>Ga0164243_10006171_pt1 | contig 18211 bp, 17 predicted proteins | sample OricompcompostOP_FD_108781 | JGI IMG/M metagenome (GOLD analysis project Ga0164243, IMG submission 108781) | Organic Plus compost microbial communities from Emeryville, California, USA - Original compost - Organic plus compost (OP) | ecosystem: Engineered > Solid waste > Mixed feedstock >... | reverse complement strand
GCAGCAAGTAGTCGACGAACGATCCGGTCACCAGCGTGCCGCTCTCGTCGTAGACCGCCTCCTCCCACAGCGCCTGCGCGATTCCCTGCACGAGACCGCCGTGGACCTGCCCGGAGACGATCAGCGGGTTGATGATCACCCCGACGTCGTCGACGCAGGTGTATTTGCGGATCTTCACCTGACCGGTCTCGGTGTCGACCTCGACCGCGCACAGGTGGGTGCCGTGCGGGAAGTTGAAGTTGATCGGGTCGTAGGTCGCGGCCGCGTCCAGGCTCGGCTCGACACCGTCCGGAAGGTTGTGGGCCGCGAAGGTCGCGAGCGCGACCTCGGTCAGCGCCATTCCCTGGTCGGTGCCACGCACCGAGAACCGACCACCCTTGAACTCCAGGTCGTCGGCGCTGGCCTCGAGCAGGTGAGCGGCGATCGGCTTGGCCTTCTCGATCACCTTGTCGGCGGCGCGGACCACTGCCTCACCGCCCACCACCAGGCTCCGCGAGCCGTAGGTGTCCATCCCCTTGGCGGCGATCTGGGTGTCGCCATGAAGGATCTCGACATCCTCGAACGGGATCCCGAGTCGGTCCGCGACGATCTGGCTGAACGCCGTCTCGTGACCCTGGCCGTGGGCACTGGCCCCGGTCACCACCTCGACCTTGCCGGTCGCCAGCATCCGGATCTCGGCGTGCTCCCAGCCGCCGGCGCCGTAGTCCAGGCTGCCGAGCACCCGGCTCGGCGCCAGCCCGCACATCTCGGTGAAGGTGGAGACACCGATGCCGAGCTGGACCTTGTCGCCCGAGGCCCGGCGAGCGGCCTGCTCGGCCCGCAGCTCGTCGTACCCGAAGAGCTCCTTGGCCTTTGCCGTGGCCGCCTCATAGTTGCCGGAGTCGTACTCGAGCCCGGCGACGGTGGTGAACGGGAACTCCTCGTGCTTGATCCAGTTCCGCTCCCGGATCTCGAGCGGATCGACGCCGACCTCGGCGGCGAGCTCGTCCATCAGCCGTTCGATGGCGTAGGTCGCCTCCGGCCGCCCGGCGCCGCGATAGGCGTCGGTCCAGGCGGTGTTGGTGAGCACCGTCTGGCAGTTGAACTGATAGGCGGGGAACTTGTAGATCGCGTTGAACATGAACGCACCGAGCACCGGCACGCCGCCACCGACCAGGGCGACATAGGCGCCGAGGTTGGCGGTGAGCTCGACCTTGAGGCCGGTCACCCGGCCGTCCTTGGTCGCCGAGAGGGTGAGCTTCTGGATCTGGTCGCGACCGTGGTGCGCCGCCATCAGCGACTCCGACCGGGTCTCGGTGTATTTCACCGGCTTGCCGAGCCGGCGCGCCACCGCGAAGACCAGCATCTCCTCGGGGGTCTGCTGGAGCTTGCCGCCGAAGCCACCGCCGACATCGGGGGCGATCACCCGGATCTTCGACTCGGGCACACCCGTGGTAGCCGTCAAGGCGAACCGCAGCACGTGCGGGATCTGAGTCGCCGACCAGATGGTGATCTGCTCCCCGGTCGGGTCGACCACCGTCGAGCGCGGCTCCATGAAGGCCGGGATGAGTCGCTGCTGGCGGTAGGTCCGCTCCAGGACGATGCCGTCGTCGCGGGCCGCCGCGATCGCGTCAGCGACGCTGCCGCCGGTGCCGGCCTGGGCGCTGTCGAAGACCCAGAGCGCACTCTTGTTGGTGCCGAGATCGGGGTGGGCGAGCACCTCGTCGGAGAGCGCATCGGCCAGGTCGACGACGGCCGGCAGCTCGTCGTACTCCACCTCGACCAGCTCCGCTGCGTCGCGCGCCTCGGCCGCCGAACGGGCGACGACGACGGCGACGACCTCCCCGGCGAAGGCGACCCGGTCGGCCGCGATCGGCGGGTGGACCGGCGTCTTCTGGTCCGGCGTGATCGGCCAGGCGTTGATGCAGACGCCGAGGCTCTCGTCGAAGTCGGCCGCGGTCAGGACGGTGACCACGCCGGTGGCGTCCTTGGCGGCGCTGGTGTCGATGCCGGCGACCCGCGCGTGCGCGAACGGGCTGCGCACCATCGCCAGGTGGAGGAGGCCGGGCAGCGCCAGGTTGTCGGTCCACCGGGTCCGGCCGGTGATCAGCCTGGCGTCCTCCTTGCGCCGGCGGTCGCGGCCGATCTCGTTGCTCTGCTCCGGGGCAGCCTCGAGCGTCGTCATGACTCGCTCACCACCGCGGCGAGCTGGCCGCTGGCGTACTGCACGGCCCTGACGATGTTGTGGTAGCCCGTGCACCGGCACAGGTTGCCCTCCAGGCCCTCGCGGATCTCCTCCTCGGAGGGATGCGGGTTGCGCTTGAGGAGGTCGACGCTCTGCATGATCATCCCGGGTGTGCAGTAGCCGCACTGCAGTCCGTGGCACTCCCGGAAGGCCTCCTGGACCGGGTGCAGCCCGGTCTCGGCGGTGGCGGCCAGGCCCTCGATGGTGGTCACCTCGTGACCGTCGGCCTGGACTGCGAGCATGTTGCAAGACTTCACCGAATCCCCGTCCACGTGGACGGTGCAGGCGCCGCAGTTGCTGGTGTCGCAGCCGACGACGGTGCCGGTCTTGCCAAGCTTCTCGCGGAGGTACTGCACCAGCAGCATCCGGGGTTCGACATCGTCGGCGACCTTCATGCCGTCGACGGTCAGGTTGATGCGGGTCATCGAGTCTCCCAAGCGCAGGGCGATGTGGTCGAGGTCACAGTAGGCAGATCAGGGTTGGGTCATGGTTGGCCGCTGAGGAGCGTGTCGAGGACCAGCAGCACGCCGATCCCGAGCGCGACCACCGAAGCCGCGGCCAGCAGCGCGACGTAGGGCGAACTCTCCGCGACGAGCCATCCGGCCACCGCTGATCCAGCCGCGGCGCCCATGTTGTTGCCGGTGTTGACCCAGGTCGTCGCCTCGGTGCGCTGCGTCGGTGATACCGCGTCGTCGGCACCGAGGAAGGCGACGACGAAGACCGGCGAGAGGCCGAGGCCGGCCACGAGGAGCGGGACGGCCGCGACCGCCAAGGACGGGGCCGGAGCGGTCAGTCCGACGCCGAGAGCGAAGAGCGCCATCAGCCCGACCAACTGACGGGTACGCCGCCGACCGTGCCGCCCTCGCCCCCAGGCGGCGGCGCCCAGGACGCTACCGAGCGCCAGGCAGGCGAGCAGGTATCCGGCCACGCCCGGGTGTCCCGCCGCGGATGCTCGCGCCGCCACCGCGATCTCCACGATGCCGAGCGAGGTCCCGACAGCCGTCACCGCGGCGATGACCGGCCAGAGCGCGGCGACCCGCAACGGTCCCCACGGCGACCGCGCGGGGGTCTCGGCCACCGGCCCTCGCCGGGGGCCGCCGTAGGCTCGGCACAACGGTGAGGTAGCCAGTCCGAGGGTGCCCACCAGTGCAACCACAGCGGTGATCTCCAGCGCCACAGCGGGTCGGCCGAGGGCCACCACAGCGCCGGCGAACGCCGGCCCGAGGGTGCCCAGCGTCTCCTCGGCGATGGCATCCAGCGCGTAGGCCCGCTGTTTCAACTCCGACCGGCCGGCGATGCGGGACCACAGGTAGCGCATCGCCGGCCCGAGCGGCGGCGCCAGCAGACCGGCCACGATGGTCACCACGAGGAGCGCGCCCGGCGGCAGCGCCGGCGCCGCCACCGCGAGCAGCATCAGCGGGATCGGGAAGAGCACGCCGAGCACGGTCAGCACCGGTGTCTGGCCATGCCCGTCCAGCAACCGACTCTTCAGCGGCGCGGTGAGCGTGGCCAGGCCGAAGAGCGAGAGGCCGAGACCCGCCAGCCCGAGCGAACCGGTGGCCCGCTGGATCGTGAAGAGCAGGGGCAGGACGACGAGGGCATAGCCGAGCCGGCCGACCAGGCCGACACCGAAGGCATAGCCGGCTCCGGGCAGCCGCAGGACGGCGAGGTACGACGAGGAGGCAAGCGAGGACATCCGGTGACTCCGCGAGGACGAGGAAGGAGAGGGCGCGACGAAGCCCGGGGAGGCGGCGCCTCCCCGGTCGTTGGCCTAGTCCTCGGAGGTGGTCATCACGCCGATGGTAGGCGCAGCGGCATGTGTTCTGCAGCTGTGCCCGACGACCGCTTCACGACTGGTGCGGCGGCTCTGTGCCGAGCGCTCGGGCTGCGGCCCGCGCCATCTTCTCTAGCTGGGCGTTCCCGGCGCACCAGTCCACCACGGCAATCCCCAACCGGGCGCCGTTGCGGGCGATGACGACGCCGCCGCAGGCCGGGCTCTGGTGCGGTGGGAAGAGCTTCCCGTGGTGCCGGCCCGACCAGTAGACCGTGACCGTCTTGCTCGGTTGGCCGACGTTCGTGCCGGCGTACACCTGCGGCTTCACGTTGTCCTGGCAACTGTCCCGGTCGCTGACGATCCGGTCCGAGATCCGAGCGCCCTGGGCGCTGCTGCCGAGCTCGACCACGACCTCGCGGACGAGCGGGCGGCCGTCGCGCACCCAGGCGGCGGTGGTCATCGGCGCGCCGAGGGGCAACTGGTCGGCGAGCCGATCCCAGCTCGGGCACAGCGTGCCGGCGATGTCGCCCTCGCCGGCACGCACCCGTCGCCGGCCGGGGTTCGGAGTACCGGCATCGGTCAGGTCCGCCGAGGTGAGCGCCCAGGCGGCACCGGCGGGCCCCTTTGATGCGGTCGGGTCGACGGCGTGGCCGCCGTCCCGGTGCGGATGCAGCACGAGTCCCGCCCCGGCACCGAGTACGACGGCCCCGACTCCCACGGCCAGCGCCCTGCTGGTCCTCATCGAACTGCTCCTCTCGGTCGCATCCGGTCAGCCCAGCCGCTTCGCCGCGACGGTGGCGATCTGCTTCACCTGGGCAGGGCGGGCACACCAGTCGACGAAGACCACGCCGAACCGGGCTCGGTTCCGCACGACCGCCACTCCCCCGCAGGCCGGACCGATGCCCGATCCGCTGTCGGTGCCGTTGTGCAGGCTCATCCAGTCGGCGGTGACGCCGTCGGCGACATCGACATGCCGGGCGTCGGCGTACCGCCAATGCGACCACGGCTCGTCCTGACAGCTCTCGCTCTGGACGAGGACCCGCCTCGCCAGACGGACGCTCTGCTTCGCGTCCTCGACCTGACTGGCGACCTCCCGGACCCGCGTCTGCGAGCCGACCTTCCAGACCCCGTGGATGAACGCGCTGCCGAGCGGGGCGGTGTCGCTGAGGACGGCTCCCGGCTCGCAGTCGGAGCTACCGAGCCCGCCCTCCCCCGCCCCGCGTGAGACCGTCGCCCGGCCGGGGAGCCCCGCGGCGGCGAGATCGTCGACCGTCAGCAGCCTGCCGGCGTCGAAGCGCGCAGAAGAAGCCCCGGGGTCACTGGCTCGGCCACTGTCACGCGCTGGGAGCAGCGCAACCCCGGTAGTGGTCCCCAGCGCGACCGCGGCAACGACCACCGCGACGACGACAGGTGTCTTCAACGAGCCTCCAAGGACGAGTGTCTGCTACCTACCCGACGCCACGGCCCGACAGAAAGTTGACCGCGCAGCACGGCTCATCGGGACTGTTCGGTGTCGTCCCCCACTCGTAGTCGGTCCCGCATGAATCGGCGCGCGTGGTGGATACGCGCCTTCGCGGTCCCGACCGGCACTCCGGTCAGCTCGGCGATCTCGTCGTAGGGCAGCGAGCCCAGGTCGCGCAGCACGAACGACTGCACCACCGCGGGATGCTGCTCCTCCAGACCTTCGAGCGCCTCCATCAGGTCGAGCCGAGTGCCGGCGATGACGCTGGTGGTGCGCGGATCGGCAGCCTCCGGCGCTTCGACCCCGGTGACCGCGGCTTGGCGCCGCATCGACCGGTACGTCGATCGAGCGGTGTTGGAGGTCACCACGATCGCCCAGCCGATGAAGGAGCCACTGCCCGACCACTGGTCGAGCTTGGTGCTGATCGTCAGCAGCGCGTCCTGGGCGGCCTCCTCGGCATCGTGATGGTGCGGCAGGAACTTCGCGCAGCGGGCCAGCACCGTTGGCCGGATCCTGGCCAGCAGCTCCTCCAGGGCGCCGCTGTCGCCGTCCTGCGCAGCGCGCGCCAGACTATCGAGCTCGTCGTCCATCCGATCTCCCCCGTGTCAGTGTCTGCGCGTGACTGTGAGCGAGAATGGCGCTGCGATGAGGCAACTCGGACGATACCGACTGGACCGAACCCTGGGCGCCGGCGCCTTCGCGACGGTCTGGCTGGGCTATGACCCGGAGCTCGACGCCACGGTCGCCGTCAAGGTGCTCGCCGACAACTGGGCGCTGGACGCCGACGTACGCCGGCGGTTCCTCGAGGAGGCGCGACTGCTCCGCCGGATCAGCGACCCCCGGGTGGTCAGGGTCCACGATGTCGGCGTCGCGGACGAGCGCCCCTACTTCGTCATGGACTACATCGAGGGCGGCACCCTCGCCGACCTGGTCGGGACGCTCACCCCGGCCGAGGCGGTGCGGCTGGCGACCGAGACCGCGTACGGCGTCGAGGTGCTGCACCGCGCCGGCGTGGTGCATCGCGACGTGAAGCCCAGCAACCTGCTCCTCGATCGTCACCGCCATCCAGTGGCCGTGCTCGTCGCTGACCTCGGCAGCGCCAAGCTCCTCGCCGGCGCCTCCGGGCTCACCGTGACGACCGGGACACCGGCCTATATGGCACCGGAGCAGGCCGACCAACTGACCAGCTTCGACAGTCGGGCCGACGTCTACGCCGTCGCGGCGGTGACCTACGAACTGCTCTCCGGTCGCAAGCCCTTCGACGATGCCAGCCCCGCTTCGGTGGCGCGCCGCGCCGGCGGCGTACGACCAGCTCCGATCGCCGCGGAGCTGGGAGTGCCGACGGCGATCGACGACCTGCTTGCCCGGTCGCTCGACCGCGATCCCGAGCGGCGACCGCCGTCGGCCGCCGCCTTCGCCGACGCACTCACTGCGGTCGTCGGTGGCGGCCGCGCGTCGCTGCCGCGGCTCCGCCGAGAATGGTCGTCCCGGGCCGTCGCGGTGACGGCCGCGGTGCTCTTCGTTGTCGCCGCGCTGGTGAGCTGGCTGTTGCGCTAGCGCGTCAATCAGCGAGCAAGCCCTCCTGCTTGAGCCAGTCGAAGGCGACCGCGCCCGGCTCCCGACCGTCGACGTCGACCTCGGCATTGAGCTTGAGCATGGCGTCGTTGGTGAGCCGCGAGCTCACCGGCGCGAACAGCTGCTCCAGCTGCGGGTAGGAGTCCATCAGGTCCTTGCGGATCACCACCGAGCCGTTGTACTTCGGGAAGAAGCCCTTGTCGTCCGCGAGCGGGACCAGGTCGAGGGCCTTGATCCGGCCGTCGGTCGTGAACACCTCACCGAAAGTGCAGCTGCCCTTGGCGGTGGCGTCGTAGATCGCGCCGGTCTGCAGGGTCTTGAGATTGCTGCGCGGAACGCCCTTCGCGCTGCCCAGCGGCAGCCGATAGGTCTGCAGCATCCCCTTCAGGCCGTCGGAGCGGTTGGTGAACTCCGACTCGACACAGAAGGTGCGCTGCTTGATCGGAACCTTCCCGATCTGCGAGAGCTTGGTGATGCCGTACTTCTTCGAGGTGGCCCGGGTGACCGCCATCGTGTAAGTGTCGTTCATCGGTGAGGGCGGCAGCCAGACCAGCTTGTTCTTCTTCAGGTCCTCATCGCGGACCGCGGTGTACTGCGCCTCCGGGCTGGTGATCGGCTTGGTGTGCCGCAGGTAGCTCAGCCAGGCCGTGCCGGTGTACTCCCACTGGACCTGGATCTGGTTGCTCAGCTGCGCCTTGCGGGAAGCGTCGCTCCCCGGGATGTTGGTGAGGTCCTTGACGTCCGCGCCCGCCGACTTCAGCAGGATGACCGCCATCTTGCCCAGCACCAGCTCCTCGGTGAAGTTCTTCGAGCCCACGGCGATGGTCGCGCCGTCCAGAGGCTTGACCTTCGCCAACGAACCGGCCAGAGTCCCGCTCGGTGTGTAGCCGCCCGCCGTGCCCAGGCCGATACCGCAGCCGGACAGCACCGCCACCAGGAGGGTCGCCAGCGCGGGTGCGACAAGTCGCCGAAGCATTCAGATCCCCTTCGGTCGGAAGACGAGCTCGAGCACGCGCCCGATCCACTCCACCACCAGGGCGAGGAGCGCGATGAGCACGGCCGAGGCGATCATCGCCCGCGGGCGGGAGAGCGCGATCGCTGAGTTGAGGGCGTCCCCGAGTCCACCACCGCCGATCAGGGTGGCCAGCGCGGCAGTGCCGACGACCAGGACCAACGCCGTACGGACCCCGGCCATGATGACCGGCAGCGCCAGCCGGAGCTCGATCCTGAAGAGCGTGGCCACCGCCGACATTCCCATGCCTCGGCCGGCCTCGACCAGGGTCTGGTCGACGCCCTGCAGGCCGGTGATGGTGTTGCGCAGCACCGGCAGCAGGCCGTAGAGGCTCAGGCCTACCAGGGCAGGCAGCATCCCCGGCCCCATCCAAATGAAGAAGAGCGCGAGCAACCCGATGGAGGGCGCCGCCTGCCCGGTGTTGGCGATGCCCACCACGACCGGTGCCGCCGCCCTCGCCCGGCCACGGGTGAGGATCACACCGGCCGGCACCGCGATCGCGACGACGATCAGGGAGGAGAGAGCGGTGAGCTTGATGTGTTGGAGCAGCTCATCACGAATCGCGGACCAGGCCAGGATCGAGCTCTCCGTGGCGTCGAGGTGGGCTGCTTGACGCCACCAGACGTACCCCGCGAAGACCGCGAGCACCAGTACCGGCGCTACCAGCAGCATCGTCACCGACTCGCCCCCGGGCCACGACAACCGCCGCCTGCGGACCGTCGGTACGGCGGCCGGCTCAGCGGTCTCGGAGTTGGTGACCGTCATGCCGGCTCCCGCGGCGCCGCGCCATCGGCATGCTCTCGGCCGAGGGCGCGCATGTGCTCGGTGACGCTGTCGAAGTCGATCACACCTAGGTATTGGTCGCGGTCGCCACAGACGATCGCGCCACCGTGGCTGGAGGTGAGCATGGTGTCGAGGGCGTCGTTGAGGGTGGCCCGCTGGTCGAGGGTCACCATGTTCTCGCGGTCGCCGTCCTGGACGGTCTCATGGCGGCGTACCTGCCGCAGGAACCGCCACGCCACCGGTCGGCCGCGATCGTCGAGGACGACCAGTGACTGGTCTCCGGCCTGCTCGGCTCGGGCGATCGCCGTGGCCGAGGACTCGCCGACTCGACACGTGGTCCGCGGGGTCAGGTCGATGTCGGAGACCCGGGTGAGGGTCAACTGCTTGAGCTGCGAGCCGGAACCGACGAAGTCGTCGACGAAGTCGTTGGCCGGGGCAGCGAGGATCCGCTCCGGGGTGTCGTACTGCGCGATCTGGGCGCCCTCCTGCAGGATCAGCACCCGGTCACCCAGCTTGACCGCCTCATCGATGTCGTGGGTGACCATCACGATCGTCTTGCGCAGTTCACGCTGGATGCTGAGCAACTCGTCCTGAAGCCGCTGCCGGGTGATCGGGTCGACGGCGCCGAACGGCTCGTCCATCAAGATCACCGGGGGGTCCGCGGCGAGGCCGCGAGCCACGCCCACACGCTGCTGCTGGCCGCCGGAGAGCTCGCGCGGGTACCGGCTGCGGTACCGCGCCGGGTCCAGGCCGACCAGGTCGAGCAGCTCATCGACCCGCTCCGCGATCCGCGCCGCCGGCCAGCCCAGCATCTTCGGCACGATGGCGATGTTCTTGGCCACGGTCATGTGCGGGAACAGGCTGCCACCCTGGATGACGTAGCCGATTCCGCGGCGCAACTCGTCCTCGCTCTTGGCGCGGATGTCGTCACCGCCGATCCGGATCGTTCCGGAAGTCGGCTCGATCAGCCGGTTGATCATCTTCAGCGACGTCGTCTTGCCGCACCCGGATGGCCCGACGAACATCACGATCTCGCCGGCGGGCACGGTCAGGCTCAGCGAGTCGACCGCGGCGACCTTCTGACCGGGGTACCGCTTGACGACGCTGTCGAGGGTGATCTCCGCACCGCTGATGTCGGCCGCCGGCCGGCCGGTGGTCGTGTCCAGCTCTGGTGAGTTCGTCATCGTGAGACTCGGATTCCCTTCGAGGTCATGGTTCGCCCGAGCAGAAGCAGGATGAGGTCGAGGATCAGCGCCAGGATCACGATCAGGACGGTTCCGACCACCACCGAGGGCAAGGCGTTCTTCCCACCGAGTTGGCTGATCCCGGTGAAGATGTAGACGCCGAGGCCCGGCCCCAGCGCGATCGCCGCAATGGCCGCGACCCCCATCGACATCTGCAACGAGACTCGGATTCCGGCGAGGATCACCGGCCAGGCGAGCGGAAGCTGAACCCTGGCCATGACCGCCAACGTGCCCATGCCCATCCCGCGGGCCGACTCCAGGAGCGTGGGATCGACGGCACGCAGACCGACGACGGCGTTGCGCAGCACGGGGAAAACGGCATAGAAGGTCACGCAGATCAACGCGGTGGTGGGGCCGATCCCGCTCCACGCCATCAGCAGGCCGACCAGCGCGAACGACGGGATGGTCAGGCCGACGGCGCTGACCACGTTGGCCAGCCCGGCGAGCCGCGGTATCCGGGTGACGGCGATCGCGAGCACGACGGCGATGACCGTGGCGATCGCCACCGCCAGCACCACCAGGTAGGCGTGCTGGAACGCGCTGTAGATGATCTCGTGGCGTCGTTCGTCGATGAAGTCCCACACGGGATGGGCCCACCTCCGCAGCTGGTCGGGTCGGAAAAACGCCGACCACTCAACCACATCAACGTGTCGCGGTGCCTCGCCCCGGCGTGTCGTCCGGCCTCCGCCCGGCCCGGCGGAGGACCACTCGGACTACTCCGAGCGGGGTCCGTCGGCGGCCGCCAGACGCGCCCGCAGCAGTGGTACGGCGGCGTGCTCGCGCCCGCTCAGCGAGCGCAGCGCAGCCTCCACGATCTCGGTGTCGTACGGCGCCAGCTGGCTGTAGCGCAGCACCGCGTCCGGCTCCGGGTCGGCCAGCAGCGCCTCGCGCAGCGCGACCGCCACGTAGTCGGCGAGCTCGGCGAGAGCCGGGCTGTTGGTGCCGGGCAGCAGGTCGCCGCCGTACGCCTCTACGGCGGCGGCCACACGGCCCTGTCGGATCAGCGAGATGACCTGCTCGACGTCGACGACGACCGGCATCAGCAGCCGATAGGGGCGCGAGGCGACCTGGCCGCCGAGCGCATGGCGCAGATGGGAGACCTCGGCCTTGAGTGTGGAGAAGGTGACCGCCTGATCGCCGTAGAGCATCGCGTGCAGCTGATCGAGGGAGAGCCCCTCGGGATGGAGTGCCAGGAGGGCGAGGATCTCGGTCTGCCGGCGGTTGAGCAGAAGTCGCTGGCCGTCGAGCCAGGTCTCGGCGGTGCCGAGAAGGGTCATCACCAGCCCGGGCTCGGTGATGCCCTCTGCCGGACGGTGGGCGGCCGGCACCGGGGGGAGCGCAGCCTCGATGAGTCGGGCCATCACCCGCGCGGTCGCCAGACCGATCGGGTGGGTGCGGTCCCAGGTGGTGGAGAGATCGATCACGCCGAGCTGTGTGCCCGTTGCCGGGTCGTGCACCGGCGCCGCCCAACAGACCCAGTTGTGGACCGCCTGCGCATAGTGTTCGGCGCTGAAGACCATCGCCGGAGCGCTGGTGCGCTGGGCGAGGTCGAGCGCGTTGGTACCGACCGAGGTGTCGTCCCAGCGTCCGGCCGGCACGAAGTTGACCGACTCGGCCTTGCGCCGCATCACCCGTCCGCCGTAGGTCCACAGGATGCGTGTGTCCGGGTCGGTCACGGCGATCACCAGGTCGCCGTCCTCCGCCGTACGGCGCAGCTCCTCCTCGACCCGCTCCACCGCGACCTGGAGCGGCGAGCTGCGGAAATACTCCTGGGTCTCCGCCTCGTCGGCGAGCGGCGCCTCGGCGACGTCGGGTCGGATGGCGGCGTCGGAGCGGGCCCAGCTGCTGAAGATCTCCGGGCGGACCAGCGCCTCGGCCGAGTCGCCGCTCTCCACGAAGGAGGTCCAGGCGCGCATCGCCTGGACGCGGCGCGCCTGAAGGTCGCTCTGCACCATGGCACTCCCAGCGGATCGAACCGGCGTCGCCAACCTAGCACCGCGGCCGGCGATGGGTTCGGCCGCGCGTGCGTCCCGCCGGCGAGAAGATCGCGCGGTCGCTACGGCAGCGCGGCCTCACGATGGATCCGTCCCGCCCTCGCCGCCAGCCGTTCGCCGCTACCGCCCCAGCGGCCGGCGATGATCTCGGCGGCGATGCTGATCGCGGTCTCCTCCGGGGTCCGGGCGCCGAGGTCGAGACCGATCGGGCTGGAGAGCTTGGCGATCTCCTCCTCGGCGATCCCGGCTTCGCGCAGGCGAGCGAGCCGGTCCTCGTGAGTACGCCGCGATCCCATCGCCCCGATGTAGGCGACCCCGGGAAGTCGGAGCGCGACCTCGAGCAGCGGGACGTCGAACTTCGGGTCGTGGGTGAGCACGCAGATCACCGTGCGGGCATCGATGCGCCCCTCCTCCGCCTGCTGGGTCAGGAACCGATGCGGCCAGTCCACGACGACCTCGTCTGCCTCGGGGAAACGGCTGTGGGTGGCGAAGATCGGCCGGGCGTCGCAGACGGTCACGTGATAGCCGAGAAAGGCTCCGACCCGAGCCACGGCAGCGGCGAAGTCGATCGCACCGAAGACCAGCATCCGCGGCTTGGGTGCGAAGCCCCAGACGAAGACCCGCATACCCTCGCCACGACGCTCGCCGTCGGTCCCATAAGTCAGCGTCGCGTTGGTGCCCTGGGCGAGCAGACCGAGGGCATCGTCGCGGACCGCGTCATCCATCCTGACGCTGCCGAGACCACCGCTAACGGTCGCCGATCCGGTCGAACGCCGCCCCGAGCTCGGCGACGGGGCGTCAGGTCGGATCACCACCCGCCGGCCCATGATCGCCGGGTCCGGGTGCTCGATCACGGTGGCCACCGCGACCGGACGACCCGCCCGGATGTCGGCAGCGATCTGGCCCAGCTCTGGGAAGGTCTCCTTATTGACCTTCTCGACATACACGTCGAGGATGCCGCCACAGGTCAGCCCCACCGCGAACGCGTCGTCGTCCGAGACGCCGTATCGCTCGAGCACCGGTGTCCCGGACTCAACGACCTCCTTGGCCAGCTCGTAGACAGCACCTTCGACACAGCCGCCGGAGACCGAGCCGACCGCGGACTCGTCCGGGCCGACCAGCATGGAGGCGCCCGGCGGACGCGGCGCGGACTGGAAGGTCGCCACCACCGTTCCCATCCCGATGGTCTCGCCCGAGTCCCACCACTTCATCAGCTCGTCCAGGACGTCACGCATCCGAGATCACCTCCATCAGCTCCTCGTAGGTCGCCAGCGAGTGGCCGGCGAGAAAGTCGTCGACATGCGGCAGGACGGCCATGACGCCGCGCTGCAGTGGCTCGTAGCCGTCCTTCCCTCGATGCGGGTTGACCCAGACCACCCGGTGAGCGAGTCGGCTCAGTCGGCCGACCTGCTCGCCCAGGAGGGCGGCGTCGCCGCGCTCCCAGCCGTCGCTGAAGATCACCACGACGGCGCCGCGCGCCACCCCGCGCGAGGTGTCCAGGAAGGCCTTCAGCGTCTCGCCTAGGCGGGTACCCCCAGACCAGTCCGGCACCGTGTCGCCAGCCGCCACGAGGGCGCGGTCGACGTCGCGCTGACGAAGCGCTCGGCTCACACAGGTCAGCCGGGTGCCAAGCGTGTAGACATCGGCGCGCCCTTTCACCGGCGCCGTGGACGCGACCCGATGGGCGACGCGCAGCAGGGCGTCGGCGTACGGGCTCATCGACCCGGAGACATCGACCAGCAGCACCACCCGACGCGGCTTGACCCCGCGGCGCCGCCAACGGATGTCAGCGGGTTCACCCATCCGACGCAGGCTCGCCCGCAGCGTACGGCCGGCATCGACGCGACCGCGACGCCACGCCTCCTGGCGAGCGGTACGGCGCCGCGGCGGGTGCAGCCGCAACCGACCGATCAACGCGTCAAGGTAGGCCTTCTCGGCCGGGCCCAGACCAGCGACGTCGCGGTGTCGAAGCACCTCGGCATCGCTGGCCCGAGCCCGAACCGGTTCACCGTCGGAACCGGCCCCCTCTCCGGTCCCGGCGGTCTCGGGAAGAACCGTCGGCACCGTCGTGGCATAGGGGATCGATCGGGTCTGTGGCAGACCACCTGGTGAGCCGAACCAAGCCTCGAAGATCTGGTCGAAGCGGAGCAGATCCTCCGGCCCGGCGCAGAGTGTCGCGCGACCCGCGGCGTACGTCGCGCTCGGGCTGTCGGCTCCCACCAGTGCGGTCGCGGTCAGGAACGCCTGGGCGCGATCCTGCGTCACGCCGACTCCGGCAACACGGAGCGCCCGAGTGAATCCGAGGAAGACCTCGTCGGCAGCGATCTGCGTCGACATCAGTCACACTCCTCGCGGCCCCCGCGGCGTGGTCCGCGGGAGGAGCGGTAAATGCGGTGGGGTGAATTCATGCCAGCAGCCGATCGAGCGCGGCGCGGACGCGCTCGGCGTCCTCGCGATACTTCACCAGCGCGCCCAGCGTGCTCGCCGCGGTCGCCAGGTCGAGCTCGGTGGTGCCCAGGTAGTGCAAGGCACGGGCCCAGTCGAGCGTCTCCGCGACCCCGGGTGGCTTCTGCAGCCCCTCCTCCTGGCCGCGCAGCTGCTGGACGACGCCGACCACCTGGCGGGCCAGCTCGGCCGAGACCTCCGGGGCGCGACGCCGCAGGATCGCCACCTCCCGCTCGAGGCCGGGGTGGTCGATCCAGTGGTAGAGGCAGCGCCGCTTGAGCGCGTCGTGAAGCTCACGCGTGCGGTTGGAGGTGAGGACGACGATCGGCGGCACCGCGGCCGCCACCGTGCCGAGCTCGGGGATGCTCACGCGGTAGGTGGAGAGCACCTCCAAGAGGAACGCCTCGAACTCGTCGTCGGCGCGATCGACCTCGTCGACCAGGAGCACCGCAGGACTCTGCTGGAGCGCCGCCAGCACCGGGCGGGCCAACAAGAAGCGCTCGTCGTACAGACTCTTCTCAGCCTCTTCGGTCGACTCCGAGGTCGACCCGCCGATCGCCTCGAGTGCGCGCAGATGGAGGATCTGGCGCGGAAAGTCCCAGTCGTAGAGCGCTTGGCTGGCATCGATGCCTTCGTAGCACTGCAGCCGGACGAGGGGCAACTCCAGCGACTCCGCGATCGCCTCGGCCAGGGCGGTCTTGCCGGTCCCCGGCTCGCCCTCGAGAAGAAGCGGTCGCTCCATCCGAAGGGCGAGATAGACGACAGTGGCCAGCTCCTCGTCGGCCAGGTAGCCGGTCGCGCCGAGGCGCTCGGCGACCTCCGCGGCATCGTGCACCGGTGTGTGCTCCATGTCACGAGCCTAGTTCGCGGGTCGTTGGCCGGTGGTTTGGGTTCACAGTTTGCTGAGCTTGCCGCGGTCGACTCAACGCGAGTCGACGTCTCGACCCCCGGCGAGGTCGCCGCACTCGACCAGCGCCGCGCCGTGGTGGCGCAGGTACGCCTTCGCCCCTTGGTCGCCAACGAGCGTGTCGATGACGCCCGCCCAGTGCCGCCGGCCGATGAGCACGGGATGGCCGGGCACCCCGCCGTACGCCGCCCGGGCCAGCGCGTCCGGAGCGGTCAGCCGGGCCACCCGGGCGATGACGTCGTCACCGACGTCGGGCAGGTCGACGAGATGGACCAGGGCCGCCTCGTCGTCGGCGCTGCGCACGCAGAGAGCGTCCAGCCCGGCGCGAAGCGAGGCGGACATGCCGCTGGCCCAGTCGGCGGCCACGATCACCCGCTCGTCCTCGGTGAGCAGCCCGGCGGCTTCATCCGCCGCGGCGCCGAGGACGACCGAGACCTGGTCGCAGCCGCCCTCGCGCAAGACCGCGACCGAGCGGACCAGCCAGTCGTCGACGAGTGCCTTCGGCATGCCCATCCGGCTGCCGGCGCCGGCGGCGAGAAGCAGGCCGTGCAGCATCAGAAGGCGGCGGCGTACAGCTTGGTCAGGTCAGGGGTCGCCTCACCGCTCAGCCCGCACACCATCACCTGGGCGTCCCCGGTCGCGGCTACCAGGTAGCTCTTGCCGCTCTCGAAGGTCACCGGCGCCTCGGTGGTGGCGCCCGGAAGCGCCACCCGGACGGTGTCGGTGCCACCGAACCCGTCGGCATGCTTCCAATCGGTCACGTTGAGGATCACCGTCTTCTGGCCGATCTTCCCAACGGTCGCCTGGAAGGCCAGGGCGGCCTGCCGGAGCCGGGCGACACTCGGCACCATGCACCGTGCCGGGTTCGCTCCCAGGGTCAGCCGGGTGACCTTCGTCTGCGGCGCGGTGGACGCGCCACCACTCGGGCCCGCGGTCCGCGTCGGTGTGCCGGTCGGTGTGCCGGTCGGTGTCGGTACGGGGGGCGGGGCGTCGGCGTGGTCGTCGTCCTCCCCGACCCAGAGCACCAGCGACGAGATCGCCGCCACCGCGACCACCACCACAGCCGCGGCCACGACGATCCAGCGTGCCCGCGAACGGCGCGGCGGTGTCGGCTTGCCGGTGCGGGGCTCCACGTCGAGGCTCATACCCCTATCATGCGACACCGGTGGGTGGGCTCTGGTGGAATGGGGCCGTGGCCGGACACCGGTGGCGTCGCGCGACCAGCACCGCGGCGTACGACGCCGTGGTGATTGGGGCCGGACCGAACGGCCTGGTCGCGGCCAATCGCCTGGCCGATGCGGGCTGGTCGGTGCTCGTCTGCGAGGCGCAGCCGGACCCGGGTGGCGCGGTCCGCAGCGCCCGCGACGTCCACCCCGACTTCGTGCACGACACCTTCAGTGCGTTCTATCCGCTGGCAGTCGCGTCGCCGGTGGTCCGGAGCCTACGGCTCGAGGAGCACGGCGTGGTCTGGCGGCGCCCACCGGCGTCCGTCGGCCATCCCCTGCCCGACGGACGCTGGGCCCTCCTTCATCGTGATCGCGAAGTGACAGCGGCGCTGCTGGACGACGACCACCCGGGCGACGGCGAGGCCTGGCTGCGTCTGACCGCGCAATGGGACGTGATCGGTGAGACCTTCATCGACGCGCTCTACTCGCCCTTGCCGCCGGTTCGCCCAGCGATGGCAGGGCTGTACCGACTGCCCGCGGCGGGCGGCCGCGCCCTGTTGCGCGACCTGCTCTCCCCCGCTCTCTTGCTGGCGCACCGGCGGTTCGGTGGCGACCTGGCCCGGCTGCTGCTCCTCGGCAACGCCGGGCATGGCGACATCCCGCTCACCGCGGCCGGGTCGGGCCTCTTCGGGCTGATGATGACCATGCTCGCCCAGACCGTCGGCTTCCCGGCACCGGAGGGTGGGGCCGGATCGCTCACCGCGGCGCTGGTACGCCGCCTGGCCGCCCGCGGGGGCGAACTTCGGTGCAGCAGCCCGGTCGCCGCGGTCGAGATCGTGGGTGGTCGGGCCGTCGGCGTACGGCTGCAGGGCGGGGAGCTGATCACCGCCCGGCATGTGCTCGCCGACGTGGTCGCCCCAAAGCTGTACGGCGGGCTCGTGCCCGCTGATCGGCTACCCGGTCGGGTCCGCTGGGGGATGCGCCGGTTCCGGATGGACCCGGCCACGATCAAGGTCGACTGGGCCCTCTCCGGACCGGTGCCATGGGCCTCGGCACCCGCGTATCCGGCTGGCACGATCCACCTCGCCGACTCGGTTGCCCAGCTGCGCGGGTCACTGGCGGAGGTCGCCGGCGGCGGCGTACCTGACCGGCCGTTCCTGCTCGCCGGCCAGATGACCACCGCCGATCCCACCCGCTCGCCGGCCGGGACCGAGTCGCTGTGGGCGTACACCCACGTGCCCCAGGGTGGCCGCTGGGAGCTCGACGCCTGCGAACGGTACGCCGACGCGGTGCAGGCCCGCTTCGAGGCACTCGCTCCCGGCTTCGGCGAGCGGATCCTGGCGCGGCGGGTGCTCGGCCCTCAAGAGCTGGAGGCCCGGGACGCCAACCTGATCGGCGGCGCGGTGGGCGGCGGCGCCGGCACCCTCGACCACCAGCTGGTGATGCGCCCCGTACCCGGTCTGGGCCGCGCCGAGACCGGCATCCCGGGCCTCTACCTCGCCTCCGCCTCCGCCCACCCCGGCGGCGGCGTCCACGGCGCCCCCGGCATGAATGCCGCCCGCGCTGCCCTCCTCCACAACCGTTGAGCAGCAGGGCCCCCGCCGAAGCGAGGGCCCTGCTGATGG
>Ga0164243_10006170_pt1 | contig 18212 bp, 15 predicted proteins | sample OricompcompostOP_FD_108781 | JGI IMG/M metagenome (GOLD analysis project Ga0164243, IMG submission 108781) | Organic Plus compost microbial communities from Emeryville, California, USA - Original compost - Organic plus compost (OP) | ecosystem: Engineered > Solid waste > Mixed feedstock >... | reverse complement strand
CTTCGGCTTCTCGGGAAGGGGCGCGGGGCCGGGGAGGCAGTCGCAGCGCGGGTCGAGCTGCGTGGCTCCCGTCGTCACCAGGGGCACGCTCTGGGTGACCATCGCCAGCGGCGCGCTCTGGGTGACCGTCTCCAGCGGCGCGGTGGCGGGCGCGCTCTGGGCTGCCATCGCGGTCGAGCCGAAGGCCCCGAGCGCGAAGACACCGGCGGCGGCGACGACCGAGGTGGCCGCAACCTTCCTGGCCTTATTGATCATTACCAGTTTGCTCCTTGTTCATTCGATTGTTTCGGCGAAACAGTCGTTGAGCCGTACTGGGGAATTCCGCACTCCCCGCATACCAACTAAACATGCACCCGAAACATTTTCTACCTGCTTTACCCTATCGAGTGGCACCTGATCGGCTTACCATTTCGCGGGCCGTTTTTGACAATAGGAAATACCGTGCACCGCCGGTTCGACGTGCACTCAGGGCAATTTCGAAATAGGGTCAGTCACCCATCTCGGCAAGCATTCATGAGCTTTCTCCTCACGCCCGGAAAAGGTTCGTGACATGTTCGGCGAGAATTAAGCTCGAGCGCGAGTCACCGCGCGACGAAAGCCTTCTCGCCGCGCGGTGGATCAGTCAGGGGTGACGCCGGGCTGGGCGTTGACGGTCCGGAGCACGACCGGACCCGTCGAGCGCAGCGGCCGGTGCACGGCCCGCCCCGTCCAGAACGAGAACGCCCCGCCGTAGCAGACGGGCGTGTCGGGTGAGTGGAAACCGCTGCCCGCACTGCCGCTCGGGGCAGGCGCCGATGGCATGCCCCACTGCGGCGCGGGTGCGGCAGGGCCCTCGGGCTGGTCGCCCTTGGGCACGGTGTGGTGCTCCGTTGTGGACGGAGCGGGAACGTGCACCGGCGCGATCGCCTTCACCGGCACCGGCGGACGGCGCACGGGCTGGCTGATCACCGGCTTCTCCGGCGGCGGCGCCGGAACGAACGCGGGGGCGGCGGCGTGCCGCACCGCACTGGTCTTGCCCTTTGTGGTTTTCGCCGGCTCGTGCTTGGGTTTGGCCTCGGCGGCCAGCGAGCCGACCGCGTCGTCGACATGGGTCAGCGTCTGGGTGAGCGCCGGTGGCGTCGCCGCCTTCGAGTCGGGCGGCAGGACCTTGGTGGTGACAGCGTCCACCGTGTCGTGCAAGGCGTCGTGCACGGTGGAGTCCACCATGCCCACGGCGTCGTCGGCACCGATGACGTTGATCAACGGCGGTGACGGTTCCTCCTCGTCCGCGGAAGCCGTCGCCGACGACAGCATCCACGACAGCAAGGTGACGGCGAACGCGCCCGCGATCCCGAGCAGCACACCAAGACCGAAGCGGCGCACTACCGTGCGCGCGACCTGGCCCAACGCCTGCCGACTCATCCGCGAGATCCCGGATCCCTTCAGGTCCAACCACTTTTCCCGTCTGTTGAAGATTCGCAGACTGTTTCGCGGGTGTGCAGGATGGACACGGCCAGAGCGCCTGATCGTGTGACCCCGAGTAGTGGATCGACAACGTCAACGCCCGATTCACCCCACTCGCTAGGGTGGGCACGTGAGTGATGGTCAGCCGCCCCGGTTCCTGGGCGAAGAATCCGCGACAACGGCACTGGTACCGCGTGGGCTGCGGATCAGCGCCGCGTTCGCGTGGCGCTTCCTCGTGGTCATCGCCGCCCTCTACGTGATCCTCTGGTTGATCGGCAGGCTGTCTGTCGTCGTGATCCCGGTGTCGATCGCGCTGCTGCTCGCCGCGCTCGGCGCCCCGCTCGTCGGGCACCTCGTCAACATCAAGGTGCCACGAGGACTGGCCACCGCGATCGTGCTGATCGGCGGGCTCGCGGTACTCGGCGGCCTGCTCGCGTTCGTGGTCATCCAGTTCACCGACGGCCTGCCGCAGCTGCAGAAACAGGTCAACGACAGCCTTTCCCAGGTCCGCGACTTCCTGATCAACGATCTGCACCTGCGCCAGGAACAGATCCAGCAGTTCATCGACAACGCGATCGGCTTCCTGCAGAACAACCAGGCCGCGATCACCACGAACGCGCTGACCACGGCGAGCACCGTTGGCGAGATCCTGACCGGCTTCCTGCTCACGCTGTTCGTGACGATCTTCTTCCTCGCCGGTGGCGACAAGATCTGGTCGTTCCTGATCCTCGCCGTTCCCGGCTACGTGCGCGACCGGGTGGACGTCGCGGGTCGTCGCGGGTTCGCGTCGCTGGTCAGCTACGTGCGCGCGACCGCCGCGGTGGCCGTCGTCGACGCGGTCGGCATCGGCATCGGGCTGTGGATCGTGCAGGTGCCGCTGGTGGTCCCGCTCGCGACGCTGGTGTTCCTCAGCGCCTTCGTGCCGATCCTCGGCGCGGTCGTCGCGGGCGCGGTCGCGGTGCTGGTCGCACTGGTGACGAACGGGTTCATCACCGCGCTCATCGTGCTCGGCATCGTGGTGCTGGTGATGCAGCTGGAGAGCCACATCCTGCAGCCGCTGCTGCTCGGCCGCGCCGTGAAACTGCATCCGCTGGCCGTCGTGCTGGCCATCGCCGCCGGGCTGGTCGTGGCAGGTATCGCGGGGGCGCTGCTCGCCGTGCCGCTGCTGGCCGTGCTCAACGCCGGTATCCGCTCGCTGATCCACGAGAAGGATCCGCATCCCGAGGACGTGGATGTGTTGCACGAGCAGGAAGCGGCGCCGAACGAGGACCCGAGCGAGGTCGAGGACGAGCCCGGGACGAAATGAGCCGCCGCTTCGGGCCGACCGCCGTCGAACCGGCCACCCCGCTGTGGTGGGGCGGCATCGGGCTGCGGATCCTGACCTGGCTGTTCGCGCTCGGCGCGGTGATCGTGCACGAGGAGGACTACCAGCGCCCGGCGCTGGCGTGGATCGTGCTCGGCGGGATGGCCGTGTGGACGGTGCTGACCAGCCTCGTCTACTCGCGGGAAGCGCTGCGCTGGCGGTGGAGCTGGTTCGTGGTGCTCGATCTGGTGATCACCTGCGGGCTGATGCTGACCTCGCCGTGGATCCTCGACTCCGCGCAGCTGCACAGCCTGGACCCGCTGATCACGACGGTGTGGGTGGCCGGCGTGCCGATCGCGGCCGGCACCAGGTTCGGCGGGATCGGCGGGGTGGCGGCCGGTGCGGTCGTCGGCGCCGCGACCGCCGTAGCGCGGCAGGCGTTCACGCTCGACGTCGCTCGCGACGGGGTGCTGCTGATCGTGAGTGGCCTGCTGATCGGGATGAGCGCGACCACGGCCCGCAAGTCGGCGGCGGCGCTGGCGCGGGCGTGGCGCAAGGAATCGGCCAACGCCGAACGTGAGCGGCTCGCCAGGTCGATCCACGACAGCGTGCTCCAGGTGCTGGCCAGGGTCCGCCGCCGCGGTGCGGAACTGGGCGGCGAGGCGGCCGAGCTCGCGGAGCTCGCCGGTGAGCAGGAGATCGCGTTGCGCGCGCTGGTCACCACCGAGCCGACCGGGATCGACGACGACGTCCGTGATCTGCGGGGCGCGCTGCAGCTGCTCGCGTCATCGAAGGTGCAGGTCGCCGCACCAGCCGGCGATGTGCTGCTGCCCGCCGCGGTCACCGAGGCACTGATCGCCGTGGTGCGCGAGGCACTGTCCAACGTGGACAAGCACGCCGGCCCGGCCGCACGGGCCTGGGTGCTGCTCGAGGACCTGGGCGCGGACGTCGTGATCACCGTCCGCGACGACGGGCCCGGCATCCCCGAGGGGCGGCTCGAAACCGCCGAGACGCAGGGCCATCTGGGGGTCGCGCGGTCGATGCGCGGCCGCGTGGCCGAGCTTGGTGGCACCATTTCACTGGACACCGGGCCGGACCGCGGCACCGAGTGGGAGATCCGGGTACCGAAGACAGGCAGCAGGAGGCGCCGATGATCTCGGTGATGGTCGTCGACGATCACCCGATCTGGCGCGACGGGGTGGCTCGCGACCTGGCGGAGAACGGGTTCGACGTGAAGGCCACCGCGCCGAACGCGGATTCGGCGGTCCGGATCGCGAACACCGTGCGGCCGGACGTCGTGCTGATGGATCTCAACCTCGGCGATTCGTCCGGGGTCGACGCGACCAGGCAGATCACCACCTCGCTGCCGGACACGCGGGTGCTGGTGCTGTCCGCGAGTGGTGAGCACGAGGACGTGCTGGAGGCGGTGAAGGCAGGTGCGTCGGGGTACCTGGTGAAGTCGGCGTCGGCGCGTGAGCTGGTCGAGGCGGTGCAGCGGACGGCGCAGGGTGATCCGGTGTTCACGGCCGGGCTGGCGGGGCTGGTGCTCGGCGAGTACCGGCGGATGGCCGACGCGCCCGAGGGGGGTGCACCGCCGCCGAAGCTGACCGAACGCGAGACCGACGTGCTGCGGTTGGTCGCCAAGGGCCTGACGTCGCGGCAGATCGCGGAACGGCTCGTGCTCTCGCATCGCACGGTGGAGAACCACGTGCAGTCGACGTTGCGGAAGCTCCAGCTGCACAACCGGGTCGAGCTGGCGAGGTACGCGATCGAGCACGGGCTGGATGCCGAATAGGACCGCACGAAGCGGCGCGACGCGCAGGAGGACCGGATGGGTGCGGAACCCCGCAGGACACAGATCGGGGTTTTTCCCTGATCCGTCCGGGGCGCCGCGGCCCTATTTTGGGTGTCATGGGTGAGGAGACCGAGACGAAGCCGCTGTCGCCGCGCGACTACCGGGTTTCCGACGAGGAGCGCGAACACGTCGTCGGCGTCCTGCAGAAGGCCATCGGCCACGGCATGCTCGATCTCGACGAGTTCACCCAGCGCACCGACATCGCACTGGCGGCGCGCACGCGTGGCGAGCTGAACGCGGTGCTGGTGGACATCCCCGGACTGGTCAACCGCGAGGTGCACGCCGCGCCCGCGCCCGCCTACGTGCCCTCCGACCAGCGGCTCGAACTGTCCGCGAAGTACTCGACGCTGGTGCGCAACGGGCGCTGGATCGTGCCACCCGAACTGGTGGTGCGCAACAAGTACGGCTCCACGAAGCTCGATTTCAGCGACGCGCAGGTGGCCAGCGCCACCGTGCAGGTCGTGCTGGACATCAAATGGGGCTCGCTCGAAGTGATCATCCCCGAGCAGGCCTCGATCGACCTCAACGCCATCACCGACCTGAAGTACGGCTCGATTCAGGACAAGAGCCGGTCCGAGGGCCGCAACGGCACGCCGCACCTGGTGTTCTCCGGCCGGGTGCACGGTGGTTCGCTGAGCATCCGGCACCCGCGCCGGGGCCTGTTCGGCTAGCTTCGCGCCGCGGCGCGGGCGGCGGCTGGGTCGGCGGCCGTGATCGCGGCCTGTGCCGCCGCCTCGCATTGCGCGAACGTGACGGACGCCAGGCTCGCGCCGATCGCGCGCACAGCGGCGGCGTTCATCGACAGGCTCGTCAGGCCGAGGCCGGTGAGTACCCTGGCCAGCAACGGATCCGCCGCCGCCTCGCCACAGACTCCCGCCGGTTTGCCGGTTTCCCTGGCGGCGTCGCCGATGAGTTTCAGCAACCGCAGCAGGCCGGGCTGCCACGGATCGTTGAGGGTGGCCACCGCGCCGAGCTGCCGGTCGGCCGCGAACGTGTACTGCGCGAGATCGTTGGTACCGACCGAAACGAAGTCGACCGCGGTCAGGATCTCCTTGGCGCACAAGGCCGCTGCCGGAATCTCGATCATCACACCGGCCCGCGCGATACCCGCGGCGCGCACCCGTTCGGCGAACCACGACGCCTCCGCCGCGGTCGCGATCATCGGCGCCATCACCGAAACCTCGGCACCGGAATCGGCGGCGGCGCCGGCGATCGCCTCCAGCTGGCGGTCCAGCACACCGGGCTGATCGAACGCCACGCGCACACCGCGCACGCCGAGCGCGGGGTTGGGCTCCGCCTCGGGCGAGAGGAACGCGAGCGGTTTGTCGGCACCGGCGTCGAGGGTTCGCACGATGACCGGCTTGCCCGCGAACGGCGCCAGCACGGCCGCGTAGGCCTCGCGCTGCTCTGCCACACTCGGCTCGGAAGGTGCGTCCAGGTAACAGAATTCGGTGCGGAAGAGCCCGACACCCTCGGCGCCCGCGTCCGCCGCGGCCCGCGCGTCCGCCGGCGAGCCGACGTTGCCGAGCACCTTCACGTGATGTCCGTCGGAAGTGGTGCCGACGCCGTTCCATTCGGCGGGTCCACTGGCTACCGCGGTGACCACCGGTGCGGCCGGATCGACGGCCTCGACCTCGCCGGTGTCCCCGTCGACGAGCAGCGCCTTCGCGTCGGACGCCAGCAGGCCACGGACCGCGACGACGGCCGGAATGCCAAGGGAGCGCGCGAGAATCGCGGTGTGGCTGGTCGGCCCGCCCTCCTCGGTGACCAGCGCGAGCACGCGGCTCGGGTCGAGACCCGCGGTGTCGGCGGGGGCGAGGTCGCGGGCGGCGAGCACGCTCGGCGTGGCCAGTTCGGGCACGCCGGGCGGCTCGACGCCGAGCAGTTCGGCCACGACCCGGTCGCGGACGTCCTCGATGTCGCGCACGCGTTCGGCCATGTAGCCGCCCGCCGCGGCGAGGGTTTTGGCGAAGCCGTTGGCGGATTCGTAGACGGCGCGCGGCGCGGGGAGGCCCTCCGCGACCACGAGCCGTTCCGCCTCGCTGATCAGCGCCGGGTCGCCGGCCATCGCGGCCGTGGTGATGAGGATGGTCGCCGCGTCGCCGGTAGCGGTGGCGGCGAGCGCTTCGAGCCTGCCCGCCACGGCCTGCGTCGCCGGGGCGATACGCGCGGCTTCGGCCTGCGGATCCTCGGGCTTCGGCGAGTCCGGCGGTTCCCCGAGCGGCTCGGCGACCTTGACGACGGGGCCACTGGCACGGCCGGGGCTCACGGGAACCCCGGTCAACCTCGTTTCCGACATGGTCTAGACCATACCCTTCCCGGCGGTGAACAGATGTGCAAAGCGAGCGCACACATGTACGCCTCCACGGTACGGGATGGTAGGTGGATTCCGCGGCGCCGCAGTGTCGAAACCACCGGCACGCACTGCCTTACGCTCGCCGATCTGCCGAACAAGGCCGCCGAGCGGATGTTCCTGGAGCGCGTGCCGTTGCCCGGTGACGTGCGCGGGGGACTGTGGCACGACGAGTCGGCGCAGGCGGCACCGTGCCGGCGATCGAGGCGAGCGGGACGTCCTGGTGACCCTCGTGGGTCCCGCCCTGTTTGCCGAGCGCGGCCAGTGCCTCCCGCAGCGGGATGATCTCCAACAGCTGGTCGAGGTATCCGCGCCGCCACAGGCCGCCGAACGTGCTCATGTGGGGTGCAGCACACCTCACATGCCGGGCAATTCCTCCGCCGTGGGATACGACGGCTGCGCGCCGGTCCTGGTCACAGCGATCGCGGCGACCTGGACGGCCTTGCGGACTGCCGGTTCGAGATCGGCGCCGTCGGCGAGGGCGGCCGCGAGCGCGCCGGTGAAACCGTCTCCGGCGCCCGTCGTGTCCACCACGTCGACCTTCGGCGCGGCGACCTCGACCGTGGCGCCGGGTGTCAGCACCAGCGCGCCCCGCGCGCCACGCGTGACCACGGTGGCACGCGGGCCGAGTTCGAGCAGTTTGGCCGGATCGTCGCCGGAACCGAGCAGCCAGGCGGCCTCGTGTTCGTTGACCAGCAACACGTCGAGCGCGGCCAGGGTGCGCTCGCTGAGCTCGGCGGCAGGCGAGAGGTTCAGCATCGTGCGCACGCCGGCCACGGCCGCCGCCTCCACCGCGCGCTCGACGGTGGGCAGCGGAATCTCCAGCGACACGACCATCACCTTCGCCCCGGAAAGCGCTTTCTCCACGTGCTCCGGTTCGAGCGCGTGGTTGGCGCCGGGGGAGACGAGGATCGAGTTCTCGCCGTCGGGAGTCACGGTGATGTAGGCGATTCCGGTCGGCCGGGCGGTGGTCGCGACCAGTTCGGTGTGCACTCCCGCGGCGCGCAGGGAGTCGAGCAGGATCGTCGCGTAAGGGTCGTCGCCCAGCGCGCCGAGCAGGGCCACGTCGGCGCCCAGTTTCGCGGCCGCGACCGCCGTGTTGGCCCCCTTGCCGCCGGGCAGGATCACGGTGTCCCCGCCCAGCACCGTCTCGCCCGCGCCGGGGCGCCGTTCCGCCTTGACCACGAGGTCGGCGTTCGCCGAGCCGACCACCACCACGTCGTGTCGCACGCGTCCAACCTAGCGGCGCCCGGCACCCTGTTGGCGAATGTGAAGATCTTTGTAACTTCTGGCGCCAGCAGTGCGACACTAGAAATAAGCATCTGCGGCATTCACCCACATGGGGTAATTGCTGGAGTCGCGCGTCCCTTCCGGGGGCGAGCCGACTCTCCTGTGCTGTCCGACCCCGGTCCCACCGCGGGAAGGGCATCGGGTCGCCGGTGCCGATCGCGTAGCCCCCCGAGCGATCGGCACCGGTGGCGCCCGATACGACGTTCCGCGCAAACTACGCGCGCGTAACTTCTAGAATGCTCGAATGGACAAGCCAACGCGCCGGGGCCGCGTGCGCGTGGCGACCGACCAGGACATCCGGCGGACCGCCCGTGCGCTGCTCGTCGAGCGCGGTCCGGAAGCCGTCACGCTGCGGGCCATCGCCCGCGAACTCGGCATCACCGCACCCGCCCTGTACCGGTACTACGGCTCCAGGGACGACCTCGTGCAGCACCTGCGCGTCGACGTGGTGAACGACCTCGCCGCGCTGCTCGCCGAGGAGGTCGCCGAACTCAGCGACGACGGCACGGCACAACTGTTCGCCATCTGCCGGGGATTTCGCCGCTGGGCGCTGACCCACACCAAGGAGTTCACGCTGGTGTTCGCCTCGCCGACCGGCGAGGTCGGCTCTGCCGCCGGCAGTGTCGCCACGCTCACCAGGGCCAGCGAACCCTTCGGCCGGATCTTCCTGATGGCGGCGGGCCACATCCTGATCAAACACCAGCTCACCGTGCCGCCCGCCGACGCGGTACCCGTCGAGATCCGCGACGACCTCGCCTCGTTCCAGGACGAACTGCTGTCGGTGCTCGGCGAGGCCGGCGTCGAGTTCCCGCGCGAGAAACTCGACCTCGGCACCACCTACGTGATGATCCAGTTCTGGGCACGGCTGTACGGGCACATCACCCTCGAGGTGTTCGGCAACTACCCGATCCCGATGTCCAAACCGGACGCCGTGTTCGACGCGCTGCTCGCCGACCTGGCGAACCAGATCGGCATCGAGAGCGTCTAGAGCACCACGTTCACCAGGCGGCCGGGCACCACGATCACCTTGCGCGGCTCGCCGCCGTTCAGCATCGCGGCGATCTTCTCGTCGGCCAGCGCCGCCGCCTGCACCGCGTCCTTGCCGGCGTCCGCGGGCACCGTGACGCGCGAGCGGACCTTGCCGTTGACCTGGATCGGGTACTCGACCGTGTCCTCGACCAGGTACTTCTCGTCGGCGGCCGGGAACGGGCCGTGCACCAGGGTGTCCTCGTGGCCCAGCCGGTGCCACAGCTCCTCGGCGATGTGCGGGCACAGCGGGGCCAGCATCAGCACCATCGGCTCAACCAGCTCACGCGGCGTCGCCTCGGCCGAGCCGTACGCCTTGGTCGCGTGGTTGTTCAGCTCGATCAGCTTGGCGCCCGCGGTGTTGAACCGCATCTCCGCGTAGTCCTCGCGGACCCCGGCGATGGTCCTGGCCAGCTGCTTGCGGTCCTCGACCGTCGGCTCCACATCGGACACCCGCAGCGCGCCGGTGTTCTCGTCCACCACCAGCCGCCACAGCCGCTGCAGGAACCGGTGCGCGCCAACGACATCCTTGGTCGCCCACGGACGCGAATCGGCCAGCGGGCCCATCGCCATCTCGTAGAACCGGAACGTGTCGGCCCCGTAGTCCGCCGACATCTGGTCCGGCGTGACCACGTTCTTCAGGCTCTTGCCCATCTTCCCGTATTCCTGCTTGACCTCCTGGCCGTCGTGGAAGAACTTCCCGTCCTTCTCCTCGACCTCGTCGGCAGGCACGTAAAAACCACGGGAATCGGTGTAGGCATAGGCCTGGATGTAGCCCTGGTTGAACAGGCGCCGGTACGGCTCGTCGGCCGACAGGTAGCCCAGATCGAACAGGACCTTCTGCCAGAACCGCGAGTACAGCAGGTGCAGCACCGCGTGCTCGACACCGCCGACGTACAGATCGACGCCGCCCGTGTCGTTCGCACCGTGCTCGGCCGGCCGCGGGCCCAGCCAGTAACGCTCGTTCTCCGGGTCGACGAACCGCTCGTCGTTGTCCGGGTCCACGTACCGCAGCTGGTACCAGCAGGAGCCCGCCCAGTTCGGCATCGTGTTCGTGTCGCGGCGGTAGGTCTTCTTGCCCTCGCCCAGATCCAGCTCCACCTCGACCCAGTCGCCCGCCCGCGACAGCGGCGGCGAAGGCTCGGTGTCCGCAGCGTCCGGATCGAACGTCCGCGGCGAGTAGTCGTCCACCTCGGGCAGCTCGACCGGCAGCAGATGCTCCGGAATCGGGTGCGCCACCCCGTCGGCGTCGTAGACGATCGGGAACGGCTCGCCCCAGTAACGCTGCCGGGAGAACAACCAGTCGCGCAGCTTGTACTGCACAGTGCCCTCGCCGTGGCCGTGCTCGGCCAGCCATTCGATGATCGTCTTCTTGGCCTCGGCGACGTCCATTCCGTCCAGGAATCCCGAGTTGATCGCCGGGCCGTCACCGGTGAACGCCTCGCCGTCGAAACCCTCGGCGGGCTGCACCGTGCGGACGATCTCCAGGCCGAACTTCTTGGCGAAGTCCCAGTCCCGCTGGTCCTGGCCGGGCACCGCCATGATCGCGCCGGTGCCGTAGCCCATCAGCACGTAGTCGGCGATGAAGACCGGAATCTCCTTGCCGTTGACCGGGTTCACCGCGTACGAGCCGGTGAAGACGCCGGTCTTCTCCTTCTGCTCCTGACGGTCCAGTTCGGACTTACGCGAAGCCGCCAGCCGGTACGCGCTGATCGCCTCGCCCGGGGTGGCCCCGCCACCGGTCCAGCTCGTGTCCACATCGGACGGCCAGCTGTCCGTGGTCAGCTTGTCCACCAACGGATGTTCGGGCGCCAGCACCATGTAGGTGGCACCGAACAGGGTGTCCGGACGCGTGGTGAAGACCTCGATGTGCTCGGCGCCGGCGGCGAACTTCACCCGCGCGCCGTGCGAGCGACCGATCCAGTTGCGCTGCATGGACTTGACCTTCTCCGGCCAGTCCAGCCGGTCCAGGTCGTCCACCAGCCGGTCGGCGTAGGCGGTGATGCGCATCATCCACTGGCGCAGGTTCCGGCGGAACACCGGGAAGTTCCCGCGCTCGCTGCGCCCGTCCGGAGTGACCTCCTCGTTGGACAGCACCGTGCCCAGCCCGGGGCACCAGTTCACCGGCGCCTCGGAGATGTAGGCCAGCCGGTGCTGGTCCAGTATCTCCAGCTGCTCCTTGCGGGTCAGCTCGCACCAGCCGCGGCCGTCCGGGGTGCGGCGCTTGTCCTGCGCGTACTCGGCCTCCAGCTCGGTGATCGGCCGGGCCTTGCCCTGCTTCTCGTCGTACCAGGACTCGTAGATCTTCAGGAAGATCCACTGCGTCCACTTGTAGTAGCCGGGGTCGATCGTCGAGATGCGGCGCCGCTCGTCGTGGCCCAGCCCCAGCCTGCGGATCTGACGCAGGTAGGTCTCGATGTTCTCCTCGGTGGTCTTGCGCGGGTGCTGACCCGTCTGCACCGCGTACTGCTCGGCGGGCAGGCCGAACGCGTCGAAGCCCATCGTGTGCAGCACGTTGCGCCCGATCATCCGGTGGTAGCGGGCGTAGACGTCGGTGCCGATGAAGCCCAGCGGGTGCCCGACGTGCAGCCCGGCGCCCGAGGGGTAGGGGAACATGTCCTGCACGAACAGCTTGTCCGACGGGATGTTCTCGGCGGAGAGCGGCCCGGTGGGGTTCGGCGCGTGGTAGGTGCCGTGATCGGCCCAGTAGTTCTGCCAGCGCAGCTCGATCCGGCCGGCCACCTCCGCGTTGTAGCGGTGGCCTGGCGTCTCCTCGGGTGCCTCACTCACACACTTATGGTAGGCCGCCGCCCGTACCGGTTTTTACCGGACCGCGAACGCGACGACCTGCGTGATCTGGCTCGCCGAGAAGTTGTTGTCGCTCACCAGGATCAGCGTCCGGCGCCCGTCCGGCAGCTTCGGGCCCCAGGTCATGCCCTCGATGTTGTCGACCTTCGACAGCGGGTAGCCGGCGAGGTCGGCGACGAGCTTCTTGCGCACCGGTTTCGCGTCCGCGAGCGACTTGCCGAGCACGTTGGTCGCACCCGCGAGGTCGATCTCGTAGATGCGCACCTTGTTGCCCGCGCCGCTGACGAACGAGCGCTCCAGCACGTAGTAGTGCGTCGCGTCGACGGCGAGGATCGAGGACACCCCTGTGCTGCCGCCCGTCCCCGCCGCGAACAGGGGTTCCTGCTCGTAGGCGTACTGCCCGAAGATCCGCCCGGACCGGCTCTGCACCGTGATGCGCGAGGTCTGGCCTTGCTCGGTCGTGGCGAGCGGGCCGTCTTCCAGCAGTGGGCCTTCCAGAGCGCTGACCAGCAACGAGCCGCCGGCGGCGAAGGTGAGGCCTTCGAGCACGAGGTTCTGCCGCGGACCCGAGTCCGGCAGCATCCGCTCGTTGTCCGGGATCGGCAGGTCGCGGACGTAGGTGCCGTCGCGCTTCGCCTCGCGCAGGGACGGATCGAGCAGTGTCGTGGCGGTGCGCTCGCCTTCCTGGGTCCAGTAGTAGTCACCGGAGCGCGGGTCCACCCGCAGCTCCTCGGGGTCGACGCTGTTCACCGGGTACGTCGTGCCGTCGGCCTGCCGGAACGGGCTGGTGCCGGTGAAGCTGACCGGACCGAGTCCGTTGCTGGTCACGGAGAACTTCGCCGTGTAGAACCGCGCCGGCTGCAGTGCCGAGCGGTCGTCGCTGACGAACACGAACTGCCCGGTGCGCTGGTCGTAGTCCACGCTGGACAGGCCGCCCACCGTGGTGCCCTCGTACGTGAGCGCGTTCGGCACGATCTGCTCGCCGAGGAACCGCAGCGAGGTCTGGCCGGCCTCGGCGGGCGCGGCGGCGAGGGTGAGCGACAGGGACCCGACGAGTGCGGCTGACAGCAGGCGTCTCGGCATGCCGGCGAACCTAGCCAGGGATGCTGTCCAGAACCTTGCGAATCAACTACTGCGCCATTAATTGACCGCAGCCACGGCCATACCTGCACGCAGGTCGGCCTCCGGTTGGTCGGGTCGGCCTGCTTTGGTCGAATCGGCAAGCATATTCTTGCTGCGTGTTCCTCCTCGCGCTGCTTCCGATCGTGCTCGGTGTCGTCGTCGGCTGGGGAGGGCTGCTCGGCTTCCGCGAGAAGCTGCCCAGGGACCGTGGCGCCGGGGTGCGCACGGCCGCGACGCTGCGTTCCGACGACACCTTCCGCATCGCGAACAAGGTCGCCGGCCTGCCCACCATCGCCGCCGGCGCGGTCGGGATCCTCGGTGGCGTCGCCGCGCTCGTGATGCCCGGTACCGCCGGCGTCATCATCGCCACCGTCGTCGGGCTGGTCGGGATGTTCGCGCTGGTGCTCGCGGGCGGCCTGCTCGGGCACCGAGCCGCGCTCGCCGTCCCCGCTCCCGCCCCTGTGCCCGCCGGCTGCTCCGGTTGCGCGTGCGGCGGCTGCTCCGCGTTGCAGCAGGCGTAAATGCTGATCCGGCGCGAGCGGCCCGCCGACATCGACCCGATCCGCGCCCTCCACGCGGCCGCGTTCGCGAGCGAGGTCGAGCCCGGTCTCGTCGACGCGTTGCGCGCCAGCGACGCGTGGCTGCCGGAACTTTCGCTGGTCGCGGACCACGACGGCGCCGTGCTGGGGCACGTGGTGTGCAGCCGCGCGCACGTCGAGGACATCCCGGCGCTGGGCCTCGGGCCGATCGGTGTGCTGCCCGAGGCGCAGCGCACAGGTGTCGGTTCCGCGTTGATGCACGCGGTACTCGGCGCCGCGGACGCACTCGGCGAGCCCATGGTCGTACTCCTCGGGCACCTCGACTACTACCGGCGGTTCGGTTTCGAACCTGCCGAGCGGCACGGAATCAACCCACCGGCACCGGAATGGGGCGCGCACTTCCAGGTCCGCACGCTCACCGCCTACCGGCCGTCGATGCGCGGCGATTTCGCCTACGCCAAGCCGTTCCGGGACCTTCCCTAGTTGCGCTGAAGGTCGCCGGGATGGGTGGCCAGCAAGGCGGTCGGCATGCCCTGGCGGCGCAGGACCTGGCCCCACAGGTCACGGTCCGGAGTGGCCAGCACGTCGCTCGGCAAGGCGGGCACGATCAGCCAGTCGCCGCGTTCGATCTCGCCCGCCAGCTGACCCGAATCCCAGCCCGCGTAGCCGGCGAACACCCGAAGCCCCCGCACCTTCGGCACCAGCAGGTCGGGATCGGTGTCCAGATCGACCAGCGCCACCGGCCCGCGCACGCCGATCAGGCCCGGCACCGCGGCCGCGACCTCGCCCGTGCGCAACGCGGCCAGGCACAACGCCGTCTTCTTCTCGACCGGCCCGCCGACGAACACCGACTGCGGCTCCACGACGTGCCTGCCCCAGCTGGGCAGCACGTCATCGACCGGCACCTCGCTCGGGCGGTTGAGGACCACACCGAGGGTGCCCTCGTCCCGGTGGTCGATGATGAAAACGACCGTCCGGCGGAAGTTGGGATCGAACATCGTGGGGGCGGCGACCAGGAGTGAACCCGGCTCAACCTCGGCGTCCGCTGGCACGGGAGCCATGATCCCACCCGCCGATCCGGCGACTCGCGGGGCGCGGGAACAACGGCCGGGCATGTACCGTTGAACGATGTGGCCGGCGCACTCCGTGTCCCCCGGGCCCACTTGAGAAGAGCCTTTGTGGAATACCGTTCGGCTGGAGCCACACTGCGCCACGCCGCCGAGAGGCGACCAAGTGCGCCGGCCACACCCTTCCGCTTGTTCGGTGGTTGAGCCACCTTCCCGGGGTCTCGTCTCGTTGTGGGGGCCGAGCCCCCACACCCCCACGGCGCGAGCTCCTCGCCCCACGAAACTGGGCACGTTCCCTGCCCACCAGCACCCCCCGCCCCCCGTTCGGTGACTGAGCCACCCTCCAGGCGCCCATCCCTCCGTCCAGTTCGGTGGTTGAACCACCTTCCCGGGGTCCGGTGCAGCATTTGTTCACCGATTTCCGGCCTTCGGGCACCGTATGCTGTCGTGTTGTGACTGCCAGCGCGGAGCGCACCACACAGCAGCTCGGCCCGCGTGCCTTCTTCGCCATGCCGGGCTATCGCAGGCTGCTGCTCTCCCGTTTTGCCGCGCAGTGGTCCGACGGCGTCTTCCGCGCCGGACTGGCGGGCGCGGTGCTGTTCAACCCCGAACGCGGCGCCGATCCGCTGACCATCGCCGGTGGATTCGCCGTCCTGCTGCTGCCGTACTCGGTGATCGGCCCGTTCGCGGGCGCGCTGCTCGACCGGTGGGACCGCCGGCGCGTGCTCGTGCTGGCCAACCTGCTGCGCGGGCTCGCCGTGATCGCGGCCGCGCTCGCCGTCGGTTTCGGGCTCGCGGGCACCGAACTGTTCGTGCTCGCGCTGCTGGTCGAAGGCATCACCCGCTTCTCCGGTTCCGGGATGTCCGCCGCACTCCCGCACGTCGTGCCGCGCGGCGCGCTCGTCACCGCCAACGCGCTGGCCACCACGCTCGGCGCCGGGGTCGCGGTGCTCGGCGGTGCCTGCGCCATCGGGCTTCGCGCGGTCTTCGGCGCGGGCAACACCGGCTCCGCCTGGACCACCTCGACCGCGATCATCGGCTCGATCGTCGCCGCCGCGATCGCCTCGCGGTTCACCCGCGGCAGCCTCGGCCCGGACTCCGTCGACGAGCCCGCGGACCCCGTCGTCGCGGTCGCACGCGGGCTCGCCGACGGCGGAAAAGCCGCGCTGGCAACGCCGAGCGTCACCGCCGGATTCGTCGCGCTGTTCGCACATCGCGCGTCCTACGGCATCTCGCTGCTGCTCACCGTGCTGCTGATGCGATACGCCCTGGAGGACTTCGGGCTGCTCCGGTCCGGCCTGCCCGGTCTCGGCCAGATGGCGCTCGCCGCGGGCCTCGGCATCCTGCTCGCCGGCATCTCCACGCCGAAGCTGGTGCGGTCGTTCGGCCGGCGCCATGTCGTACTCGGCGCGCTCGGACTGGCCGCGATCGCGCAACTCGGGCTCGGTCTGCCGATGGAGCTGCCGACAATCCTCGCCGCGTCCTTCGTGATCACCGGCGCCGGCCAGGTACTCAAACTGTGTGTCGATTCGGCGATCCAGGCCGATATCCGCGACGAGGCACGCGGCCGGGTGTTCGCGCTCTACGACACGTTGTTCAACATCACCCAGGTGGTCGCCGTCGCGATCGCGGCCGCGTTCACCCCGCTGGACGGTCGCTCTCCGTCGCTGCTGGTCGTCGCGGCCGCCGTCTATTTGCTCGGCGGGGCGGGGTATCTGCTCGCCATTCGCCGCGTTTCCCGAGTCTGAGCAACACTTTTCGCATAACGTGTATGCGGTGGACAGAACCGCCGGGCAACCACTTTCCGTGAAGTTCCAGCATGCGCGGGTGGTCGATTGCCACCAGCAGGGGGAACGTCCGGTCGTGGACCGGCCGCCGCTCGCCGAGGACGAGATCCCGCTGGTGCTGCGGTATCTGGAGCGGCAACCCGCGGTGCTCGTCGGCAGCGGACTCGGCCCCGACCTGTTCACCGGCGAATCCGACGTACCCGAGAGCTACCACACCGACGGCACCTGGGTGTGGCACGCGTCCGTCGCGCACTACCTGCGCAAGCACGGCACTCCGCCCGAACCCGGGTTCGTGGCGCACATGCGCGCGCGGGAGTTCCAGCCGCCCTACGTCGACAAATTGCTGCGCCGCACCGCGGCCGCCGATCTGCTCGGCAGACCACGCCCCAAGGCCGACCACCGCGACATCGACCCGACCAGCGGGGACATCGCGGCGGCACTGGAGACCCGGACCGCGCCCGCACTCGAGGACGCCGCCGTACTGGTCGTCCTCGCACAGCGGCTCGGCGAGCACGGCGTCTGGCCGGAGGCCTACCGGCTCGCGGCCCGCGCGGACCGGGCCTGGTGCCTGAACACGACCGAGAAGAGCTGGGAGGTCGCCTGGCACGAGGACGGCGCACCCGTCGATCCGCGGTTCTTCGAGCACGTCGACGAGGCCGCCCAGTTCCTGCTCGGCACGCTGCTACTGCATCCGGCGCGGATGACGGCGGGGCAGCAGACGCCGTTGGAAACCTCCGCCGAGCTCACGGACTGGCCGATTCAGCCCTGCGAGGGCGAGCCACCGCTGACGTTGCTGCGCAACAAACGCATCGTGCGGCTCGCGGCCGGCACGGTGGTGTTGCGCTTCGGCGGTGACAGCGGGAATCTCGTACACCACGACGAAGCCAGGTTCCCGACCACCTCGTTGCCCCTCGAACGTGAACGCGACGAGGTGCGCTACCGCCTCTGCCGTCCGCTGTGGGTGATCGTCGGCATCACGGTGCCGTGGGCCGGTCTGCCCGGCGGTGCCGTGAGCTACGTCCTGCCGAAGGCGATCCGGGAGCACATCGCCGACGGCGGGGTGGAGACGGTGATGGGTAAGGTTTGACCGGCCTTTGACGTAACCAGGGGGAACTGTGCGGTATCGAGTCGAACTCGCGCGACGCGCGGATGGCCTGTACGGGGTCTGGCAGGACCGGGTCTTCGAGGCCCAGCGGTCCTCCGCCGACGGCACGATGCTGCTCGTCGCCGCGGCGGGGGAGGAACCGCCGGAGGGTTTCGACACCGAGTGGAACCTGCGGCCCGCGAAGGTGGTGCCGGAGGAGGAGGCCGACTCGACCTTCAGCCTGCAGACCCACTGCCTGTTCGACGACGAGCTGTTCCGGATCGCGCCCGACCCGGCCACGCTGACCCTGCGGTGGAACGGGCAGGACGAGGCGCGGGCCCGGCAGCTGGGGCTGACCGAGTTCACCACCACCGCGACCCCCGACGAGATCACCGCCTTGTGGCAGGAGCGCCACGACTTCCCCGGCGCCCGGCGCGTGCCGCCCGGCGAAGGTGACGCCGACTCGCTGGTACGGGACATCGCGCGCGCCGTACGGTCGGTCCTGCCCGACGGGTGGGAGCGCGTCGCCGCGCAG
>Ga0164243_10006169_pt1 | contig 18212 bp, 20 predicted proteins | sample OricompcompostOP_FD_108781 | JGI IMG/M metagenome (GOLD analysis project Ga0164243, IMG submission 108781) | Organic Plus compost microbial communities from Emeryville, California, USA - Original compost - Organic plus compost (OP) | ecosystem: Engineered > Solid waste > Mixed feedstock >... | reverse complement strand
TCTTGAGCGCGAAGCCCATGTTGTCGGCGACCGTCATGTGCGGGTACAGCGCGTAGTTCTGGAACACCATGGCGATGTCCCGGTCCTTGGGCGGCAGGTGCGTGACGTCGCGGTCACCGATACGGATGGCTCCGGCGTTGACGTCCTCGAGCCCCGCGAGCATCCGGAGCGAGGTGGACTTGCCGCAGCCCGACGGGCCGACCAGGACGAGGAACTCCCCGTCCGCGATCTCGATGTCGAGTGCGTCGACGGCGGGCTTGTCGGAACCCGGGTATGTCCGGGTCGCCTTGTCGAACGAGACAGTGGCCATGGTGATGGGCCCCCTTCTACCGGCAGGAACGTGCCGGACGATCCGTTGTAGGAAGGTGGTTGGTGTAGTCCACATGTGCGGACTGGCACTGGACGCTACCTGGCGTTCGCCTGGTCTGTCAGTACATGGAGCATGTGAACTTCGCGGAAATTTTCGACGGAACCCGCCCGTGAGGTGGGTACACTGCACGGGCGCGTGCGTACACCGCGCGCATGCCTCCTTAGCTCAGTTGGTCCAGAGCGGCTGTCTTGTAAACAGCAGGTCGTCGGTTCGAATCCGACAGGGGGCTCCCGGCAACCGCGGGGCGGCGACTCGAAAGAGGCCGCCCCGCACGTGTTTTCCCGTCCCCTTTCACACCCCCATGTCCCGTCAGGAACACGGGACATGTGGCGCCATGGAATAGGATCGCTACTGCTAGTGTTCACGCAGTCACAGTGGGCAATCAGCCTCAGCTCCATGTAATGAAATCCGAGGGTTCCATGCGCAAGCTCCACCAGGTCATGATCGCCGCTGCCGCCGCCGGCGGGCTCACCGCCATCGGTGCCGGTACGAGCGTCGCCCACGACGCCACGCCGTCCGTGACCGACATGTACCGCCCGTACCAGGAGTGCAGCCCGCAGACCGTGGCCGCCACCGATGTCCCGATCGCCGTGCTCGGCCTCTCCGAGACCTTCGACACCACCTGCGGTCAGTTCAACAACGCCTTCACCCGCTGACTCTCGCGAAGTCGTGCGCGACGCCTTCCGCGGGCCCCTTCGGAGTCACCCCCGAGGGGGCCCGTTCCTGCGCGGCCACCGGGAAGGCGTGTCCGGGCCCACCCCCACGAAGGAGACGCAACACATGTTCAACGGCAAGAGGATCGTGGCTGTCTCGGGGCTGCTCGGCGGCCTCGCCCTGGCCGGCATCGGCGCCGGGCAGGCCCAGGCCGCGAGCCCGGCCTGCGCCCTGGACGCGCAGGGCAACATCATCTGCACCCAGACGGTCACCGGGCAGACCCCCGAGGGCGAGGACTTCGTCCTGCGGCGCAGCGTGAACTGCCAGCCGTCGCAGCCCCTCACCCTGCCCGCCCCCGGCGTCCTGTCCAACGGCCGGACCCGGATCGGCCCCGAGATCACGTGCGCCGACATGAACCAGCCGGCGCCCGCGACGGCCGCCGACAGCGGTGAGAGCGATGTGAGCCCGCTCATCGCCCGCCTCCTGGGCTGAGCGGACGACCGCGGTACGAAAAAAGCAGCGGACGGCCGGAATCAGGGAGACCTGATCCGGCCGTCGCTTTTTTTGTGCGCCCGGATTGCGCGCGGATTCCACCCGGATCGGTCGTTCGGCAATTGGGTGAGCGTGCCTTCCGGGCCGTGACCCGGACCCGGGGTCAGGTCGTTTTCCCTTGAAGGACAACGCCGCCGACACGCCTCCCGCGACCGTGAAAGATCCCAAATTGCTACGGATTGACTGTATATGCTCACATTAAGTAGTCAACCAGGGCTTCGTGCCCGGGAAGAAAGGGTCAATCCATGCGCAGGTTTCAGCGCGTCGCGGTGGTAGCCGCGGCTGTTGCGGGGCTGTCCGCCTTCGGTATCGGTGCCGGTACCGCTTTCGCCGGCGAGGGTGAGTGGGAGGGGCAGTTCGTCACCGCGGTGGCCAACTCCTCGGCCAACGCCGTCGCCACGGCGGGTGTCCCGCAGGCCGAGGAGGCCGCCGCTCCGGTGGCCGCCGAGCCGCAGGCCGCGCCGGAGGCCGCTCCCGTCGCCGCCCCGGAGGCCGCCGCCCCCGAGGCCGCTGCTCCGGAGGCCGCTCCGGTCGCCGCTCCCGAGGCCGCCGCCCCCGAGGCTGCCCCGGAGGCCGCTCCGGAGGCTGCTCCCGTGGCCGCCGCCCCGGAGTACGGCTACGGCGAGTACGCCGCCAAGTAAGCAGTTCCCCGCGGGAACCGGTGCACGAGATTCAGGGCCTCGCATCGGATTCCCCCGGTACGCCGCAGGCGGTGTGCCGGTGAAACCCTCAGCGACTCGCAGCCCGGCCGCGCGGCAGACCCTTCGGGGTGCGCGGCCGGGCTGCGGCGGTGCCGTCGCCGTGCGCGTACGAGTTCGCGCGGGCGACGGGTTTTTCGAAACTCGACCATCTCCAGGACAAGAGGAACGCAGCACATGACCGGTCGACAGAAGATCGCAACCGTCTCGGGGCTCATCGGAGCGCTCGCCGTCCTCTACGGCGGCGCCGCACCCGCGTTCGCGGACGACTCCAAGGGGGTCTGCACCATCACGTCGCAGGGCGACATCGTCTGTGTGAAGAAGACCGAGGTCGTCCGCAAGGACAAGCGCGACGGCTACGTGCTCCAGCAGAAGCAGGACTGCTCGACGACCGAGCGGCCGCGTTTCGTCGGCGTCGACGGCAGGGCGGTGGACGAGGGCGCCACGGACTCCGGCCCCGTGATCGAGTGCAACAACCGGGCGGAACTGCCCAAGGGCTACAAGCTCCCCAAGTTCGACTTCTGACACGAAGAAGCCGGACCCGGATCACTCCGGGTCCGGCTTTCTCGTGTCTCGGGAGCGAACTCCCTTATGTCACTTGCCGAAGGCGCTGTTGTTGCAGCCCATGGAGGAGCCGAGGCTCGTCTCCTGCGCGCCGGGGTTGCCCTCGCCGTTCAGCAGGTTGCCGCCCAGGCCGTTGGCGATGCCGACCTGGCCCAGGATGTCGACGTTGGCGTCGTGCGAACGGCAGTTGCTGCTCTGCAGGACGCTGACGCTGCTGCCCTTCTGGCCCCAGCCGCCCTGGTCGGCCTGGGCGGTGCCGGCGCCCAGGAGTCCGACGGTGCCGAGCGCGGCGACCACGACGGCGGCCTTGTGGAGCTTGTGCATGTTCATCTCCGGTGGAGTGGAGGGGTTTGCGGTCCGTCACGGACCGCGTCGTACAGTTACGGAGACTAATAAGAAGTATTTCTAAGCAATGGGCGGCGCGCCCGAATTCGGAAAAGTCTCACCGCGTTGGCCGATGGCATGTGAATTCGTCGTGTGCGTCCAATAATTCGCGGCGAAAAACAGTCCCGGCGCCGGACTCGCGGTCCGGCGCCGGGACTTGGTGCCGCTCGGGCCGGCGGTGCGGCCCGGGGTGACTCAGAAGGCGCTGTTGCTGCAGCCCATCGTCGAGCCGAGGTGGGTGTCCTGCGCGGCGGGGTTGCCCTCGCCGTTGAGGCCGTTGCCCAGCAGGCCGTTGAGGACGCCGACCTCACCGAGGACGTCCAGGTTCAGGTCGTGCGACTTGCAGTTGGAGCTCTGCAGGACGCTGTACTTGTCGCCGCCGCTCTTGCCGTGGCCCTCGTCGCCGTGCGCGGTGGCCGTGCCGGCGCCCAGGAACCCGACGGTGCCGAGAGCGGCGACCACGACGGCGGCCTTGCGAAGCTTGTGCATGTCATCTCCGGTGGAGTGAGGTGGGGTGCGATCCGTGAGAGATCGACTTCGTACAGTTACCGGAGATTAATAGGAACTATCCGATATGTCCGGAGCGGCACGCCGACTTGATCGATGTCGCCCCGGAAGCACCCGGACGTCGTGGTCAGCGCGTGGCGTGGGCGTGCGCGAGGGAGTTGGCCTGGCTGTTGGCCTGGTCGCAGTCGATGCCCCGGGTCTCGGCGGCGGCGAGCACCGCGACCGGGACGGCCGCGTTGAGCAGGCTCTGCGGGCTGCACTCCTGGTACGGGCGGAAGAGGTTGGCCTGCTGGACGGGCCCGGCCGGGGCGGCGGCGGCCGGCTGCGGGTTGACCTGCGGGCTGATCTTCGGGCTCAGTTGGGGGCTGACCTGCGGGCTGACCTCGGCGCCCTGCTGCGGGGCCGCGGTCTGGGCGGGCGCCTGACGCTGCGCGGCCGGCAGGTTGGAGGACTGCGCGCTGGCCTGGGAGTTGGTCCGCGAAGCGGCCTGGGCGTCCTGCTGCGGCGCGGCGGGGGCGCCACCGCCGTAACCGGCGGGCGTCTCCCCGGCGAGGCTGGGGCCCGCGCCGATCGCCGACAGACCACTGGCTGCTGCTACGACGAGCGCGACCTGGTGAAGCTTGCGCATGGAACTCGGCCCTTCATTGACCTGTGCATGGACGTACGGAAATGCGACTGCGATGGACCGCATCGCTCTGACCCTGTGCGGGGAACAGTGTGGCGGTTTCGGTGGTCACGTGCCGGGATGTGTATTCACTCGTTTGCCGCAGCTCCTTGTATTTAGGTGATGACATTTGAGTGATGGAAGTCGGAGCCCGTGACCTGGCCGCCCCCTTCTCGTTCCCCAGCAGGAAGGCGTGAAGTCCACATGACAGCTCAGGCATTACCCCTGTAAGGGCGCAGTACGAATATCAGACTGAGCGCACGCGACATCCCACTGAATTAATACGGATTTCCCTGCACAGGTAATGAAGGGCCGAGGGTTTCCATGCGCAAGCTTCACAAGGCCGCGCTCGTCGTAGCGGCGGCAGGCGGTCTCACCGCCATCGGTGCCGGCGTGAGCGAGGCCGCCGACTATCCCGTCGGGTACAGCGGTGCCGCCCCGGCTCCCGCTCCCGGTTACCCGGAGCCGCAGCAGTACGCGGCCCCGGCGCCGGCTCCCGCCCCCCAGTACCAGGCGCCTCCGCAGTACGCGGCTCCCGCGCCCGCTCCGCAGTACCAGGCCCCGCAGCAGTACGCGGCCCCGGCTCCGCAGTACCAGGCGCCTCCGCAGTACGCCCCGGCCCCCGCCCCGCAGTACCAGGCGCCGCAGCAGAGCGCGCCGGTGGCCGCGGCGGCGACGTCCCGTTCCGAGGGCACCGCGGCCGTCAGCCGTCCGCAGCCCGCCCCGCAGTACGCGGCCCCGGCGCCCGCTCCGATGGCGGCCCCGCAGCAGCCCGCCGGCTACGCCGGCGCCGCCGCCACCTCGGGCGGCTTCGCGCAGGCCGCGACCCCCGCGGCGGCCCCGCAGGCCGCCGCCCCGCAGCAGGCGGCGCCCCAGGTCGTGCCGCAGGTGACGCCGCAGGCCGCTCCGCAGGTCATGCCGCAGGTCGCCCCGCACGTGTCCGCTCCGCAGGTCTTCAACCCGGAGCCGGCCCCGCGGGTCGCGCCGCAGGTGAACCCGCAGGTCAACCCTGAGGTGAACCCGCTGATCAACCCGCTGATCTCGCCGGCGAGCGCGCCGCAGGTGCCGGGCCTCGGCCTGGGCCAGGTCGCGGCGCCCCCGGTGGGTCAGCTGGGTCTGCCCCGCCTCGGCTGATCACCGCACCGATCCGCCGCACACCCCCGCAACCGCAAGACCAACGGAGAGAACATGCGCAAGCTCCACAAGGTGGCCCTCGTGGGCGCCGTCCTCGGCAGCGTCGGCTCGTTCGGCGCCGGCACCGCCCTGGCCCACGGTGAGGGCAGGGCCCACGACGTGGACATCACGCAGGGCATCGAGTGCCGTTCGCACGACATGAACATCGACGTCCTCGGCAACCTCGGCGCCCTGAACGGCGCGCTGGCCAACGCCCTCAACGGCGAGGGCTCCCCGGGCGCCCAGCCCAGCCACCTCGGCTCGGACATGGGCTGCAACAGCGCCGCCCTCAAGTAGCCGCAGGAAGCGCCCGGTTCACGCCCGCTCCGTCCCGGGGCGGGCGTTGGACTGCCACCCTGGCAACGCTGTGTGAACGTGTGTGACTCTACGTGTATGGTTGATCGCGTCGGCTCACGAGGCCCGACGGAACGGACGGCGAGGAGTGGTCCCTTGGGCAAGTCGGCCTTGCTGAAGATCCCCCGCACGCGACTGTCCTACGCCGACGAGATGCTGTTGATCAACGGCTGCCCCGGAGTCATCGGCCTGGCCGCCGTCTTCTCCGGTGAGCGGCCCGCGCCGGACCGGGTGCGCGCCCGCGTCGCCGAGCGGTGGTCCGGCCTGGAGCGGATGCACCAGGTGCTGGACCGCACCACGGGCGGCGCGCGCTGGACCGTACCGGGGCCCTTCGACCCCGAGGCCCATGTCGCCGTGGAACCGGCCGGGTTGGACGAGCTGTGGGCCGCGAGCGTGGACCGGCCGCTGCCCGGCGGGCTTCCGCCCTGGCGGCTGTACGTCGTCCCCGGCGCCGCGTACGGCGGTGACTTCGCGCTGGCCCTCGTCGCCCAGCACACCCTGCTCGACGGGCGGTCCCTCGCGACGCTGATGCGGACGCTGGTGGACGAGCCCGCCGCGGCGCGCGCCGCGGCCCGGCCCGCGCCGGTCCGGCCCGGGCTGCGCGCGGCGGGCCGGGAGCTCAGGACGATGACGGCCGTCGGGCAGTCCGTGCCGCTGCGGCCGCCCGGCGAGGCCCGCGCGTCCGTCGCCGTGCGCGAACTCGACGTGGACACCGTGCGGTCGGCCCGCCGCCAGCCCGCCGGCGGCCGGGGCGCCACGCTCAACGAACTGCTGGTGGCCGCCGTCGCCGGGGCGCTGCGCGCCCGCTACGGCCCCGTCCGGGACTGGCGCGCACGGGACGAACCCGTGTACACGGCGGTGCCCTGCGATCTGCGCACCCGGACCAACACCACGGAACTCGGCAACACCGTCACGGTCGTCCGGGTGCCGTTGCCCGTCGACGTGGACGGCCCCGTGGACCGGCTGCGCGCCTGCCAGGCCGCGCTGGCCACGGTCCCCGACCGGGCGGCCGTCCACGCCGGCGTGCTCTTCCCCGCTGCAGAAGCGGTTCGCCGCACGGGGCCCTGGGTGACCCGGCTGCTGACCGGCCGGGGCCGGCACACCTGTTTCGCCGCGACCGCCACCACGGCCCTGAAGTGGCCCGGCGCGGCGGACACGTTCGACGGGCGCCGCCTCGTGCGCACGGTGGGGCTCCCGCCCCTGCAACGGCCGGGCACCGCCAGCTTCGCCCTGGCGCAGGTGGGCGACGCGTTCACGCTCACCGTCGTGTCCCATCTGCGCCCGGACGACGCCGGACGGCTCGCCGACGCGGTCGTCACGGAGTTCGGGACCTGGGCCCGTACGACGACGCCGTCAGCGCCCTGACGGCACCACGGCACCACAAGAGGGAGGCAGTTGGATGGAAGCGGAACACGGCGACGTATGGGAAGCGCTGCGCCCGCTGTGCGCGCGGGTGATGTCGGTCCCGGCGGAGACGGTCGTGCCGCACGCCCGGCTCGTCGCCGACCTCGGCGCCGACAGCCTGGACATCACCGAACTCGAGGTGGCGTCCGAGGAGATGTTCGGGGTGTCCCTGCGGGGCACCGACAAGTCCGGGGTGTCCACCGTGGGTGACGTCGCCGACCTGATCGTGCGGCTGCGCGCCGGGGCCCCCGGCCTCCACAGCCCCGTGGGCCGATGACCGGCCGCCCCGCCGTCGCCGTCACCGGCCTCGGGGTCCGCTGCGCGGCCGGCTCGACCCCGGACGAGCTGTGGGACAGCCTGCTGCACGGCCGTTCGGCGGTCTCGCTGCACTCGTTCGACGCCGAGGGCACCGTCGTGCATCCCGCGTCGGCGATGCGCGGCTTCGACGCGGCCGGGTACCTCGCGCCCAAGGAGGTGCGGCGCACGGACCGTTCGGTGCAGCTGGCGGTGTGCGCGGCCCTGGACGCCGTGACGGACGCCGGCGGGCTGCACGTGCCGTCCGGGCGGCGCGCGGTGGTCACCGGCACCGGCTACGGCGGGGTGATCAGCCAGGAGAACGGCATCGGGCAGCCCGACGTGCTGTACGCGCCCCGGCTGATGAACAACGCGGGCGCGTACTGGATCACCGCCAAGCTCGACGTCACCGGGCCCAGCCTCACCGTGTCCACCGCCTGCTCCTCCGGTACGCACGCCGTGGGCGAGGCGCTCCAGATGATCCGGTCGGGCTGCGCGGACGTCGTGGTCGCCGGAGGGCACGACAGCCCCCTGACGCCGACGACCGCGCTGGCCTTCGGACGGGCCGGCGCCATGGTCACCTCCCGCGCCGAACCGGCGTCCGCGTCACGGCCGTTCGACGCGGAGCGGCAGGGCTTCGTGCTCGCCGAGGGCGCCGCCTTCCTGGTGCTGGAGCGGCTCGACCTGGCCCGGGCGCGCGGCGCGCGCGTGTACGCCACGCTCACCGGGTACGGACGCACCTCCGACGCCTACCACCTCACCGCGCCCCATCCCGACGGGGCGGGCGCGCGGGCCTGCATGGAGCAGGCGCTCGCCGACGCCGGGACCACCGCCGACGCCGTCACCCATGTCAACGCGCACGGCACCGGCACCGAGCTGAACGACCTGGCGGAGGCGCGGGCCATCAGCGCCCTGTTCGGGCCGCGGCGGGTGCCCGTGACCGCGCCGAAGGCGGTGACCGGGCACGGACTGGGGCTGGCCGGGGCGCTGGAGGCCGTGGTCACCGCGCTGTCCGTGCGCGAGGGCATCGCACCGCCCACGGCCCATCTGACCCGGCTCGACCCGCGCTGCGAACTGGACGTCGTCGTCGGTGAACCGCGCAAGATCCCGGACGGTCCGGTGATCAGCAACAGCTTCGCCTTCGGGGGCCACAACGCCTGTGTCGTCCTCGACTCGCCCCACCTGTGAGCACCGGCGGCGGCAATGACAAGGGGGGACGCGGAAGGGAGGCGGCGGGGCATGAGGCTGACGGCCATCGAGGAAGGGCACCTGCGCAACGGGATGCCCGGGACCATCGGGATCGCGGGGCTGTTCCCCGCGGACGGGCCGCCGTTCGACCTGGCCTGGCTGCGGGCCCGGGTCCGGGAGCGATGGGGCGGCCTGGAGCGGATGAGCCTCGCCCTGCGGCCGCCCGCCGGTCCCGCCGCGTTCTCCGGGCACCGCTGGGCGGTCCGGCCGTTCGACCCCGCCGCGCACATCGCCTCCGACGACCGGGACCTGCACACGCTGCTGGCCGACGCGGTCGGCCGGCCGCTGCCCGAGGACCGGCCGCTGTGGCGGCTGCTGGTCACGGAGCGGGCCACCGCGCACGGTGAGCGCGCCGTCGTCCTGCTCGCGCACCACGCCCTGCTCGACGGGCGGTCGCTGGAGACGCTGTTCCGGCTGCTGATGGACGACGCCGCGCCGCCCCGCCCGCCCGCGCCGGGTGCCCCCGCCCGCCGGAAGCCCGTCAGCCCCGCCACCGTCGGCCGGGAACTGCGGATCATCGGCGCCCGGGGCCGCGCCCTGCCGGCGCCCCCGGCGGAGCGGTACGCGCCCTCGGTGGCCGTCGTGCGGCTCGACGCGCCCGTGATGCGCGCGGCCCGCCGCCAGCCGGAGGCGGGCCGCGGCGCCACCCTCAACGAACTGCTGCTCAGCAGCTTCGCCGGCGCCCTGCGCGCCCGGTACGGCCCGCTGCGCGCCTGGCCCGCCGGACCCGCCCCGTTCTTCGGCACCGTCCCCGTCGACCTGCGGGGCCGGCACGACGCGCAGCGGCTCGGCAACGGCGTCACCGCGCTGCGCATCCCGCTCCCCGTCGACCTGGACTCACCGGTGGCGCGGCTGCGCGCCTGCCAGGAGGAGGTCGCCGCGTTCGACCACCGATGCGACGCGCACCGGGCGATCCTGCCGCCGCTGCTCTCCACCGCGCGGGCCGTGCCGTGGCTGGCCGAGGTGATGGCCCGGCGCCTCGCCCGGCCCGAGCTGACCACCAGCCTGTGCACGGCCTTCAAGTGGCGGGACAACCCGAGCCGGCTGCACGGCAGCACCCTGATCCGGGTCGTGCCGCTGCCGCAGCTCGCGACGCCGGGCACCGCGAACCTGTGCCTGGTGCACTGCGCGGACGCCTACACCCTCACCGTCGTCAGCCATCTGCGGGACGGGGACGCCGAGCTGCTCGGCGGCGCGGTGGCGCGGGAGCTGGCGGCGGTCGCGGCGTGCGAGGCACCGGCGGCCCGTCCGGCGCGCGAGGTGCGGGCGCGGTGAGTCAGGGCCGCCCGGCGCCGCCGCCCAGCGCGGCCAGCGCGTCGTCCGTCAGCCGGTACACCGTCCAGCCGTCCTGCGGGCGGGCGCCCAGGGACTCGTAGAAGGCGATCGACGGGGCGTTCCAGTCGAGGACCGACCACTCCAGGCGCTGGTAGCCGCGCTCCACGCACAGCCGGGCCAGCTCGGTGAGCAGCGCCTTGCCGTGCCCGGCGCCCCGGGCGGCGGGGCGGACGTACAGGTCCTCCAGGTAGATGCCGTGCACCCCGCGCCAGGTGGAGAAGTTCAGGAACCACAGCGCGCAGCCGACGGTCTCGCCGGTGTCGTCGTCGGCCGCGATGTGCGCGTACACGGCGGGGCGCTCGCCGAACAGGGCCTCGTGCAGCTGCTCCGGGGTCGCCCTGGCCTCGTGCGGCGCCTTCTCGTAGGCGGCGAGCTCGCGGATCAGGGTGTGCAGGGCGGGGACGTCGGCGGGGGTGGCGGTGCGAATCATGGTCGGAGGCTAACCGGCCGCCCGCAGCCGCCGGGCGATCTCGAACAGGTGCTCGTCGAGGGGGCGGCCGTCCTCGATGTCCCACAGGCAGTTCTGGAGCAGCCGGCCGTACGTCCAGGCCCGCGCGCGGGCCCGGTCCAGGCCGAGGACGTCGGTCATGGCGTCGAAGCGCCACACGACGTCGTCGGCGTCGAAGCGGTTGTCGAGGGCGGGCCACAGCTCGAAGCCGGGGTCGCCGGCGAGCGGCTTGGGGTCGATCGCCAGCCAGGGGGCGCGGGCGGAGGCGAGGACGTTCCCCTCGTGCAGGTCCCAGTGGAGCAGGCGGTCGCCGGGCTCGTCGGCGACCTCCCGTACGGCGGCGGCGCAGTCCGCGAGCAGGCGGCGGGCCCGCGGGTCCGTGACCCGCTCCTGGGCGCGAGCGGTGCGCTCCAGCATGCGGTGCGCCATGTCACCGAGGCGGCGCAGGCCGGGGGGAGCGGTGAACGACGTCAGACGGGCCAGCAGTTCGGCGATGAGCAGTACCGACTCATGGGCGTCCAGGCGGGCGAGGGAGCGGGTGGGGTCGAGGCGTTCGAGGAGCATCGTGCCGGTCGCCGGGTCGTGTTCGAGGAGGCGGACCGCGCCGTCGCCGTCCCAGTGGCGCAGGGCGATCGGTTCGCCCTCCGTCTCGTGGTCGAGGAGCTGGAGCTTCAGCGCGGCGGGGGTGCCGTCGCGCCGGGTCACCGGGACGACCAGCGCGGCGACACCGTGCATCGGACGTCCGTCGACCGTCAGCTCCCAGCGGTCGAGGAAGTCGGCCGTGAGCTCGGGGAGGGCGGCGACGAAGGCGCGGCCCGCCTCCCCGTTGTACTCCTGCTGCGACGCGGCGAGCTCCGCGGGGACCTCGATCATTCCGGGGACCCTACCGGGCTCCCGGAATCGGCTCCTTCGAATTACCGTCCTCGCATGAGCAGATCGGACAGTGGTGCGGTGAACGGCGGCATCTCCTTCTGGTACGCCGACGACGGCCTGCCCGCGGTGCGTGAGCCGCTGGCCGGGGACGCCTCGGCGGACGTGGTGATCGTGGGCGGCGGCTACACGGGGCTGTGGACCGCGTACTACCTGAAGAAGGCCGTCCCCTTCCTGCGGATCACCGTCCTGGAGCAGCGCTTCTGCGGGTACGGGGCGTCCGGGCGCAACGGCGGCTGGCTGTACAACGGCGTCGCGGGCCGCGACCGGTACGCGAGGCTGCACGGGCACGAGGCGGCCGTACGGCTCCAGCGGGCCATGAACGACACCGTCGACGAGGTCGTCCGGGTCGCCGAGGCCGAGGGCTTCGACGCGGGCATCCACAAGGGCGGCGTCCTGGAGGTCGCCCGGACGCCCGCGCAGTGGGCGCGGCTGAAGGCGTTCCACGAGCACGAGTTGTCGTACGGCGAGAAGGACCGGGAGCTGTACGGCGCCCGGGAGACGGCGGAGCGGATCCGGGTGGCCGACGCGGTCGGCTCGACGTGGACGCCGCACGGCGCGCGCGTGCACCCCGTGAAGCTGGTCAAGGCGCTCGCGGCGGCCGTCGAGGCGCTGGGCGTGACCGTCCACGAGCTGACGCCGGTCACCGAGATCCGGCCGAAGCACGCCGTCACCCCGTACGGCACCGTGCGCGCGCCCTATGTGCTGCGCTGCACCGAGGGGTTCACGGCGAGCCTGAAGGGGCAGCGGCGCACCTGGCTGCCGATGAACTCCTCGATGATCGCCACCGAGCCGCTGACCGACGAGCAGTGGGCGTCGGTCGGCTGGGAGGGGCGCGAGACGCTCGGGGACATGGCGCACGCCTACATGTACGCGCAGCGCACGGCCGACGGGCGGATCGCCCTGGGCGGGCGGGGTGTGCCGTACCGCTTCGGGTCGCGCACGGACAACGACGGGCGCACCCGGCCGGAGACCGTCGAGGCGCTGCGGGACGTGCTCGTCGGGTTCTTCCCGTCGCTGGCCGGGGTGCGGATCGCGCACGCCTGGTCGGGGGTGCTGGGCGTGCCCCGCGACTGGTGCGCGACGGTCACGCTGGACCGGTCGACCGGGCTCGGCTGGGCGGGCGGCTACGTCGGCTCCGGTGTGGCCACCGCGAACCTGGCGGCCCGCACCCTGCGCGACCTCGTCCAGCAGGACTCGGGGCAGGGCGGCAGGACCGACCTCACCGAACTGCCCTGGGCCGGGCACAAGGTGCGCAAGTGGGAGCCGGAGCCGCTGCGCTGGCTGGGCGTCCACGGCCTGTACGCCGCCTACCGCGCGGCCGACCGCAGGGAGCGGGGCACGAGCAGCGCCGAGTCGTCCCGGCTGGCCCGGCTGGCGGACCGGGTGGCGGGGCGGCACTGACCCCGTCCCCGGTCAGGTGGCCGGTTCCTCCTGGCGGGCCGGGCGGGGGGCCTCCCGGCCCGGTGGCTTGGCCGTCACCATCACGGCGGCCACGATGCCGGCCAGGAGCATGATGGCGGCGGCCCACCAGATGGCGACGGTGTAGCCGTGCACGATGCCCTGCTGGGTGACCAGCCGGCGGCGGGCCGGGTCCGTCAGGTGGGCGGTGATGTAGGCGGTCGCGCTGGTGGTGGCGACGGTGTTCAGCAGGGCCGTGCCGATCGAACCGCCCACCTGCTGCGAGGTGTTGATCGTCGCCGACGTCACCCCGGAGTCCTGCGGTGCCACGCCCGCCGTCGCCGTGGCGAACACCGGCATGAAGACCAGGCCCATGCCGAGCCCCATGAGGATCAGGGCGGGCAGCACGTGGGGCGCGTACGAGGAGTCGACGGTGAGCTGGGTCAGCAGCACCATGCCGATCGCGGCCAGCAGGGCGCCCGGGGCCATCAGCAGGCGGGGCGCCACATGGTCCAGGAGGCGGGCGGCGATCTGGGTGGAGCCGACGATGATGGCGGCCGTCAGGGGCAGGAAGGCGAGCCCGGTCATCACCGGGCTGTAGCCGAGGATGACTTGCAGGTAGTAGGTCATGAAGAGGAACAGGCCGAACAGGCCGATGACGGCCAGGGCCATGGTCAGGAAGCAGCCGGCCCGGTTGCGGTCCCGGACGATGTGCAGGGGCAGCAGCGGGACCGGGGCGCGGGTCTGCCAGGCGACGAACGCCACGAGCAGGACGACGCCCGCCGCGAACAGCGCCAGCACGAGCGGGTCGGTCCAGCCGCGCGGCTCGGCCTCGGCGAAACCGTAGACGATCGCGACCAGTCCGCCGCAGCCCAGGATCACGCCGGGCACGTCGAGCCGGGCGCCCTCGTGGACGGGACTGTCGTGGAGCAGCGCGAAGGCGCCGATGACGGCGATCACGGCGATCGGCACGTTGACGTACAGGCACCAGCGCCAGTCCAGGTACTCGGTGAGCACGCCGCCGACGATGAACCCGATGGCGCTGCCGCTGCCGGCCAGGGCGCCGTAAATGCCGAACGCCTTCCCGCGCTCTTTGGGGTCGGTGAACGTCGTGGTCAGCAACGACAGGGCGGACGGGGCGAGTACGGCCGCGAAGACGCCCTGGAGGGCGCGGGCGCCGAACAGCATCCCGGAGGAGGTGGCGGCGCCGCCCAGCGCGGACGCGGCGGCGAAGCCGATCAGGCCGATGACGAAGGTGCGTTTTCGGCCCGCGAGGTCGGCTATGCGCCCGCCGAGCAGCAGGAGCCCTCCGAACGCCAGCGTGTACGCCGTGATGACCCACTGCCGGTTGCCGTCGGAGATGCCGAGGTCCTCCTGGGCGGAGGGGAGCGCGATGTTCACGATGGTCGCGTCGAGGACCACCATGAGCTGCGCGAGCGCGATGACCACCAGACCCCACCAGCGACGGGGGTCTGCTTCCCGGGCTGTTTCACCCGTTCGGGTGACTGTCATCTGGCCAGAAGACCATGGTTCGGGAGGGACCGCATCTGGGGCGGCGGGCCGTCGTGGCTCGGGAGCGGTCATGGCTCCAGCACCACCTTTCCCGTGGTCGCGCGGGTCTCCAGGGCGCGGTGGGCGTCCGCCGCGGCGGCGAGCGGGAAGCGCTGCACGGCCGGGACGAGACGGCCCGCGGCGGCCTCGGTGAGGGCGCGCAGCTCCAGGGTCCGCATCGGGTCGGGCCCGCCGGCCCGGCGCAGCATCACGGGGCCCAGGACCTGCTCGGAGACGCCCTCGACGAGGTACGGGCCGCCGCCGCGCAGGCCCTCGCCGGACCAGCCGAACACCAGGTGCCGGCCGCCGGGGCCGAGCAGGTCCACGCTCGCGCGGGCCACGTCGCCGCCGACGCCGTCGAGGACGAGCGTGGCGGGCCGTCCGCCGAGGAAGGCGCGCACCTTCTCCGGCCAGCCGGGGTCCGTGTAGTCGACGGCGAGATCGGCGCCGTTGTCCCGGACCCGCGCGGTCTTCTCCGGTCCGCCGGCCAGACCGACGACGACGGCGCTGGCGTTGCTCGCGTACTGCACGAGGAGGGTGCCGATGCCGCCGGCCGCGGCCGGGATCACGGCCACCGTGTCCGGCCCGAACTCGGCGAACTGGACGATCCCCAGCGCCGTACGGCCCGTGCCGATCATGGCGACGGCCTGCGCGAAGTCCAGGTTCTGGGGGATCTCGTGGGCCCGCTCGACGTCGGTGACGGCGAGTTCGGCGTAGCCGCCCGGCGCGAAACCGAGGTGGGCGACGACACGCTTGCCGAGCCACAGCCCGGCGACGCCCTCGCCGAGCGACTCCACCACGCCGGCGACCTCGCGGCCGGGGACGGTGGGCAGCGGCGTCGGCTCGGGCGCCGGGCCCTGGAAGCCCTCGCGCAGGGCCGTGTCGAGGAGGTGGACGCCGGCGGCCCGGACGGCGATCCGGACCTGGCCGGGAGCTGGGTGCGGGTCGTCCACCTCCTCGTGGACGAGGTTCTCGGCCGGGCCGAAGGCGTGCAGTCGGATGGCGTGCATCGTGGGTCCCCCATCGCTGTGGGTACGGGTCCTGTGGGCGTCCCGCCGCTGCGACGATGCTCCGACCTCAAGCTTGCTCGAGGTCAAGCGCGTGCCGGCCGAGGGCCAGGGACACCGCCGTGAGCGCGCTGGTGAAGGACACCTCGGACAGCACGCCCGGCGCGGCGACCTGATCGCCCGCCAGATAGACCCCGTCGCCGCGGTCCACGGCGGGCCGGTCCCGCCAGCTGGTGCCGGGCGGGTCCACGGCACCGGTCCGGCCGCTCGCCACGGCGTCGCTCCGCCAGGTGACCCGCTCGCGCCAGCCGGGGAAGCCCAGGTCGAGGAGCTGCTCCGCGCGGGCGGCGCCGTCCGCACGCGACTCGCCCGGGGCGATCGGGATCTGTCCCTGGATCAGCTGCTCGCCGGCCGGCGCGAGCGACGGGTCCTGCGCGGTGAACCGCTCCAGCCAGCCGGGCGCGTCCAGGTCGGACACGACGAACGCGTCACCGCGCCGGCCGCGCAGCGCGAGGTCGATCAGGGCCGTCCGGCCGCCGGGCCAGGTCAGCGAGTCGTCCCGCAGCAGACGCCGGGCGGCGGGCAGCGAGGTGGCGACGACGACCGGGGTGTCCGTCGGCAGCGTGTCGACCCGGGACAGCGTCTCCACCCGGACCCCGAGGTTCCACGCCCGCGCCGCCATCCGGTCGATCACGGTCGCCCAGCCGCCCCGCGGGTAGTGCGCCTCCGGGGGCAGCCGGGTGGCCCGGCGCAGCCGCTCCTGCACGAACGCGGCGGACAGGGCGCCGGGGTCGTGGTGGAACAGCGCGACCGCCGCGTAGTGCGCGGCCACCCGCGCCGCCTCCTCGCCCGCGACACCGGTCGCCCAGGTCCGGAAGTCCAGGTCGACGGGCGCCTGCGGCACGCCCGGCCGCAGCAGCCTCAGCAGCGCGAGGGGCGGGGTGCGGCGCAGCGTGCCCCGGTACCGCAGCCGGAAGCGGGCCGCCTCCAGCGGGGGGATCGGCGCGAGCGGGCCGATCAGGTCCCGCTGTGCGAGCCACGCCCAGTGCGGGCCGCCCTTGTACAGGGCGTGCGGTCCCTCGTTCGTCCGGTACGGCCCCTCCGCGGTCCGGGCCCGGCCGCCGAGGGTGTGGTGGGCCTCGTGCACGGTGACCTCGGCGCCCGCCTCCGCGGCGGTGATGGCCGCGGTGAGTCCGGCGAAGCCGCCGCCGATGACGGTGATGCGGTGCATGGCTGGGGGTCTCCCTCGCTCTCGGTGCGCCCGTGGGCCTTCCTCTGCGGGTACGACGGACCGGGCGGCCCGGATGTGACATCGGCGGACACCCCGGGGACCGGCGCAGGTGACGGGCGGTGTCAGTGGCGGGGTGCAGCATGGTGCGCATGACGGGAAGAACGAGGGGCGCGGGAGCGGCGGGCGGTCCGGGGCGCGGGGGTGTGCCGGGCGCGCGGCGGCCGGAGCTGCGGCTGCCGCCGCTGGAGCCGTACGGGGGCGGCGGGCTCGAGCCGGACGGCGACTACGACGGACTGGAGTTCGCGCAGGCGGACCTCTCCGGGCAGGACGGCGGGGGTGCGCGGTTCATGGACTGCGCGCTGCGGGGCTGCGTGCTGGACGGGACCCGGCTGCGGTACGCCCGGATCCTCGACTCGGTGCTCTCCGCGCCGCGCGGCGTGGGCACGGACCTCGCCGAGGCGACCCTGCGGGACGTCGAGGTGCTGGACGCCCGGCTGGGCGGGGCGCAGGCGCACGGGTCGGTGTGGGAGCGGGTGGTGGTCAGGGGCGGCAAGATCGACTACCTGAATCTGCGCGAGGCGAAGCTCAGGGACGTCGTCTTCGAGGGGTGCGTCCTGGTCGAGCCGGACTTCGGGGGCGCCCGCCTGGAGCGGGTGGAGTTCGTGGACTGCGCGCTGCGCGCGGCCGACCTCACCGGGGCCACCCTGACCGACGTGGACCTGCGCGGGGCGGGCGAGCTGGACGTCGCGGCGGGCCTGGACCGGCTGTCCGGGGCCGTGATCAGCACGGGGCAGCTGCTCGACCTGGCGCCGGCGCTGGCCGCGCAGCTGGGTCTGCGCGTGGAGGGGTGACGGGCGCGGGCGGGTCCGCGCGTGGAAGTGACGGGCCGGACCGGTCCGCGTGTGGAGGGGTGACGGGCGCGGGCCCCGCGTCTCAGGGCAGGCGGGGGAAGCGGGCCTGGAGGGTCCAGATCGCCGGGTTCTCGCCCAGGTCCTCGTGCAGGTCGATCAGGTCGGCGAGCAGGTCGTGCAGGAAGTCCCGGGCCTCGCGGCGCAGGGCCGCGTGCGAGAAGGTCAGCGGCGGCTCCTCCGCCGGCATCCAGTCCGCCTCGATGTCCACCCAGCCGAACCGCCGCTCGAAGAGCATCCGGTCCGTGGACTCGGTGAAGTCCAGCTCGGCGTGCTGGGGGCGGGAGGCGCGGGAGCCGGCCGGGTCCCGGTCCAGCCGCTCGACGATGTCGCACAACGCCCACGCGAAGTCGAGCACCGGCACCCATCCCCAGGCTGTGGACAGCTCCCGGTCCGCTTCGGTGTCGGCGAGGTAGACGTCGCCGCAGAACAGGTCGTGGCGCAGGGCGCGGACGTCCGCGCGGCGGTAGTCCGTCTGCGGCGGGTCGGGGAAGCGGTTGGAGAGGGCGTAGCCGATGTCGAGCACGCTGGGCAT
>Ga0164243_10006168_pt1 | contig 18213 bp, 20 predicted proteins | sample OricompcompostOP_FD_108781 | JGI IMG/M metagenome (GOLD analysis project Ga0164243, IMG submission 108781) | Organic Plus compost microbial communities from Emeryville, California, USA - Original compost - Organic plus compost (OP) | ecosystem: Engineered > Solid waste > Mixed feedstock >... | reverse complement strand
TGACGACAGCCAGTGCGAGGGCGGGCAGCAGCACCGGCGGAATGCTGGACGGATCCGTGCGCAGTCCGAAGAAGACGAAGAACACGGCGGCGAACAGATCCCTGAGAGGGGCGAGCAGATTGTGCGCCCCCTCGGCGACCTCACCGGACAGGGCGATGCCCACCAGGAAGGCGCCCACCGCGGCCGAGACCTGCAGCTGCTGGGCGACACCGGCCACCAGCAGGGTCAGACCCAGCACCACCAGCAGCAGCTTCTCCGGATCGTCGCTGGAGACGAACCGGGAGATGTGCCGGCCGAAGCGCACCGCGAGCAGCAGGACGAGGCCGGCCACACCGAGCGCGATCGCCAGCGTCACGCTGCCGGCCGCCAGCCCGCTCCCGGCGAGCAGGGCGGTGATGATCGGCAGGTAGACCGCCATGGACAGATCCTCCAGCACCAGGACGCTGAGGATCACAGGTGTCTCCCGGTTGCCGAGCCGCCCCAGGTCACCGAGGACTTTCGCGATCACTCCGGACGACGAGATCCAGGTCACGCCGGCCAGCACGACGGCGGCCACCGGCCCCCAGCCCAGCAGCAGCGCCGCCGCGGCCCCGGGCAGCGCGTTGAGCGCGGCGTCGACGAGACCGGCCGGGTACTGGGTCCTGAGGTTGGAGACCAGGTCGCTGGCGGTGTACTCCAGCCCCAGCATGAGCAGCAGCAGGATCACGCCGATCTCGGCGCCGATCGCCACGAACTCCTCGCTCGTGCCGAGGGGCAGCAGGCCGCCCTGACCGAAGGCCAGCCCGGCCAGCAGGTACAGAGGGATGGGGGAGAACCGGAAGCGTCCGGCGAGGCGGCCCAGAAGTCCCAGACCGAGGATGATCGCGCCGAACTCGATCAGGAAGGTGGCGGACGAGTGCACGGACGGTCACTCTCGTCCGAGTATCTCGGCCGCGGCCTCCACGCCCTCGCGGGTCCCGATCACGATCAGGGTGTCACCGCCGGCCAGCCGGAAGTCCGGCCCCGGAGACGGGATCGCCTCGGCCCGGCGCAGCACGGCCACGATCGACACACCGGTCTCGGTGCGCATCCGGGTCTCGCCCAGCACACGGCCGTTCCAGTACGACGTGGCCGACAGGCCGATCCGCTCGGCCACGAGCCCCAACTCCGTCGTCGACAGCAGGCTCGGGCTGTGGTGCGCGGGCATCAGCGCGTCGATGAGCGCCTCGGCCTCCCCGGCGGACAGCCGCACCGACAGAGCGCACGCATCGGGGTCGTCCTGGCCGTACGCGCTCAACGTCCGAGATCCGTCCCGGTGCGCGACCACGGACAGACGACGCTGTTCCCGCGTGGTCAGGTCGTAGCGGACCCCGATCCCCGGCAACGGCGTACTGCTCATACGCGCAGCGCCCACAGCTTTCTCCCTGTCTGATTCGGGTGTTTCTTTGGACAATCTTTGCTGACACCCTAACGTGACGGCGTCCGGCACCCGGCCACGCCGGCACTGTCCCCGCCCCGTTCGGCGCCGAGCCGTGATCCGGCCGCCCCGCCATGGGGTCCGCCCTGGTGGTGGGCGACGCGTGCCTGTCCGGGGGCGGAGAGCACCGGAAGGAAGGCAGCATGATTGAGTGGACGTCACTCGGTGCCGGAGCGAGACCCGTTCCCAGGCCCGTGGCCACGCCGCTGGTGTGGGCCGCCGCATCCGGCGGCGCACTGCTGCTGGTGGCCGTCCTCGACGTCCTCGTGGGCCCGAACCGGCCAGTGCTCGCCCTCGCCGTCCTGGCCCTGCTCGCCGCCCTGCTGGGGCGGCGCGCCCGCTTCACCGCCGCCCCCGGCACGGCCGTGCTGTGCCGGCTGTTCCTGAACGGCTTCGCCGTCCCGCCCGCGGGCACCCTCACCTGGGACGGGCACCGTGACATGCTGTGGCTCTCCTGCCTGCTGGCCGCCGCCCTCACGGGTACGGCGCTGGCCCGCCTGCTCCACGCCCGCGCCGCCTACCGGCGCGTCACCACAGGCCTCGACACCACGCGGCCGACGCATCCCGCGGGAGGACTCTGAGCCGCCGCCGTACGTGCAGAAGCAGCCGTACCGAAGGCGAACGGACGCGACCGGCAGGGCCGCGGGCCCTCCGGCCGGTCCGCCGAGGTGTGCGACACGCTTCCGCGTCCGGGTCGGGGACGCCGGTCAGGTTTCCTGTTCCTGCCGGGCGTGCTGCAGATGCGCCCTGCCCGCCTCGCGCAGGAGCTCCACTGCGGGTCCCGAGCCGTCCATCGGCCTCAGAGTGCGCGATGCGACGCGCCAGCCGTCCTGGCCGCGTTCGAGCGTCCAATGGTTGGCCAGCACACGGTGGATGCGGTAACCCTGCGACGAGCCGTGGTTGGCCAGCTCCCGGGTTTCGCCGCCGGTGTCCGGGGTGATCAGCGCGAGATAGGAGACGGCGACCGCCGTGTCGCCGTCGATGTCCACGAGCGGCAGACCGCCGAAGTGAGCCAGGCCGCCGGCGATGGCGGCCCGGTGCTCGTCGCGCTGGACGAGCTGCACCATCGCCTCGCGTCCCTGTGCTCCGTCGAGGCCCGGGCCGCGATCGAAGACGAAGTCCTCGGTGTAGACGGCCTCGATGAGGTCGCGCTCGCCCGTGTCGCCGCTGAGTGGGTGCGTGGCGAGCAGGTTGTAGATCTCCAGACGGTCCTCGATCGCCCGCAGCCGGGCTTCAAGTGTGTCGGATGTCATACGAGTCCCTTCGAATTCCAACTGAGGGGTTGGAGTCTGTCACCGGCCGTCCGTCACCGCAACCGGCTGGTGAGGCTTTGTTTCAATGGGGCACATGGCATGGGACACCCAGCGGACGAAACAGCGGCTCCTGGACGCCGCGGTGCACGAGTACAGCGAGCACGGACCGCTGGGGGCGCGTGTCGACCGGGTCGCCGAGCGGGCCGGAGTGAACAAGGAGCGCATATACCAGTACTTCGGCAGCAAACAGAAGCTGTTCGCCGCGGTCCTGGAACAGGAGATGACCAAGCTCGCCGCCGCGGTGCCGCTCACCGCCGAGCAGGCGCACGACCTGGGAGAGTTCGCGGGACGGGTCTACGACTACCACCGTACTTACCCGCACTACCTGCGGCTGCTGCTGTGGGAGGGGCTGGAGATCCGCCCCGGACGAGGCGAACCGGGGCCGGTCGCGGCCGCTGCGGAACGGGCGGCGCACTACGCGGACGACATCGCCGCCGTCGTGCGCGCCCAGCGTGCCGGGGCGCTGCGCGACGATGTGCGCCCCGGCTACCTGCTGTATCTCGCCCGTGCCCTTGCTGTCTGGTGGCTGGCCGTTCCCTCCACGGCCGCACTCATGCTCGGGCAGGCCGCCGGGGAAGGGCCCCTGGAGCGTCGGCGTGTGCTGGCCGACCTCGTCCGCGACGCGACGCGCCCACGCCCCTGACACCCTCACGCGACGCGCGCTCTGCGGGCACGCCCGTGCCCTCGGACGGCCCGCCGAGCGCGACCCTGCGGTGGCCGAAGGACACGGACACCCGTCTTGCGTCCGACGTGTCCGCTGACGAGGAATCAGAAGACGTGTGAGCGGAACCCGGCGCGGGGGACGGTCCTCCGGCTCGGGCGACTCGGGCCGGCCGGGTGTGTCAGTCCGTCCGCCGGCGCAGCAGGGCGAGTTCCCGGTTCAGGTCCGCCAGGAAACGGACGACCACCCGCAGCTCGTCGGTGGTGAAACGCTCGCGCACCGTGTCGGTGGTGCGGGCCAGAGGCCTGAAGTACTCCCTGGCCAGGTCCTTCGCGCGGTCCGCGTACTCCAGGTGCACCACCCGGCGGTCGTCGGCCGCCCGGACACGCCGGATGTGACCCGCGCGTTCCAGCCGGTCCAGGCAGGCGGTCATCGCACCCGAGGTGAGGTTGAGCTGCCTGCGCAGACGTCCGGGGGTCATGGGTGTGTCCGGGTTCTCGATGTCGAGGATCGCGATCAGGGCCTGCATGTCGGTGAGGTGCAGGCCGTGCGCCTGAGCGAACTCCTGGACGATGCGGTTGAACTCGCTGTTCATGCGCCGCAGTTGGACGGCGAAAGACGGTAGTCCGGTCGGGCAGTCCTCCGGCGCGGGTGGTGCGGGGGTCGTGGAGCCGCTCATGCCGCCAGTATAAGATCGCTCGATGATTGACATACTTGATCGTCGACCTAGATGTCCCGTGACGTAGGAACGTACATGACGACCGCATCACGCCGGGCCCGGTGGCTCGTGCCCCTCGCTCTGTTGATCGTCTGGCTCGGTGTGGGCGGGATGCTCGGCCCGTACGCGGGCAAGCTGGGCGACGTGGCCACCAACGACCAGGCCTCCTTCCTGCCGCAGAGCGCCGAGTCCACGAAGGTGCTCGACGCCCGCGAGGCGTTCGACCAGCGCGAGACACTTCCCGCGATCGTCGTGTGGACGGCCGACGGCGAGCGGATCACCGCAGCCCAGCGCTCGGCCGCCACCCGCGCCGTCGCCCGACTCGCCGGCCGGACCGGCGTCGTCGGCACCCCCTCACCGGCCCTGCCCTCCGAGGACGGGCTGGCGCTGGAGGCCGTCGTCCAGCTGGAACCCGACCTCGGCCACGGGTTGTCCGACGTCGTGGACGCGGTGCGCGAGACGGCGAAGAGCGTGCCCGGCACCACGGCCCAGGTGGCCGGCCCGGCGGCCAGCCAGGTCGATCTGTCGGGCGCGTTCGCGGGGATCGACGGACTGCTGCTCGGCGTGGCGCTCGCCGCGGTGCTGGTGATCCTGCTGCTGGTCTACCGCAGCGTCCTGCTGCCCTTCGTGATCATCATCGGTTCGGTCTTCGCTCTCGGCCTGGCCTGTGCGATCGTCTACGCCCTGGCCGACCACGGCGCGGTCCGGGTCGACGGACAGGTGCAGGGCATCCTGTCGATCCTGGTGATCGGCGCGGCCACCGACTACGCCCTGCTCCTCGCGGCCCGCTTCCGCGAGGAACTCGCCGAGCGCGGCGACCGGTTCGCCGCCGCCCGGGCCGCCGTGCGCCGGTCCTTCGGCGCCATCACCGCCAGCGCCGCCACCGTGGCGCTCGGCCTGCTGACACTGCTCGCCAGCGACCTCACCAACAATCGCGCCCTCGGGCCGGTCGGTGCCGTCGGCATCGTGTGCGCCGTGCTCTCGGCCCTCACCTTCCTGCCGGCCGTCCTCGCCCTGCTGGGCCGCAGCGCCTACTGGCCCGCCCGGCCGACGACGCCGGACACGTCCGCCGAGGGCCGCGGTGTGTGGCGCCGCGTCGCCGCCGTCGTCGACCGCAGGCCGCGCCGGGTGTGGGTGGTGACCGCACTGGCCCTCGCCGTCTTCGCGGCCTTCGCCCCGTCCCTGTCCGCCAAGGGCGTCCCGCTCGACGAGATCTTCGTCAACGACGCGCCCTCGGTCGCCGCACAGCGCACGCTCGGCGAGCACTTCCCCGGAGGCTCCGGCAACCCGGTGGTCATCATCGCCGACGCCGACCACCGTGCCGAGGTGACAGCCGCCGCCCGCGCGACGAAGGGGGTGGACTCGGCCGACGCCGTCTCCGCCTCCGGGCGCCCCGGCGGCGGAGAGCCGCTGGTCGTCGACGGCCGGGTGCGCATCGACGCCGTCCTGCGGGACGCGGCGGACAGCGACGCCGCGAAGAAGACCGTCGAGCGGCTGCGCGCCAGGGTGCACGCGATCCCCGGAGCCGACGCACTCGTCGGCGGCTACACCGCTCAGCAGTACGACACCCAGCAGACCGCTGCCGCCGACCGCACCCTGATCGTCCCGGTCGTGCTCGCCGTGATCCTGTTGATCCTCGTGCTGCTGCTGCGCTCCCTGCTGGTGCCCGTGCTGCTGGTGGCGACCGTCGCACTCAACTTCCTCGCCACGCTCGGTGTCTCCACGCTGGTGTTCGAGCACCTCTTCGGATTCAGCGGCACGGACGCCTCGGTCCCGCTGTACGGCTTCGTGTTCCTGGTCGCCCTGGGCGTCGACTACAACATCTTCCTGATGTCCCGGGTCCGCGAGGAGGCGCTGACGCTCGGCACCCGGCAGGGTGTGCTGCGCGGTCTGACCACGACCGGCGGAGTGATCACGTCGGCCGGTGTGGTGCTCGCCGCGACCTTCGCCGCGCTGATGGTCATCCCGCTGGCCTTCCTGGTGCAGGTCGCCTTCATCGTGGCGTTCGGTGTGCTGCTCGACACCCTCGTGGTCCGTTCGCTCCTGGTGCCCGCGCTGGTGATCGACATCGGACCCCGGGCGTGGTGGCCCGGCGCACTGGCACGTGCCGGTGGCCGGAACACCGAGGAAGGACAACCCAACGCGGTGGCTCCGAAGGGGAGTTGACGCATCGGTCCGCCATGGGCCACCCGGGCCGGCCGCGGCAGGCCGCCCGGGACACAGCACGGCAGAGCGCCGGGGCTTCGCGCCCCGGCGCTCTGCCGTGTGCGGTGCCGAGAGGCAGGTGCGGATCACGAAAATCAACGCGGTGTCGAAAAAACTCGACGTGGTGTAGATTCGAAGACGTGGCGGGAACTCCGCCATGGCGGTACGCCGCCACGGACGAAGGAAGTGAGTGCGGCGTGAAAACCTTTCTGATCACCGGGGTGAGCAGCGGACTCGGCCGGGCGTTCGCCCAGGGGGCCCTGGACGCGGGACACACCGTCGTGGGCACGGTCCGCAAGGAAGCCGACCTGACCGCGTTCGAGCAGCTGGCGCCGGGCAGGGCGCACGGCCGTCTTCTCGACGTCACCGACGACGAGGCCGTCTTCCGTGTGATCGACGACGCCGAGGCGACCGTCGGTCCGCTGGACGTGGTGATAGCCAACGCCGGGTACGGCCTGGAGGGTGTCTTCGAGGAAACCCCCCTGTCCGAGGTCCGCGCCCAGTTCGCGACCAACGTGTTCGGTGCCGCCGCCACCCTGCAGGCGGCCCTGCCCCACATGCGCGCGCGTCGCTCGGGACACCTGATGGCGGTGACCTCCATGGCCGGTCTCATGACCGTGCCGGGCATGTCCGCCTACTGCGCGAGCAAGTTCGCTCTGGAGGGCCTGCTCGACAGCCTGCGCAAGGAGGTGTCGGGCTTCGGCATCCATGTCACGGCCATCGAGCCCGGTTCGTTCCGCACCGAGTGGGCCGGCCGGTCGATGACCCGGGCCGAGCGGTCGATCGCCGACTACGACGAGCTGTTCGAGCCGCTCCGTGCGGCACGCATCAAGGCCAGCGGGAACCAGCTGGGCAATCCGCAGAAGGCCGCCGAGGCCGTCCTGCACATCCTGGACGTGCCCGAGCCGCCCGGCCACCTGGTGCTCGGCTCGGACGCCCTGCGCCTCATCGGGCAGGCACGCCAGGCCGTGGACGACGACATCCGTACCTGGGAGGCGCTGTCGCGCACCACGGACTTCCCCGACGGTGCGCAGATCACGAGCAACTGACCCCCGGACGCGTGCCCGGCCGGCTCACACCGGCCGGGCCGGTCGGCGGGGCGGCCCCGGCGGCGCGGCGACCCGTGGCAGGGCCGTTGCGCGGCCGAAGTAGAGTGCTGCGGAGTTCGAACAGCAGGGGAGAAGACCGTGGGAAGGCGCAGTGATGCCCTCCGCAAGGGAGACCTGCGTGAGCAGGCTCTTCTGGATGCCGCCGAGGCGCTGCTCGCACACACCAGCCTCGAGAACCTGACGGTGGAGGCGATCGCGCAGAAGGCCGGGATCTCCCGGGCATCCCTGTACTTCTACTTCGGCAACAAACACGAGGTGCTGGCGGCCCTCGTCGAGCGGACCATGCGCACGATCCGGACGTACGCCGACGTCACGGAGCAGCAGGGGAGCGTCCCGCCCGTGGAAGCCATGGAGAGGGCCGTCCGCGCGACCGAGCAGGTGTGGCGGGAGCACAGCACCGTCATGCGTGCGGCCGTCGAGTACGCGGCGCTTCACCCGGTCATCGGCAACGCCTGGAGCGAGACCGTCGAACGGTTCGCCCGGACCATGACGCACGTCCTGAGGCGGGCGGGCCTGCCCGACGGCGACGACCCCGGCAGCGCTCAGGCCCTGGCGGACGCCCTGTGCTGGATGACGGAGCGCACCTTCTACCGCGCCGCCGGTGCTCCGGACGAGGACCTGGGCCGGGCGAGCGCGACCATCATCGAGGTCTGGCGCAAGGTGATGACGGCCTGACGGGGCAGGTCCACGGGTGCACCCGGCCGTCGCGCCTCCGCGGGGTGCGGTGGCCCATGGCCGTGCGCTCGCCCTGCGCCCCTGTCCGTCTGTCACCCGCCATGCCGACCGGATCGATGAGGACCCTCATGCCTGCCGGGCATTGCGGTCGAGACGGCGCGCGAGCGCGAGCACGAGAGCGCGCAGCTCATCGGGTTGCTCGACGACGAAGGGCCGATCGAGGGCGGCGATGAGGGGAGGCAGCCAGTCCAGTCGGTCGGTGCGGATCTCGACCCGCAGCCACCGTTCGGTGAGCGCGCCCGCATCCGCAGTGGCCCCGTGTTCCTCGGTGATGGGCGCGTCGGGCGGCAGCCATGCGCGGATCTGCTGCACCGTGCCGTGGACCCGCAGCTTCACCGTGTAGCGGAACTCGTCCTTGGCGAAATGCGACAGCAGACGCGCTGCCGGATCCTGGCCCTCGGGTGCCTCGAACGAACCGGGCAACGTACGCGCGTCCGCGATGCGGTCGAGACGGAAGATGCGGTCCTGGCCGATCCCGGCGTCCTGGCCGGTGACGTACCAGCGGCCGGCATGTCCGACGATGCCGTACGGGTGCAGCACGCGTTCGCTGTGCCGTCCCGTCCGGTCGGTGTAGCGGATCGACACCGGCCGACAGTGCCGTGCGGCGTCGGCGAGGGTGAGGAACAGCTCCGGGTCGGGGGTGGTGAGCGCACCGGGCCGGTGGGTGTAGGTCACCGATCGCAGCAAGGTGTCGAACCTGTCCGCGAGGTGCCGGGGCAGCACCCGGCGGATCTTCGCCGCCGCCGTCTCACCGGCGGTGCGCTGCTCGGGTGTCAGACCTGCCGTGCGGCCGGTGGCCAGCCCGATCAGGACGGCCAGTGCCTCGTCGTCGTTGAACATCAGGGTGGGCAGACGGTACCCGGGTGCCAGCCGGTAGCCGCCGTAGCGGCCGCGCACCGACTCCACGGGCACGCCGAGGTCGATCAGATGCGTCACATAGCGCCGCACGGTGCGCCCCTCGACCCCGAGCCGGTCGGCGAGTTCGGCGACGCTGCGAGTGCCGCCCGACTGCAACAGTTCCAGAAGGGCCAGGACACGGCCGGTCGGTCGGGACATGACGACACCGTAAACCACATACCGGACCGATTCTGTCCTCTATTTCGCCTACCGTGCCGCGTGCAGCCCGCACCACAGGCAGGAGAGCCCCATGGATTTCGTGTCGACCCGGATCATCACCGCCGACGTCGCCCGCCTCGTCGCGTTCTACGAGCGGGTCACGGGGGTGGAGGCGACCTGGGCCACCGAGGATTTCGCCGATCTCGTCACCGCGCACGGAACCCTCGCCATCGCGTCCGAGCGCACCGTCCCGCTGTTCGCCGAGGGGTCCGCCCGTGCGGCGGCCAACCACAGTGCCGTGATCGAGTTCCTCGTCGACGACGTGGACCGCGTGCACAAGGAACTGGCCGACGTCGTCGGCGAGTTCGTCAACGGTCCCGCCACCATGCCGTGGGGCAACCGGGCCCTGCTCTTCCGTGACCCCGACGGCAACCTGGTCGACTTCTTCACCCCCCACACCCCGGCCGCCGTCGCGAGGTTCGCCGGGCGATGAAGCAGCCCGTCGGTCGCGGCGGCGGACACCCGCCCGGCTCGCCCCGCCGCGCCGCGGACATCCGGGGGTCCGACCTGCCGTGCGGACGTCGCCGCAGGTGCACGGCGCGTCTGCCCCACACCCCGGAACACCACGACACCGGACGTTTCCCCGAACCGGCCGGCCCGTGGCGGGAACGGCCCTCGTCGGACCACCTCGACGCAACACCCCGAACCATCACCACGAAAGACCACCAGGGAAGGAATCCATGATGGAAACCGTGCTCAGCGTGGGACTCGACCCCCGTGTCGTCGGTGACCCCGCGGCGCCGAGCGAGGCGTTTCCCGAGGTCGACGCGGCGCAGGTCCGAGCAGGTCTCGCGCAGGCGGAGAAGGAACTCGAGAGCATGGGACTCGGCTTCGAGATCTGCCTCCTCGACCGGAGCGAAGCAGCCGCGGACGCCTTTCGCGCCGCGGTGACCCGGAAGCACTACGCGGTGATCGTGATCGGCGCCGGCGTGCGCATGGAGCCGTCTCTCACTCCGCTGTTCGAGAAGCTCGTCAACATCGCCCGGACCCACTCACCGAGGTCCGTGCTGTGTTTCAACACCGGACCGGACACGACCGTCGAGGCGGTGCGGCGGTGGTGGCCTCCGGCCGCAGAGAACTGACCGCCGGCCGGACCGGCTGGGGTAGAACGTTCTGTCTTGACTCTTCCGGGTGCTCTTGCGATGCTGACGAGCAGTCTGTTCCCTCTTTCGGACATGCCGTCGACGGACGCGCCCGGGTGCGCAGGAGACCGTCGGCCGGTCCGGCGAACGCGGAGGAGTCGAGCGCGTGAACCCAGAGACATCTCAGGAACGGGGCACCCCCGTGGGACGTCGCGTGTTTCTCGGCACACTCGCACTCGGTGCGGTGGGTGTCGCGGCCGGCCCCCACCTGCAGCGGGGTGTGGAGGCGTTCCTGGGGGTGCCGCCGAGCTGGACCCGTCCGGTCTGACCGGGCTGCTGCCGAACGGAGGAGGTTTCCGCTACTACACGGTGACCTCCTCCGTGCCGCACAAGGACGAGCACACCTACCGTCTCACCGTCGACGGGCTGGTCGACCGCCCGGGGAGCTACACCCTGGCCGACCTCAGGGCGATGCCCCAGACACGTCTCGTCCGGGACGTCCAGTGCGTGACCGGCTGGCGGGTCCCCGGCACTCCGTTCGAAGGGGTCCGCCTGTCCCACCTGCTGGACGCCGCAGGAGTGCACCCGTCGGCCGGCGCGGTGCACTTCACCTGCTTCGACGGGGCGTACACCGAGAGCCTCACCCTGGAGCAGGCGCGCCGCGCGGACGTCCTGGTCGCCCTGCGCATGCAGGACAAGGACATCGGCCACGCCCACGGCGGTCCCGTTCGCCTCTACGTGGCACCCATGTATTTCTACAAGTCCGCCAAGTGGCTGTCCGGGATCACGGTCACCGAGGAGGTCCGCCCCGGATATTGGGAGAAGCGCGGCTACGACGTCGACGCCTGGGTGGGCCGGTCGAACGGACGGGACGATGAGCCCACGGCCTGAGATCTCGCCCGACGGCGCACACCTGCACCGGTTCAGCCGGGCGGAGCGCTGGGCCCATCGCACGACGGCCGCCCTGATGGGTGTGTGTGTCCTGACCGCGGCCTTCCTCTACATCCCGGTGCTCTCCGAACTCGTCGGCCGTCGCACCCTGGTGGTCACCGTGCACGAATGGGCGGGCATCGCTCTCCCGGTCCCCGTGCTGGCCGCGCTGGGCTCGCGCGCCCTGCGCGCCGACCTCGGTCTGCTGAACCGCTTCGGTCCGCACGACCGCCGCTGGCTGGCCGCAGCTCTGCGCCGGGACAAGCGGCCCTCGTCACGTCCGGCACACAAGTTCAACGCCGGTCAGAAGCTGTACGCCTCCTGGAGCGCCGGTGCCGCACTCGTCCTGCTCGGCACCGGGCTGATGATGTGGCAGACACACCTCGTCCCGCTGCAGTGGCGCGTGGGCGCCACGTTCATCCACGACTGGCTGGCGCTCACCCTCGGTGTCGTCCTCGCCGGTCACATCGGAATGGCCATGGCGGACCCGGAGGCCCGGCACGGCATGCGCACCGGGTGGGTCGCCCGCAGCTGGGCGCGGCGCGAACACCCGCTGTGGGAGGCGGAGGCGCTGCGGGAGACGGGGAAGACGCCGTCGTGACGGATGACGGCTCGTCGGTCCTCGGGCGAGCCGTGCACGCAACGAAGACGGAGCCGTGCGAACGGCGAGACGGTCGGGCGCCGCGCGCCGTCCGTACGTCGACCGCGCTTCGGCCGGGTCCGGGCGGCGTCGTGGCCGGGAGAGCCTCCCCGCGCGGGTGCGATGTCGACTCGCGTGTCCGCGTGTGTCACCGTACCGCGTGCGGGCAGGGGGCACCGGCCGCACGAGGTGCTGCCCGGCTACGCCTGCGCCGAGGAGGCGCCGCGCAGCTTCAGCATGTCCTCGACACCGTCGAGGAAGGTCTGGGTGATCAGACCGGGGTCGAAGAGGCAGCCGGCCGCCATGGCGCCGTCGCGGAGCATGGCGAAGTGCCGGGCGGCCGCGTCCGCGGGTGTGCAGCCCGCCTGCGCCAGCAGGTGTGTGACGGTGTCGAGGAACCACTGCCGGTGGGCGAGAACCGCCTGATGGACCGGGTGAGCGGGGTCGTGGTACTCCGCGGCGGCGTTGAGGAAGGCGCATCCACGAAAACCGGAGGACTTGATGGTGTCGGCGATGGCCGTGGCGATGGCCCGGACCTGGTCGGCAGGGGCCGGGTTGTCCGCCACCGCGGCGGCGACCTGCCCGCGGATCGCCTGGTCGGCCTGCTCCAGATAGGCGAGGACGAGCTGTTCCTTGCCGGCGAAGTGACGGTACAGCGTGGCACGCGTCACCTGCGCTTCGGCGATGATCCGGTCGATGCCGACGGAGTGGATCCCCTCCGTGTAGAAGATCCGCGCTGCGGTGTTGAGGAGGCGCGTGCGCGCCTTGGACGTGCTGGCGCCTTCGGTGGTGGTCCGGCTCATGGTGCGCCACCCTATCAAACGGTAGAACGATCGGTCTCATCTTTGGGGGCGCCTCGTTCCGCGCACGGTGCGGCGCGACGGGGTGCGTGGTGTCGAACCCGACCCGTCGAATGCCCGCGATCCGTACCGCTTCGCCGCCCTCCGGGGTCGTCTGCCGATCGGGGTGGTCGGTAGGTAGAACGTTCGGTCTTGACAGCCGGATCCCGGTCGGTCCATGCTGCTGAGACAGAACGTTCGTTCTTCCTCTCGAGTGGCGTCGGAGGCACCTGACTCCTGGCCATTCCCTGGGGACGAACGACGCACAGCACCGCCCGTCAGGCGCCCCACCTGCGAGACACACCAGGTCCCGCAGCGCAGCCCCTCGCACACCGTCGCGGGGCGGGCCCGCCCGGCCGGCCGGCGTCACCCGCGGACATGGCGATCGCGGGACGTTCGACGCCTCCTTCTTCATCGGCCTTCGAGAGGATCACCGTGACCACCACGATCGCTGCCCCGTCCGGCATCGCCGGGACCGCCTCCGCACTGCGGCGGCTGTACTTCGTCCGTTTCGCGTTCGCCATCGTCTGGGCTCTCGTGATGTTCACGATGGCCTCGAAGATCACCCCCATCGGGGCCGTCCTGCTGGTGCTGTACCCGCTGTTCGACGTCGGTGCGGTCCTCTACGACGCGAAGGTCTCGCGCAGCACGGGCTCGCCCGCCCTGCTGTACGTCAATGTCGCGGTCAGCCTCGCCACCGCCGTCGGGGTCGCCGCCGCCTGCACATCGGGCATTCCCGCGGTGCTGCGTGTGTGGGGAACCTGGGCGGTCGTGGCCGGCCTGGCCCAGCTGATCGTGGCCGTCCCCCGCCGCAGCATGGGCGGCCAGTGGCCGATGATCCTCAGCGGCGGCATCTCGGTTCTTGCCGGAGGGTCCTTCATCGTCTCGGCCGGTGCCGATCAGCCCTCGCTCACCGGCGCCATCGGGTACGCCGTGCCGGGTGCCGTCTTCTTCCTCCTCTCGGCCCTGCGCCTGGGCCGCACCGCGAAGGGCGCCTGACCGGAGCGACCGGCCGCCCATGACCGGTCGTGACCGGTGCCGGGCCGACCGGGGAACGTCGCCGACCGGGTGGTGCGGCACGGTCCGACCGACGATCCGCGGTGGCCTGGACCGCCCTGCGGGCCCTGCCCTCGACCGCCCCTCCGCCTGACCGCCGAGCCCGGCGGGCAGGCGGAGGCGAGCCGCCTGTCCCGCCGTATTTCCTGGCGGAGCGTGTCGGGGCGTGGCGCAGGCCGCGCGGTCCGGTGCGGTCGCGACCCCGCTGCACAGCCCCCGCCCAATCGCGCACGCCGCAGTGTTCCGGGCCGTCCGGCGGTGCTCACCTCGCGGGAGCGGGCGGAAGCCGCCACGCTGGAAAGGAGGGGGCCGTCGGCGCAAGCGTGAGGAGAGTCGGCATGGCCAAGAAGCGCGACGAGGGCGGGAAACCGAAGAAGGGTGATCACGTCACCTGGAGCAGTCACGGCAGTCAGGCCGAGGGCGAGGTGGAGGAGAAGATCACCGAGCGGACCGAGGCCGCGGGCCGGACGGTGGACGCCTCGCCGCAGGACCCGCAGTACCAGGTGCGCAGCGAGAAGTCCGGCCGGTCGGCGGTGCACAAGCCGTCCGCTCTGAAGAAGAAGTGAGCAGCCGTGGACGACGGTGAGCGCACAGAGGTCAGCCGGGCGTTCCACGAGCTGGTGAACATGAAACCGGCCGCGCTGGAGAAGTGGCTCGAGACCGACGAGTCACGCAGCGCCGGACAGCACAAGGACGGCGGGGAGTCGACCGGGCACGCCTCCGGCCGACGGATCGTGGAGATCCTGCGGACGAAGAAGAGCGACCTGTCGGACGACGACTACCAGCACATGCGCAAGGTCGTGGGGTACATCCGCCGCCATCTGGCCCAGCAACCGTCCGGTGACGTACGGGACACCCGGTGGCGGTACTCGCTGATGAACTGGGGGCACGACCCGCTGGAGTGACGGCCCGCCCGCCCGAGCGGGTCAGGGCAGGATCGAGTCCACGTATCCGCCGTCGACCCGCAGGGCCCCTCCCGTGGTCGCGGAGGCCTGGTCCGAACTGAGGTAGACGACCATGTGGGCGATCTCCTCCGGCTCGATGAGCCGTTGCAGCAGCGACTGCGGCCGGTGCCGGCGCATGAACGCGCGCTGGGCCTCCTCCCAGGGCAGCTCCCGGTCGACGAGCTGATACACGAAGTCCTCCACGCCGGCGGTGTGCGTGGGGCCGGCGATGACGCAGTTCACCGTCACCCCGGTGCCGGACGCCTGCTTGGCGAAGCCACGGCCCACGGCGAGCAGCGCCGTCTTCGACATGCCGTAATGGATCATCTCCGCGGGGATCACCACGGCCGAGTCGCTGGCGATGTACTGCACGCGACCCCAGCCGCGCTGCATCATGCCCGGCAGATACAGCCGGGTCAGGCGCACGGCGGCGAGCACGTTCACCTCGAAGTAGCGCCGCCACTCCTCGTCGGTGATCTCCAGCGGGTCGGCGGCGCCGAAGATGCCGAGGTTGTTGACGAGGACGTCCACCTCGGGCAGCGCCTCGGCCAGCCGGGCCGTGCCGTCCTCGTCGGTCACGTCCGCGGCGACCGGGACCACGTCGGCCCCCGGCACCTCCTCCGCCAGCCGTGCCGCCGCATCGGCCACCCGCCGCTCGGTGCGGCCGTTGAGCGCCACACGGGCCCCGGCCCGGGCCAGTCCGGCGGCGATGGCCGCGCCGATGCCCTGGGTGGAGCCGGTGACCAGAGCGGTCCGTCCTGCCAGTTCGATGCGCATCCCACGGCTCCCTTCCAGGTGTCCTCGCCCCTCGCCCCGTGCCGGACCCGTCCAGGGGGCCCGCGGCGGACGTGATGCCGCGGCGCCCGAGTACCACGCCCCGGCACGGCTCATCTCTTCAGCCGGCGGGCCAGCCCGCGCAGGACGGGACTGCGGCCGCGGAGCGGCACCGTGTACACCGGGTGGCCCTGCAGCCCCCACCGGCCCAGCAGGGCGTTCGCGGCGAGCAGCCCCGTCGTGGCGGCACGTTCCATCAGCGCCACGGGCAGGTGGCAGCGGACCAGGTCGCCGGCGACCATCAGACGCGGATGCGGGGTGCGCACGGTCGGCCGGTCGCGGTAGCCGCCCACGGGGAACAGCGGACAGTCCGCGTGCCACTCGTGACGTGCGTCGACGACCCCCGCGGTGCGGGTCTCGGGATAGACGCGGTGCAACTGGTCGATCAGATGCCGCTGCGCGGCGCTGCGCGAGATGCCGTCCGGCAGTGCGTAGGCGTGCAGTTCCACGACGGACCCGCCGGTGTGCGCGGCCCACCGCCGGGCCTCGTCCTCCCAGCGGTCCAGGACGCTGACGTTGTCCAGGGCGCCGAAGCCGCCGGTCGCGAGGAACCCCGGCCGGTCCGGGGCGACCGGCCGGTCCAGCCACAGCCGGCTGACCAGGAACGGCGGGGCGGTGCGCAGCCGGGCGATCCGCTCCCGCCAGGCCGCGTCGCCGAGCTCGCCGGAGCGGGCGACGAGACCGCGCAGCGCGGCGGTGTCCAGTGCGAGGACGACGCCGTCGTGCACCGTCGCCTCCCGGGCGGTGGCGACCCTCAGGCGGCCGTCGGGCGCCGGTGCGACGTGCTCGACCGGGGTGCCGGTGCGGACGCGGACCCCGTGCCGCCGCAGGCGCTCGGTGAGCGGATCCCACAGGGCGGCCGGGTAGGGCGCGCGGGGCACGTCGAACAGCAGACCCTCGGACGAGCCGAGGAAATAGATGTGGAACATCAGCGCCAGCTCCGCCGCCGACAGCTGCCGCGGGTCGGCGAAGAAGCTGCGCGAGAACACCTCGAAGGCGAGATGGCGCGCCGCGTGCGGGAACCGCACGGCATCCAGGTAGTCGTGGGCGCTGAGACGGTCCAGCCGGTCGTAGACGTCGGGCACCCGGACGTCGCACAGGGGCAGCGCCGACTTCACATCGAGGCGGAACAGGTCCCGCACCCCGAAGGTGGGACTGAGCAGGGCGAAGGCCAGCGCGTTGAAGGGCGGGGTCCGGGGCAGGTGCCGGAAACTGTCGCGGACTCCTCCCGCGTGCAGCAGCGGATAGTCCGGCAGGCCGGTCAGCCGCCCGAGCGCCGGGTCGGTACGGCGCAGCAGCGCACGCAGGTTGTAGTACTGGCGGAAGAAGGCGTGGAAGCCACGGCTCATGGTCACCTCGGTGCCGTCCTTCAGCCGGGTGCTCCAGCCTCCGGCGCGTCCGCCGACGTAGGGCTGACGCTCGTACAGGGTGACGGCCACACCGCGTTCGGCCAGTGCGGTGGCGGCGGCCAGGCCGGCGATCCCCGCGCCGACGACGGCCACGGCAGGCCGGAACCCGTCGGCGCGGCGGCGTCCCGGAGCGGCGGGCAGGACACCGGCCCGCCGGTCCCTGCCCCCGTGCGGAACGCACACGGCACGGGCCGTGCTGCCCTCGGTCATGATCTGCTCTCCTTGCGCTGGGCGAGAAACGTGTGCGTGATCCCCGTCTGCCAGCCCGGCAGCGGCAGGGCCCGTACCCGGTCGAAGCCGGCCGCGCGGAGCCGGCCGGCGAAACGGCCGGCGGTGTCGAACTCCACGACGGAGCGCCACAGGTGACGGACGAGAGCACCGTCGGCGAGAAGGACGGCGGCCAGGGGCTGGACGATGCCGCGGCACACCAGCGTCCACACCGCTCGATCGGTGCGGCGGCCGCTGAGCGTGTACTCGTGCACCGCGAGCCGCCCGCCGGGCCTCAACAGATCGTGCACGGCGGCCAGGACCGCGTCCGGGTCGCGGATGTTGCGCAGCAGATACGCCGCGAACACCGCGTCGAACGGCCCGCGCACCCCCGCGTCGGACAGGTGCTCGACCGGCGCGTGCACGAACGTCACGTCGTGCGCCCACGGCTTGGCGGCGGCCCGGCGCAGCATCCCGGCGGAGGCGTCCACGGCCGTGATGTGCGCGGCGGGCAGCACCGAGCGCAGGGCGGCGGTCGAGGCGCCGGTGCCGCAGCCCAGGTCCAGCAGGCGCAGTCCCGCACCGCCCGCGGGCAGACCGAGACGGCGCACCGAGCGGCGCAGGTGCGCGTGATAGCCGGGATTGAGCGCCACCAGCGTGTCGTAGTGGCGGGAGGCACGGTCGAAGGCGGCGGCGAGCGACTCGTCGCGCAGCAGGGTCACACGGACTCCACAGGTGTGTCGCGTCCAGTACGGCGCAGCGGCGGCCGGGTGTCACACGGGAAGGCTCTCCTCGAAGGGGCGGCGGGGCAGGACCGGCAGTTCGAGGGCGGAGCGCAGCATCGGCGTGACCGGGGTGTGCAGGCCGATGGACAGGTCCTCGTACAGACGGGTGTCGCCGTCGAGGAACCGCAGCAGCCGTACCGGGGGGACACGCGCGAAGAGCCGGCTGAACAGGGC
>Ga0164243_10006167_pt1 | contig 18214 bp, 9 predicted proteins | sample OricompcompostOP_FD_108781 | JGI IMG/M metagenome (GOLD analysis project Ga0164243, IMG submission 108781) | Organic Plus compost microbial communities from Emeryville, California, USA - Original compost - Organic plus compost (OP) | ecosystem: Engineered > Solid waste > Mixed feedstock >... | reverse complement strand
TTGATGCGAGTCGAGACGCCTGCGCTGGTGACGGGCGCGCGTCCGGTCGCGTCCGGGGAGAAGTCAAGAACCGGGCGTTCGCTGCCCGTCCAGGCCAGACCGGCATCCGCGAAGAAGGATACTTCCGTAGGCAGGTACGGGAAGTTGATGAGGGCCAGTTCCCGGTAGCCGAGGAGCGGGATGCGGAGCTCGGCGCTCGCCAGCGCAATGCGGCTCCCGATCAGGCGGCTGGTATCGAAGCAGTTGGCGGCATTTCTGCTGCACTCTTCGTAGATGTCGCTGAAGCTGTAGCCCCGGACGAAGCCCTGGTAGTAGGGAGATCCGAGGTATTCGTGGAAGAGCGACTGTCCGATCTGGCTATCACTCGTCTCAGGTGCGCCGTAGTTGCCGATGTGCAAGCCACGGAGAGCGAACGTAAAGGGCCGGAAGTAGATATACCGCCGGTAATCGCCCGTCAGTGCGACGAAACTATTGGTTCCGATGTACGGAGTAACCCCGAACCGGTAACGTCCGCCGAGGATGGGCGACGTGAAGCCCATTTGCGAGAAGTCGCCGACGTAGGCGGCGGACACCTGCGCGAAATAGAAGGCCTCTTCCATTCTAAAGTAGGGCTCCATCCAGTCATCCGACGGATCGCGAGGATCGAGGTCGTCTGCATCCCTGTACCGGACACGCCCGCCGAAGAAGGGGTCGTATACGTCAACGTCGAAGTCGTACGCATACCGGACCAGGCCCAGGCTCGTCTCGAACCGGCGTGTGGTGGTGAAGGGGTAGGCCGCCATACCGGCCACCTGGTCGATGAAGATGCGCTGGTTCAGCTGGGCAATGTTATAGTACCCTGTATTCGGGTTGGGTATGTACGTGGCGTACGGGTACAGAATAGGAATGTGGCCGATGCTAGCACCGTAGTTGAGCCGGTTGCCTTGATTGAAGTAGGCCACCTGGCCTCCGATGTCTTTGAACGTTCCGTTGGCCTGAACCACGGCCGCCAGGTTCTGGTTGCCCAGCATATCGCTGAAGTAGAATGCGATACCACCGCCCACGCGCGATCCGAACGGTCCACCGACGGAGGCGCCGACCGTCGGCGGTGCCACGTAATCCAGCTTGAGCTTCGGCCGGTAGTCACGCGTAGCGTAAGTCTCATTGGCCGGGGGAAGCCCGGTGCGCGGATCGCTGAGATAGTTGCCGACGAGCCCCTCGTTCACGGCCCGGAGCGGTGGGAGGACGGCCGCCGATGCAATGCCTTCAGCCAGCGGGGTGACCGGCGTCCCGACCGTTTCCGATGCTTCCAGCGAGAAGACGTTGTACTTGTTGTCCGTGAACACGGAGAACACCATGCGCCCGCTTTGCGAAGCGACGGTCATGGCCGGGGAGAGGTTCGTGATGCCGCTTACGCCGGTGGTGATCTCCGTGATGCGGTACGTCCGGTTGTCGTCCAGCGACAGCCTGTACACATCCTTGAAGCCATCCTGATCGGAGATGAAATAGAGGCTCCGCCCGTCCGGTGAGAATTGCGGATTATGGTGCAGGGCCTCGTTTCCAAACGGCGCAAAGATCTGAATCTCTTGCGTGGCGACGTCGATGGTCGCCAGGCGCGGCTTTCCGTACTGAAGCGTGGTGAAGTCGGTGCCCCCCGGGCCGCGGTCGGTGGTGAACGCGATGGTCTTTCCATCCGGCGACCAGGTCGGCTGGAGGTCGGCATACCGGTCCCGTGTGAGTTGCCGGACTTCCCGTGTTTCCACGTCGAGGAGATAGAGATCGCTAATACCGCCGTCGATACCGGAAAAGGCGATGGTGCGCCCGTCGGGTGACCAGGCCGGATTGGAGAAGGCACCGACCCCTTCAACCGTGATCCGGCGCTCGATATTGCCCCGATCCACGTTGTAGATCGAGATCTCGTTGTCCCCCTGTGCGAACGTGACGAACGCGAACTTCTTGCCGTCGGGCGACCAGGAACCGGCCGAGTTGATGAAGCGAAGTGCGTCGAAGTGCGTGTCCGAGTTCAGCTTGACCAGGCGCTCGACCACACGGCCCGTTTCGGCGTCGGCAATGAAGAGGTTGATGTTGAGCAGGTCGCGCTCGGAGATGAACGCGATGTACTTGCCATCCGGGCTGATCGACGGGGCAATGTTGATCTCGCCGGCATCTCCATCTCCGTAGAGCACCCTCCGGCCCGCGGAGTCGGCCGGCGTGCGGCCTTCCAGGAGCGGGAGATAGGTCGATTTCACGGCATCGCGCCACTCGTTCGAGAGCGAGTCCGGTGTAATTCCCAGGGTATACACCAGCGCGGAATCGACGCCGGTTCTTCCAGAGAGTTTATAGAGGTTGGCGATGGCGCCGTCCCCGTACTTCCCTCCGATGTAGGCCATATAGGCCTGCCCGTAGCGGTAGGGGAAATACCGCGCGTCTCGCGTGAGCTGTTCGATGGAGGGGAGATCATCCCGGAGGGCCGCATCGCGGAGCCACATGGCAGTGTGCGGGTCCACCCGTCCGACAGAGAGGTACTCCGCCATTCCCTCCACGAGCCACAGGGGAAGCAGGCCGAGCGAGAAGCGCGTGCTATCATCTCGCGAGAAGGCGATGTCGTACTGGAACGAGTGGACGAGTTCGTGGCCGAGCACGTGGTCGGTATCTTCGTAAGAGCCCGTCAGGGGCATTACGACGCGCTGTTTGAGTCCCTCGGTGACACCTCCCGTGCCTTCGCCAATGAACCCGCTGATGACGTTCGTTTGCTGGAAGTCCGCGTCATTGGCGTAGAAGATGACGGGTTTCTTCTCGTTGAACTCGCGGAGGAAGGTACGGGAATGGCGTTCGTACCAGCGTTCGGCCATCCGGGCAGCGTCGCGGACGGCTTCTTCCTCTTCCGGATAGAAGTAGATATCGAAGCGCTCCGTAGAGAGCACTTTGAAATCGAAATTGTCGTACTGAACTTTGTTGCGTCCGAAGTATTGTGCTGTTGCCTGGGGGGGCACAGCGAGCGCAACGAGTATGACCGCTGTGAGGCAGAGAGGAAAAAAGCGTCTGTCCATGTCCTCTTCGGTTTACGCCTTGGCTCAGCCCCGTCGCCGGGTGAGATATGCGGGAGTGCTGCCCGGGCTCGTGTGTGGGTAGTGGGCCTCGCGGCCCGGTGAGGAACTACACTTGTGGGTACAGCCGGTTCTTCTAAAGTCGTTCGCAGCTTTGCTGAGCGTGGGATCCAGCCCGGGGGCCTCTCTGCCTACGCGCGGTGCAGCGGCGATATCATGACCAGTCAAGGCGACTTGAACCGGGTGCGTCCTTACTACCAACGGTTCATGCCGCCTGTTCGTATATCCTGATGTGGGTATGTAACATTGATGTAGAACTGGGGTTCGCAGGGGCATCGAAAAGTACCCTGTTCCGCTTGTTCATAACGAAGCTTTCCGGTGTGAGTTGCTGCATGTATCGATACCGCCTCGAAATAGCTCGGCGAGTGCCCTGCATAGTACCTGTACGACGCAGGAGACTTGCTGCTCCGGGATGCTATCGAAAAAGAAAGATGCGTTCGTTACCCTCACATCGAACAGGGCGGAACGGTTGCCTGGAGCCGGTTTTGCCGAAGGTCCTGCGGTCTACATACGCCGGTAAGATGGACTTATCACGCATGCATACCTGCATTTCAATGTGACGACGGCGTGATGAATAAATCAAGGGCTATCTTGCCTAGTATATAACCCCATACTGGCAGGATTATTGCCCTGCGGCTGTCTATCAGGTTTCGAGAAAATAATAGCGGATCTGGAACAGCCGCCTGGAAATATAGCTTAATGGCACTGGGTCCGGCCAAACGGAATTAATTCATGCTCAAGAGGTAGTGGTCGATGGGTTGCCTGTACCTATCATCCCTACATCGCAGACGGTTTTCAGCTAAACGCGGACAGGAGTAGTTACCTGCAGTCATGGACGAGTATAGAGTACGTGTTCGCATCTTTGCCAGCATCGTGGTGGTGATGCTGGGTATCCTTGGACTGCGCCTTGCGAAGCTGCAGCTCGTGGATACGGAAGAATTTACCAGCGAGTCCCGCAGCAATGCCGTCAAGGAGATCCGTGTGCTGCCGGCTCGCGGTGCCATCTTCGACCGGAACGGGATCGTGATGGTGGACAACGAGCAGATCTTTACGATCACGCTGACACCCCGGTACTTCGATTCGGCGAAGATCCCCCTTCTTGCCGATCTGATGGGGGTGTCCGATTCGCTCGTGCTGGCCAGGCTGAACCAGGCGAGGGCGCGCAGCCCGTTCCAGGCTACCAAATCCTTCCGCGAGGTACCCTTTTCCACGTTCAGCCGTGTGCTCGAACATCACTACGAGTTGCCGGGCGTGAACTTCGAGGTGGAGCAGAAACGCCGCTATACGACCCGGGCTCGCGCTCCGCACGCGCTCGGTTACATCCGGGAGATCTCGGAACGCCAGCTCGAAAGCCGGCGTGAGGACGGGTACCGGCAGGGCGATTTCATCGGGACCACCGGGCTGGAAAAGAACTACGAATATTACCTGCGCGGCAAGATGGGGAGCGAGTTCCGCCTCGCGAACGTACATGGCCGCCTGTTCGATTCCTATCTCGGAGGAGCCGAGGACCGGCAGCCGGTGAGCGGGTTCAACATGCACCTCACGCTCGACAGCCGCACGCAGGCGCTGGCGGAGTCGCTCTTCGTCAACCTGCGCGGGGCCGCCGTCGCCCTCGATCCACGCAACGGCGGCATCATCGCCCTCGTGAGCTCACCCGCCTACGATCCGGAGATCTTCACGAAGTCGATCGATCCGGACGTCTGGGCCTATCTGAATACCAGTCCGACCAAGCCGCTTCTGAACCGGGCGACGATCAACCTCATGCCACCCGGCTCGACCTGGAAGCCGTTCATGGCACTCATGGCGCTGGATGCGGGGCTCATCAAGCCGGGTGAGACGTACACGTGCCGGGGAGGACATCCGCTGGGCGGTGGCCGCTTCTTTACATGCATGGGTGCTCACGGCGCCATGGATGTCGTCAGCGCCATCAAGAACTCGTGCAACACGTTCTTCTTTGAAATGATGAATCGGGCGGGCGTGAACACGTTTCACAAGTACGCCACGATGTTCGGCTTCGGCAGGAAAGTGCCGCTGGAGATCGACGAGCAGTCGGCCGGCCTGATCGCGGACTCCGCCTATTTCACGCGGAAGGTCGGCAACGATAAATGGGGATACGGCTGGTATCTGAGCCTGGGCATCGGGCAGGGCGACATGGGTGTCACGCCGATGCAGATGGCTCGTTACGTAGCGGCCGTTGCGAACAAGGGGACGCTCTACGCCCCCTACATGGTGGAGGAACTCGTAAATCCTGAAACCGGCGAACGGTTACGGCCATCGCTTCCCGCTCCGGAGAAGATTCCGATCGATGAGAAATACTTCGATCTCGTACGCCAGGGTATGCGTCTGGTGATGGAGCAGGGTACGGGCCGCCTGGCTCAGATCAAAGGAATCCCGAGCGGCGGCAAGACGGGAACCGCCCAGGCGCCTGGTGTTGGCCGGAAGGATAACTCGCTCTTCATCATGTTTGCGCCGTGGGACGATCCGAAGATTGCCGTATGCGTACAGGTGGAGAACGCCGGGTTCGGTGCTTCAGCCGCCGCGCCGATCGCCAGCCTCATGGTGGAGCAGTATCTCACCGGCAAGCTTCCGCCTCCCAGTGATATTCGCTGGCAGCGTGCGCTCTCGGCCCGGAGTCAACCGCTGCCCGGCGAGGCAGAGTTCCGCAGGGCGCGCGCCAAAGCCGAAGGCGCGGACTGAGAGCCAGGGCGTTAAGGTTTAAAGGTGTGCGTGGCAGATCAAAGGCTCCGAAACACGTCCATGTTTCGGAGCCTGCCAGCAAATTTAACTTTGTAACCTTTCCAGCCTGAGCACCTTAACACGTGAGCACCCGAACATCATAACACTCCTGAACGAATGCGGGCCTGGTATCGTAACCTCGATTACGTGACGATCTTCGCGTGGATGGCGCTCGTGAGCGTCGGCCTCGTCGCTATTTACAGTACTACACACGGTCCCGCCTCGGAGTATCTCCTGGAGAGCGTCAGGCGCAACTTCGAGCGGCAGTTGACGTGGAGCATTATCTCGTCGGGTTTCATTCTCTTTGCTCTGCTCATGCCGGTGCGGTTCTGGCAGGGGATCTCCTACCCGGCCTATCTGTTCACGATCGGTCTTTGTATCGCGGCGCTTCTGATAGGACGCGAGGTGAACGGCGCAAAGGCGTGGCTCTACATCGGCGGGATCGGTATTCAGGTATCCGAACTGGCGAAGGTGGGTACGGTGCTCGCCGTCGCCAGGCTGCTTTCATCCCGTAAGCCGAACACGAACAACGTCCGGTATGCCATAGCAGGCGTGGTGCTCATTCTGATACCGGGCATCATCGTTCTGCTTCAGAACGACACCGGTACGGCTCTCGTGTTTTTCGGGCTCGTGCCCATCATGCTGTTCTGGAGCGGCCTGCCGCTGAGCACCTGCTTGCTCATGATTGCGCCTGCTATCGCGGGCTATTTCGCCATCGTTTACATGCCGGTCGCGATTGCGTTCTCGATCGTCTTTACGATAGGCATGGCTATCTATACCCGGGAGCGATACCTGGTCCTTCTGGCACTGCTATTCACCGCCGGAACGACGGCAGTCGCCACGTTCGGGTTGAACGAGATCCTGCAGCCACACCAGAGAGCCCGTGTGATGTCCTTTACGAATCCTGAAGCTGAAGAATTCAGGAAGGGGGTCGGCTTTCACCTCGTCCAATCCAAGGCTGCTATCGGATCGGGGGGGTTGACGGGTAAAGGCTTCCGGCAAGGGACGCAAACGCAGGGCGCGTACATCCCGGAACAGTCTACCGACTTTGCTTTCACGGTAATCGCAGAGGAGTGGGGATTCATCGGTTCGTCCGTAGTGCTCCTCCTCTTTACCATCCTGCTAATCCGGCTCGTCACGCTGGGCGCCAGGGTCAAACATCCGTATGGAAGTATGGTGGCCGCCGGTGCGGCCGGCATCTACCTGATTCACGTCTTCGTCAATATCGGAATGGTTTCCGGGCTGTTGCCCGTCATCGGGATTCCGCTGCCCTTCATCTCATACGGCGGTGCATCGCTCTTGGCGAACACGACCATGCTCGCAGTCGTCCTCGCGCTGCACATGCGGCGGGACGATTTCTCCATCTACGGCTACTGAGATTGTGGCTGGAGCAGCATTCTCGGTAACGGATCTTTTCCCTCGTGAAGCCGAACGTCTGCGTGAACACGCACCGAGTGTACTCCGGCTCGCGCTGAAGGAGAGCACCGGCTGGAGTGATCTGTTCTACGAGCATACCACGTCCCGCCTTACGACGCTACGACAGCGCGTAGTGAGAGAGCGGATCGGGCCTGCCACACTGGGTTCCGTGCATGCGGTGCGCTCGGGGATCGGACTCCGCTGCCGGACGGCGGAGCACACGCTGTATGCTGCGTCCACCGATACGAGCCCTGCCGGGCTGAATGCGCTCGCCACGCGGCTCGAGCCTGCCGGGCATTCGCCTGCGGACGATGGTGCTCTGGAGGACTGGAACTGGATCGAACGTGGGGGGCCGGTCGAATCCTCTGCCGGCATGATAGTACGGGATGCCGCCGATGCTGCACTGAGCATCGAACCCGCACTCAGCGAAGTAGCCGTTCAGCTTCATGAGACCACACGACGAGTCCTCGTCGCGACCTCCGGCGGGCTAGCCATTCTGGAAGTTCGCACGCACGTGACCTTGCGGGTGGACGTGACGATGGGACGAACCCGGGCATATGCCATCGACGGAGGTGCAGGAGGCCGGGCCGATCTCCTGTACTGCAATCCTGAGCGTGTCGCAGCAGAGGCCGTGGCGCGTGCGCGCACGTTGACCGATGCGCGCACCCTACCTCAGCGGCAGATGCCTGTTGTCATCGCCGGAGGGTGGGGTGGGGTCTGGTTGCACGAAGCCGTGGGGCATCTTCTCGAAGCCGACGTACTGGCAACCCGCTCGCAGGAGCCGCTGCCCGCTCTACCGGGGCAGCGTATAGCGGCAAGCGGTGTGACGCTGGTCGATCACGCTGCCTCCCCCGGTGGACGTGGATCGTACGTCTACGACGACGAAGCAACGCCGGGCGAGGAAACAGTGCTTGTGGAAGACGGCGTCCTGCGCGGTATTCTGACGGACCGGCACCATGCCGCGAAGCACGGGCTGCAACCGACCGGAAATGGCAGGCGGCAGGACTACCGGTTCCCACCCATGCCGCGCATGACAAACCTCATCCTCCAGCCGGGAGGGGCCGCGCCGGAGGAACTGATCGCGGACGTCGGAGACGGGCTCTTCGTCGCGATGGTCGGCGGCGGCCACGTCATTCCCGAAGAGGATCGATTCACGTTCGACGTCGTGGAAGGCTATCGTATAGAATCCGGGCGGTTGACCAGTCCGGTAGCCGGTGTTTGCCTTTCAGGTCGGGCCAGTACGGTGCTCGAACGGATGGCTGGGATCGGGAATGATCTGACCTTCGACCACGCTCGCGGTGTTTGTGTGAAACACGGCCAAGCCGTGCCGGTTTCTACGGGTATGCCCACCGTCCTGCTCTCCGCGCTGGATGTATACCCGGCGCAATGATCCGATGACAGGAGTGCAACCCGGCTCTACGGATCAGCACGTAGGTATGTGCCCGGAATCTCATCGAACCGTCACGCGAGCCGCTTTCAACCCGCTGCGCCTTTTTCGTAGTTTCAGTCACTTCGCCGGTGTCCCTGGCTCTCGCCAGGGTTTTTTGTTACGCGCATGGTTTCCATAGAGACTGTCTGGTGGAATTGAAACGGACCTGCTTCCCTCTCGAGGGAGGTGGCCTGCAAGGGCCGGAGGGTGTCTTGGGAACGGGTGGCGACAGAACACCCCACCATCCAGAGGGTATCCGGCTGGCGCGACAGCCTTCTCAAGAAGGCTGTTGGGTGCTCATCAAACAGTGTCTTAAGCTGATCGCTGACCGCTGACAGCCCACATGATCGACTACTTAGAGCAAGCAATCCGGGAGATCCTGGCCGACATGGGTGGTGTCCCGGAAGGGTTCGACATAGCGTTCGAGAAGCCCAACAACCCGGAGCACGGGGATGTGGCGACGAACGTCGCGATGAAACTCGCAAAACAGTTCAAAAAGCCGCCCCGCGCCATCGCTGAAGAGATTGCCCAGCGCCTTACCGAGAAGCCGATAGATCCCGACCGGGTGGCAGCCGTGGAAGTGGCCGGGCCGGGCTTCCTCAATTTCCGCTTTTCAGAACGCTACCTGACGGATGCCGTTGCCGGCCTGCTGGAGGCCGGGGCAAACTATGGACGCACCGCGCAGGGAGCGGGCAAGAAAGCCATCGTGGAGTACGTCAGTGCCAACCCGACCGGTCCCCTTACGGTCGGCCACGGCCGTAACGCCGTCCTGGGTGATACGGTAGCCAACCTGCTGGACTGGACCGGTTACGAGGTCACACGCGAGTATTATTTCAACGATGCCGGGCGCCAGATGCGCATCCTCGGGGAGTCCGTCCGCGCTCGTTACCTCGCGCTCGTCGATCCGAACATCCCGACGAAGCAGATCCAGGTTTCCGAAGGCGAGTTCGTCACCGTTCCCGAGCCGTTCCCCGACGACGGGTACCTCGGCGAGTACATCAGCGACATTGCCGAGTCGCTCTACGTGGAATACGGCGCCGATCTCGCCCATAGCACGGAGGTGAAGCCGTTCAAAGAGGCCGCTGAGAAGGCCATCTTCGCCGATATCGAGCAGACGATGGTCCGCCTCGGCATCCGGATGGATACCTACTTCAACGAGCACTCTCTGTACGAAAACAACAAAGTCTGGGAGACGCTCGATGCCTTGCGTGCGAAAGGCTTCGTATACGACAGAGAAGGGGCGGTCTGGTTCAAGACCACCGAACTCGGTAAGGACAAGGATACGGTGCTCGTGAAGAGCACCGGCGAGCCGACCTACCGCCTGCCGGACATCGCATACCACGTCAATAAGTTCGAGCGCGGCTTCGACAAGATCGTGGACGTGTTCGGGGCGGACCATATCGCCACCTATCCGGACGTGTTGAAGGCCCTCGACGTGCTCGGCTTCGATACGAGCAAAGTAGACGTCATCATCTACCAGTTCGTCACGCTCGTGCGCGGCGGCGAGCCGGTCAAGATGAGCACGCGAAAGGCGAACTACGTGACGCTGGACGAGTTGATGAACGAGGTGGGAGAGGACGTGACCCGTTTCTTCTTCCTCATGCGCTCGCCCAACACGCACCTGGAGTTCGATCTGGATCTCGCGAAGGAAGCGGGCGAGAAGAACCCCGTGTTCTACCTCCAGTACGCCCACGCGCGTATCTGCTCCATCGTCCGTAAGGCGCAGGAGGTCGGCTTCCAGTTCGGCCAGAGCCCCGACCTATCCTTGCTCGGGCATGAAACGGAGATCGATTTAATGAAGGTGCTGCTGGAGTTCCCCGGTGTCGTTCAGCGCGCCGCCGATGTCCGCGAGCCGCACATCGTCGCGACCTATCTTCGCGAGGTCGCCGAAGCCTTCACGCAGTTTTACGGCCAGTGCCGTATCATCGGTGAGGCCCCTGCGCTCGCCACCGCCCGTATGCACCTCGCCGAAGCCGCCCGCATCGTTCTTCACAACGGGCTGACGGTCCTGGGAATTTCCGCGCCGGAGAGGATGTGAGGCGGGCGTTCGGCATTCAGCTTTCAGCGGCCAGCTTTTTCAGAAAACCAGCCAGCATGCGCTTGACTTGTACAACCTTTTGCATGGCAGAATCACAATCGGCGCTGGTCGCGAAGCCTAAATCAGCCGCTAGTAAAAGTTGATATTCCAATTCACTTGCAGACCCCATTGCGATCTGAAGAAATCGACCGAGTTCAGCATCACTTCCGCGACCGCAGCCTTCTGCAATGTTGGATGCAATCGAAACAGTACAACGTCGAATCTGATCGGTCAATCCAAATCGCTCTTCGATTGGAAATGAAGCCGTAAGTTGGTACACGTGAAATGTAAGTTCATGCGCTCTGCGCCAGACCACAAGATCTCGAAAGTCTTTCATAACTCGATTGCAGGTGCTCGGGAAGAGCTACGACATCGTAGATCATATTCTGCAACTTCCGACATATAGAGCAAAGCTGATCGCTGAAAGCTGAAAGCCGACCGCCATATGAACGTTGCCTTCCAGGGAGAAACCGGAGCATTCAGCGAAGAGGCCACGTACGCCTTCTTTGGCGAGGATGTGCAGCCCGTTGCCAGACCCAGCTTCGAGGATGTTTTCGATGCTGTAGCCAGGGGCGAGATGGACCGGGGGGTCATCCCTATAGAGAACTCCCTGTTCGGCAGTGTCCACATCAACTACGATCTGCTCCAGGCCCACGATCTCTGGATCGTCGGTGAGCTAAGCCTGCGCATACGCCACCACCTCATGGGCATTCCCGGCGCTACGATGGGAGAGATCCGCCAGGTCCTCTCTCATCCCCAGGCCCTCGGTCAGACCCAGGAGTTTCTCAAAAAGAACCTGCCACAGGCTGACATCATCCCGGCGTACGATACGGCAGGCGCGGCCAAGATGATCGCCATGAACGGCGATCCGACGCAGGCCGCGGTTGCCAGCGCACGCGCAGCTACCGAATACGGCCTCGAGATTCTCGCCGCAGGAATCGAAAGCAACCGTCAGAACTACACCCGCTTCCTCATCCTCTCTCGCGACCGGGAGCCTGTCCGGCCCGGTGTGCCGTACAAAACATCGCTCGTCTGGACACCGACGGAGAACGTCCTGGGCATCTTGTTCAAGGGACTCGCCGCGTTCACCCTTCGCGACATCAACCTGCATAAAATCGAAAGCCGTCCGCTCGTCGGTCGTCCGGGTGAGTACCTCTTTTACCTCGATGTGTCCGGTTCCGTGGAGGACGTCAAACTCCAGCGCGCGCTCCGGCACCTGGAGGAGCTGGCCGCCAGCGTGAAAGTCCTTGGCTCCTATCCGCAAGGGGAGTGGGTCGGAAGGCCCACGGATCTGTAACATCGTAGCGTATACGGCCGCCGCACTTCAGCATATCAACTCGAACCGGCTTCGAGGAGCATATCGTGGGGTGTTGCCTCGGCGGATTTTCCCGGTGCTGGATGAGCCGGCGCGAGCGGGAGGGTGAAATAGAAGGTGCTGCCCTCACCAGGTATACCGCTGCTCTCTACACCGAAGCCCCCGCCGAGCCGTTCCATGATGCGGTGCACGATGGACAGCCCCAGGCCGTGTCCTTCGGTTGCAGGCTGGCCCAGTCGTGTGAAGGGGACGAAAAGCTGATCCTGTTTATGAGGTGGCACGCCGGGGCCGAAATCTCGTACCCAGAACCGCGCAGCACCACCTTCAGTGAAATTCCAGCCCAGTTCGATACGCGGATGGGGGCCGGCATACTTGAGCGCATTGCCCACATAGTTGCTCCAGACCTCCTCGATCCACGGAGCATAGCCGAATACAACCGGCCACGTATCCGCTGCTGTGACCCGGGCATCCTGTTGCTCGATATCGGAGTGAAACCGTTCCAATACCTCAGCCACGACCCCTGCCATGTCTACCTGTTGTACGGGTACCGATTGCCTGCGGATGCTCGCCAGCAGGAGCAACTCGCGGATGATTTGCTCCATCTTGAGGGCTGTCTTCCCAATCGTCAAGATGGCCTCTCGTCGCGACTCGTCTGGCAGATCGTCATCGTCTTCCTCCAGAATCTCGCTGAATCCGAGAATGGTTTGCACCGGATTCTTGAGGTCGTGCGCTACCATGTGGGAGAACGCGTCGAGTTCTTCGTACTCGCTCTCCAACTGCTGATTGGCCAGCCGCAGCATTTCTTCGTGCTGCTTATGCAGGGTGATGTCGTGCAGGACCAGCAGGCGGCCGGTCAGGTGCCCGCCTGAATTCGTCAGCGGGGTGACCCTGAGTTCGTAGTAACGTTTTCCCGCATCGGAGGACAGGCATAGTTCCACCTGTTCCTCAACCGTGCCGTTCAGATGACCGGTGAGTTCGTCGTATTCCGAGCCTAGTACCGAAGCGACGGGTCGGCCGATTACCCGGTCGGCATCCAGTCCGAAGATCGTAGCCGCTTCCGGGTTCAGGTCTACGATTCGATGCACGGAGTCGAGCACGAGCATGCCGTCCCGCATCTTATCGATGAGCAGGTTGCGAGCGATGGGCTTGAGGTCGAGCAGCCCGAACCGGCGGGTATTGAGCGTAAAAATGCCCGTGCCGAGCGCGAACGCGAGCGGGGCGTAGTCCTTCTGCAATCCGGGAATGGTCCCCGAGAGGTAGACGAAGTTGGCCACGAGTGGGCTGAGGACGGCACACACCATCCACGTAAATTGACGCCGGTAAATCGTGAAGGAGCGCAGGCGCTCGTGGATCATCAGGAGCGAGCTTATGAGCAGGCACGCGTACGCAAACACGGCGTAGACGAGGTACCACGGTCCGTGCACGACCTTCATGCCGAGAAAGCCGTTGCGGAAGGGGCTAAACGCCGGGGCCGGTACCTCGTAGAACGTGTACGTGCGCCAGATGAGCCCGTGAGCCTCGTTGGTAAAGGCCAGCAGTATGGTAACGGCCGGGATGATTGTCAGAATGGCGAGCCGCTCCCACCTGACCCACGAAGTACGGTTCGTGTAGACAAGAACAAACACCAGCCAGGCAAGGGGCGCCGTGGCGATGAAGATATACGTGAGCGTAGCCCAGAAGAGCTTGGCACTTGCCGTGGTGGAGAGTGCCTCCGCTATGTTGAACAGCAGCCATCCTGCAACGGTGGCACCGGTCAACAGAAGTGTCCGGGCCGCCGGCACATGCCGGTGGGGCCACACGCTGGCGATGGCTGTAAGTAGAGCGGTTATCCCCAGCGGGGCGAGAATGATAAAAACGAAATAATCCACGGATCGTAAAGAACCGGCGCCGTATCGTGGCGTGGCCGGATAAGTTCGAGCTAGATCTCAGTTATCGTACATTCAAAGGCAAAAGTAAGTCCAATGATGTAGCCTCCATGGAGGCGCTGACGCTCCCCGTCCCATGCGCCGCTCACTGCGAAGTGCGGGCGGAGCGATGCCCACGAGCGGGACGCCGTGTTGCGAGCCGGTGGACGAACCCCCGCTTTATTCGAGGGCGCGCACGAGCTTCCACCGGCAGTACGTAACGGTGTGATATTCGGCCCGTTTTCTGCACCCTGGCCTGTGCGTAGTCTCTCATCACTCTGCACGCGTTTCTGTTCGACTTCTGTGGTTCTAGCCTATACCGTTCGGGAAGGACTTGCCGGGTTCCGGCGGGCAAAGTTTGCCATCATCACGGCGACGAGCGCCATGGCCGTCGCGCTGATTCTCATCGGCCTCTTCGGGGGCGTCATGTACCAGGCCAATCAGGTTTCGGCCTGGCTGCAGCAGCGCGTTGGAGAGCTGGAGATCTTCCTCGAGGACGTCGAAGAGCCGATCCTCCTGGCGGTCTATGAGAAAGCGCAACTCGTGCCTGGTGTGGCCGAAGCCAGCTACATATCCAAACGCGAGGCGCAGGAGATCTTCCAGCAGGAATTCGGCGAGGGCAGCGAGATCTTTTTCGACCAGCCGTTTCTACCGGCTTCCATCAAGATCCGGGTAGAGCCGGACTACGCCAACGCCGACAGCCTCGTCCGAATGGGTGAGCGGTTCAAAACATGGAATCGTGTAGAGGAGGTCGTCTACAACCAGGAACTGCTCGCGAAGGTCCAGCAGAACCTGCGGCTGCTTACCGTGATCGGCATCTCGCTCGGGGCCATCGTCGTGCTTGCGGCGTTGTTTCTGGTTGCGAACACGATCCGCCTCACCATCTATGCCCGCCGCCTGCTCATCCGTACGATGAAGCTCGTGGGCGCAACGGACCAGTTCATCCGGCAGCCGTTCATCGTCGAGGGGATCGCTCAGGGGCTGTTGGCCGGTCTGCTCGCCTCCGGCGCCGTCTGGGGCATCTACCTGATGGCACAGGCGTACGTCCCCCGGCTTCAGCCTATGGGCGTTTTCACGGCCATCCTGTTCGCACTCGGCCTGATTGGTGCCGGTGCCTTCCTGGGATGGGCCGGCTCGGTCCTCGCCGTGCGCAGGTTTATCAAGAACATCTCGCTGCACTGACCGGCTAGCCTGGATTCCAGCCGGTCAGTGCAACGGTACCACCTGACGCCGTACGCCGCCTAGCGCCACAGGATGGCGCCGAGGCAGCCCGTGCAGTCCGGACCGGGCGTGTCGATGGTGAGGATTTCGGCGTGGGTGGCGCGGCGGTGCAGCGCGGCAATGAGGGCCACCATGACTGCTCCCTTACCCTCCACCTTGAGCTGATCGGTGTTGAGGAGCATCATCAGGCGGGACACGTCGCGGTTTTCGAAGTGCTGCTTGAACTGCTGAAGCGCCTCCTCCGACCCCCCGAGGATGTCCGCACAGGCCACGACGAGCGTGCGGCGGTTGTACATGATCTCTCCGACCGCATGGCCGAGCGCGTGGCAGAACTCGGGGGTCTCCTCTCCCATCACGATGGGGACGATCGTAAAGTCGTCCTTCAGCACGGTCTGGAGAAAGGGCAACTGGACGTCGATGCCCTCCGTGTGGAAGTGCCCCTGGTCGTCGAGGTAGATGTCGTCGTCTTCGTCGCAGAGTTCGTTGCGCAGATCGTCATCCACGACGAGCTCGCCGAGCGGGCTCTCGTAGGTATCGAGCCTCGTGATCGTCATGCGGCGGAACGACCCGGTATGGCTGGGCGCGATCAGGACGACCGAGTCGTACTGGCGGCCGGAGAGGCACTTGTAGACCTCCGCCGCGATCTTGCCTCCTCCGACCCGGTTCGTATCCGGCACGATGACGGCCATGATTTCGCCGTCGATCTGGCGCTCCGGCGCGTTCTTGAGCAGGGTCGTGATCTGGGTGTGCAGCGGGATGCGCTGTGTAGGGTATACGGCTTGAGTGGCTATAGACATGGATGATTACCGTCAGAAAAAACAACAGGATGCAGGCACGCAATCGATAGGTATCAGAATCCGTGCCAGGGTAGAGCCGGTTGCGCGGGCTACGGCCACGAGCTTTGACCGCGCAGGGCTTCGCCGGTTCAGTGAGACGTCAGTTGTTTCAGAAAGGCAACAAGTTCGGTCTCCTGCTTCAATGCGCGTGCAACCATAGAGGGGCTCTCCTGGTACTCGGGGCGCCATTCGAGGGTTGCCAGCACAGGCGTGGGGGCGGCCAGTTCGCGAAGGGCATCCGGGTTGAGTGACTCCGCGAAGCCGTCGCCGAACTGGCCGAAGCCGTTCAAGATGAAGCCCTCCGGCTGGAGTCCCATGACCAGCATCATGCGCAGCGTGAGCAGGCAATGGTTCAGTGTGCCCCGTCCCGTGCGTCCCACGATCAGCGAGGGTAGCCCGAACTCCTTCAGGAGGTCTACCATCGCATAGGTGCGCGTGATCGGCACCATGACGCCGCCGCCTTCCACCACCACGAACTTCTTCTGCGCGCGCAGTTCCTGGTACGCACTCCGGATGCGACCCAGGTCCGGTTCCTCGCCTTCCACGCGCGCCGCGACGAAGGGGGAGGCCAGGGTCTCGTAGACGATGGGATTCACGAGCCGCTTATTGGCCTCTACCCCGATCTGCTTCAGCAACTCGGAGGCGTTCTCGCTCGTGCCGCCGGTCGAGATGGGGGTCATCATCGTAGCATCTACACCGAGCTCCCGCAGGAGTCCCACGAGTGCGACGCCGATCAGGGTCTTCCCTACGCCGCGGTCCGTGCCCACGAGAAAGAGTCCGTCTGCCATACGAATAGAAGGCTGGAGGCGAGGCTGTACGGGAGGCTATGATACACAACGTAGACGTGCTTCCCAGCCTGTGGCTGTGGTGGCCGTGTGAATTGTGGGTGAGGGCACGTGTTTTTCCACCGCTACAGCCCGCATTCGTGCCGCCCGTCAGGCCGGAGACGCATCTGCACGGGTCTTCTTCGACTCCCGGCGCAATGCACCCGGCGCCAGGAGACCCGCGAGCGCCGAGAGGACCGCCACGATGCCGAGCGCTCCGCTCAGGCCGACCACCTCTGCCGTAAAGCCTATGAGCGGCGGCCCCGCAAAGAGGCCCGCGTATCCCGCTGTCGCCACGGCGGCGATGCTGGTGCCGGACACCATCCCCGGCATGCGGGCGGCCGTCCGGTAGAGGAGGGGGACCATGCACGCGTAGCCGAGCCCCACGCAGGCAAACCCGACGAGAGCGGCGTAAGGGTGGCCGACCAACAGGGCCATCCCGAAGCCCGCCGCGGCCAGCAGCGCGCCCGCCCGGATGATGGAAGCGGTGGCAAACCGCTCGGCAATCTGGTCGCCGTACAGGCGCCCTACCGCCATCGCGGCGGAAAAGAACGCGTAGCCGAACCCCGCCACCGCCGCCCCCGCGCCCAGCGTGTTTTTCAGGTAGACGGCGCTCCAGTCGGCCATGGCCCCTTCTCCGACGAGGGCGCAGAACGCGATCACCGCCAGGCCGACGAGCGGACCGGTCGGCAGGGCGAACACGGGTGCGCTCGTTGCCGATCCCGCTCTCCCGACCAGCAGCGTAGCCCGCCGGGCCAGCAGCAATACGACCATGAGCACGGCGACGACGGCCACGTGCGGCACGAGGGAGGCACCCCACGCGGCGACGACCCCGCCCGTCGCTCCGCCGATCATCGCGCCCAGGCTCCAGAAGCCGTGGCAGGTGGACAGGATCGAGACGCCGCGCTCCTCCTCGATGGCCGCCGCCTCGGCGTTCATGGCAATGTCCATGGCCCCGCTCGCCACCCCCACGCCGAACAGCGCCGCGAGGAGCGCCGGCATGCTCCACGCCATGGCAGGCAGGAGGGAGACCACACAGTACCCCAGCGCCGCCAGCAGCGTGACGCGGCCCGCCCCCCACCGCGCGGTGATCCACCCCATGAGCGGCATCATCAGCACCCCGCCCGCCGGCATGCCCAGCAGGCACAGCCCCAGCTCCGCCTCGCTCAGCGCCAGCCGGCTCTGGATCTCCGGGATGCGCACCAGCCAGTTGCCGCTGAGCAGGCTGTTCGTGGCAAAGACGAGGCAGATGGTGAGGCTCGGTGGGTGCGCGCCGATAGAGCGGAAGGAACGGAGCATGCCTGCGGTACGACTCGGGTTACGGTGCGGGAGACGAACCGCGAATGACGCCGCCGAATAAATGTTCTCGC
>Ga0164243_10006166_pt1 | contig 18214 bp, 15 predicted proteins | sample OricompcompostOP_FD_108781 | JGI IMG/M metagenome (GOLD analysis project Ga0164243, IMG submission 108781) | Organic Plus compost microbial communities from Emeryville, California, USA - Original compost - Organic plus compost (OP) | ecosystem: Engineered > Solid waste > Mixed feedstock >... | reverse complement strand
CCTGGCCAAGGAGGTACGGCCGCTCGGCATCAAGGTCACCGTGCTGGAACCCGGCGGTATGCGTACCGATTGGGCCGGCTCGTCGATGCGGGTCGATCCGATCCGCCCCGAATACCAGGCAACCGTCGGCGCGTCGGCCACCATGCACACGGATCCGCAGTTCGGGGCCAACGACCCCGACAAGGTGGCCCGCGTCGTCGTCGGGCTCACCACGATGGACGAACCGCCGGTCCGCTTGTTGCTCGGTCCCGAGGCGTACGCCTATGCGACGGCGGCGGCCCGCGCCCAACTGGCCGAGGACGAACGCCGGCGGGAACTTTCGGAGTCGACGGTTGCCGACGACGTAAGTCCGGCCCAGCTCGGTCCGATGACCGTCATCGATGCCGGAAAGCCAAGCCGGTAAAGAGATTCCCGGGGACCGCCATGATCACCGCCTGCTGTCGGGAATGCATGACCAAGATCATCAGGATCGGCCGCAGCAAAGATGATCATGGTCTGTGACCGGGAGGAGCTGCGTCGCTCAGCGCGCCGGGCGTACCCGGACGACCTGGGTGGGCTCGGCCGACGGATGGGCGCGGACGCTGATCACCTCGGCGCTCAACCGGCGCTTCTGCAGCAGTTGCCGGGCCTGGTCGATCTCACCGGCCGCCGAGCTTCCCTTCAGTGCCAGCAGCTCTCCGGTCGATCCCATCAGCGGCAGGCACCAGGTGAGCAGGCGGGGGAGTGGTGCCACGGCTCGGGCGGTGACCACGTCGTAGCGACCGTCGTGGTCCTCGGCCCGGGCCCGCACCACTCTCACCCGGTCACCGAGTTCAAGATCGGCAACGGCCTCGGTCAGGAAGTTGGCTCGCCGCAGCAACGGCTCCAACAGCGTCACCGTCAGGTCGGGGCGTCGGATCGCCAGCGGGATGCCCGGCAGCCCGGCACCACTGCCGACGTCGATCACCGTCGCACCGTCGGCGACGAGGTCGGCCATCGCGACCGAGTTCAGCACGTGCCGATCCCAGAGGCGGCCGGTCTCACGCGGGCCGATCAGTCCCCACGCAATTCCTCGATCTGCCAATATGTCGACATATTGATTTATCCGCTGGAAGTCGGTGAAGACTTCCCGGGCCAGGTCGACGCTCACGCGCTGGGCAGGATGACGACCCGCCGCTGCGGCTCCTCGCCTTCGGACTCACTGGTCAACCCGGCGGCCGCGACGACGTCGTGGACGATCTTCCGCTCGAACGGGTTCATCGGCGCCAGCCGCACCGGCTCGCCGGAGTCCTTCGCCTCCTGCACCGCGTCGATCGCCAACTCAGTGAGTGCCTTGCGGCGCCGCTCCCGGTAGCCGGCAATGTCCAGCATCAGACGGCTGCGGTTTCCGGTCTCGGTGATCACCGCCAGCCGGGCCAACTCCTGCAGCGCCTCAAGGACCTCGCCGTCCTTGCCGACCAATACGTCGGAATCGGTCAGCACCGAGACATGGGCGCGGTCGTTTTCCACGTAGGTGTCGATGTCGCCGTCCAGGTCGGCGATGTCCAAGAGTTCCTCGAGGTAGTCGGCAGCGACCTCGCCCTCGATCTCCAGCGGGTTGTCGGAGTCGGCGTCCTCACCGTCGGAATCGTCATCGGAATCGTCATCGGAATCCGCATCGGAATCGGCATCGTCGGAATCGTCGCCGCCCTGGTCGTCGGCGTCCACCTCGGCATCGGCATCGTCGACAGCATCGGCCGGTCCGTCGGCGGTCACCGACTCCGACTCCTCGCCGGTGAGGTCGGCCGCGGCCGCCGTCTGCTCCTCGGCGTCGCCGGCTTCGCGGGTGTCGCTGACGTCCTCGATCCGATCCTCGGTCGCGTCCTCGATCACGGTGTCTTGCTGGCCGTCAACCACGGCTTCCTCCTGTCACGGGGCAGGCACGGGCCTGCTGTCGGCGCCCACTCAGCAGTACGGAGTTCCGGGCGGATGAAATCTTGGGTCAGTTCCTGCGTTGCGATCTGGGTTGCCGGCGCGGCTGCTGGCGGACCGGACGCTGCGGCGCAGTCGGTCCGGTGCCGGCGCCGCCGTTGCTGCCGTTGCTGGGTGCAGTGTCGGTGGCGACCGAACCGCCCTGCCGTTCGACCACGGCGCCGTTGGCGGTCGCCGTTCGCGGCTGGCCCTTGGCCCGGGCATCCTTCTGTGCCGCAATCTCACGGGGGTCGCGGCCCTTCTTGCGCTGGCGTTCCTCCCAGGCGGCGTACGCGTCGGTGTTCGGCAACGGGTTGTTGCGGATCACGTAGTACTGCTGCCCCATGGTCCAGACCTGCGAGGTGACCCAGTAGAACAGCACACCGATCGGGATGTTCACGCCCATGAAGACGAAGATCAGCGGGAAGAGATAGAGCATCATCTTCTGCTGCTGCGCCAGCGGACCCTCCAACGCCTCCTTGGGCATGTTCTTCCGGGTCAGCTGGAGCTGGGTGTAGAACATCGTCGCCGTCATCAGCACGATCATCACCGCAGCGACGACCTGCACACTTCCGAAGTGTTCGACCGGCCAGAACTTGTCCGCCAGCCGGGCGCCGAAGACCTCGGACCGGTTCAGCGAGGTGAGCAGTGCCGGGTCGCGTTCCAGCCAGTAGCCGTGCGCGGTGGGCAGGCCGGTCTTCGGGTCGATCTGGGATGCGCCGATCAGCACGCGGTACAGGGCGATGAAGATCGGGGACTGCAGCAGCAACGGCAGGCAGGACGCCATCGGGTTGGCGTTCTCCTCCCGGTAGAGCTTCATCGTCTCCTGGCCGAGCCGCTCGCGGTCGTGGCCGTACTTCTTCTGCAGCTCGCGGATCTTCGGCTGCAGCAGCTGCATCTTGCGAGAGGAGTGGATCTGCCGGACGAACAGCGGGATCAGGATGATCCGGATGACGATGGTCAGACAGATGATCGAGACTGCCCAGTTCCAACCGGAGCCGGTGCCCAGCACGGGTGACCAGATGTGGTGGAAGAACACCAGGATCCCCGAGACCGCCCAGTAGAGCGGCGTGAAGATGGTGTTGAAGAAGCTCCCGAGTGCCGACCAGATACTCAACGGGGCCAGCAGCGGGACCAGGATCTCCATCAATTCACCATCTCTTTCTCGGGCTCCCTGTCGGGCGCCGTGAGCCTTCCGGCCGCGTCGTGCTCGTGGGCATCACGGTGTTCGTGAGCGCCACCGTGTTCGTGGGCGGGGTCAGTGCCCGGGACCGGGTCGTAGCCGCCGCGGGCCCACGGGTGACAGCGGGCCAGTCGCCTGGCGGCGAGCCAGCTGCCGCGAGCCGCGCCGTGGGTCTGGACGGCGGTCAACGCGTAGGCAGAACAACTGGGGTAGTAGCGGCAGACGTTGCCGTACAGCGGGCTGATCACCAGCCGGTACGCCTTCAGCAGGCCGATCAAGACGTACTTCATCGCGCTGCACCGTTCGTTTGCATCAGCACGCAGCGTCCTCCCCGTTCGAGGGCCTGGGATCCCGGCGTCCGTGGCGCGAGCCTGCCGGCTGGTATCCAGGCTGCCACCCGCGGGCAATTCGGGACCAGGCGTAGTCGAGATCGGCGGCCAGTCGCCGGGGCTGGTTCGCTGCCGCAGGAAGGGCCCGGACCACCACCCGGACGGCGGGTGGGGTGTCGGCCAACCGTTCGGCGACCAGGTGCCGCAGCCGCCGTTTGACGCGATTGCGGTCGACGGCCGTACCGACGGCCTTGGACACCACGAAACCCATCAGCGGGCCGTCGTCGGCGTCGGGGTCGAGCCGGGCGTGCAGGACCAGGGTGCGGGTACCGACCCGGTCGCCGCGTCGGACGGTCCGGGCGAAATCCTCACCGGACGTCATCCTCACCGACCGCGGCAGCACCGGGCATCACCCACTGGTTGGACCGAAAGTTGGACCGAAGGATGGTTCGCAGGCCAGATCAGCGGCCGTCAGCCGGCCAACCGGGCGCGACCCCTGCGCCGGCGGGCGGCCAGGACGGCGCGACCGGCGCGGGTACGCATCCGGTGACGGAAACCATGGGTACGGCTACGACGCCGGTTGCTCGGCTGGAAGGTGCGCTTGCTCACGGGTTACTCCGACATTGGTTCGCATCTGTGGACCGTCGCCCGAGTGCCAGGCGCGGAAGTAAGCCCAAGCTTGGTTCTCGTCAGGTTCGAGACGACAAACTTGTGACCGGTCTACGGTACGCATCGGCAGCGTCGCGGTCAAACTGACGACCGGTCGCCCGCTTGTCCACGCGACACGCCGATGCGATCGGCAGTTTATCGGCGTTTCCTTGCACGGGAGAACCTCCCGTTGCTAGGTTCACCGACTGCCGGTTGTCCTGCATGACCGTCCCGTACGACTGTCCAGCACGACCCTGCAAGGAACAGGCCCCACACAGCACGGACCCACCCCGATCGCAGCCGATCGACCCGGGCGCGGGAGGTCCTGCCGCTGCGCGTGCACAGCCTGTGGACAGATGTGTGGAAACAACGATGTGGACATCACGGCCTGTGGAAAGAACTACAGTGACCGGATGCGTCCGATCGCACCGATCGGACGCACCATGGATGCTCCGGGCATCCACCTGCCCAGGCCCTGCTGGTACCCGCGACGGGACGGTCCGCCGCGAGCCAGAGGGCACAACTGCTAGCCGGGAAGCCGTAGGCGGAGATCGAGTGACCGAGGAGTCCCACCAACCCGACGGGGCCGAGAATCTGGCCCAACAGGTGCTCGCCGCCTGGAACCGCGTCCGCGCCGAGTTGACTCCCGAGCAACGGATCTGGCTGAACAACAGCAAGCCGCTGACCCTGCACGAACACACACTGATGGTCGCCGTACCGTCGGAGTTCACCAGGGAACGACTCGAGACCCGTTACCGGGACGCCATCGAGGCAGTGCTGGCCGACTACTTCGGCACCCAGACCAAGCTTGCGGTGATCGTCGACAAGAGCCTCGCCGAGCCCGCCGACCCGGCCCTGTCATCCTCCGGGCCGGAGACCGAGCGGGTCACCGGCCAGGCCCGGCACCAGCCGGTCCAGGATCCGATGCAGGATCGGAGCCACCGCCGCAACGGCTCCAGCAGGTACCCCGCCGACGACCGGCTCCGGCCCGACGACGACTACATCGAGCCGCGCCGCCGGGATTTCCGCAGCAGCGAGTACGGTCCGTCGACCAGCCACGACGACCCTGTTTCCGGATACCGTTCCGCACCGATGACCGATCCCCGGACCGACCAGCAGTCCGACCCCGGATCGCCGGGTTCAGCGAACAGTCCTGTGGACAACCCGGTCACCGGCCCGGTGAACGGTCGGCTGCCCGCGCCGATGAACACAGCGATGCAGGCACCGATGCCGGCGGGGATGGACGGACCGCTCGACGGACTGCAGCGGCCGGACCTGTCGGACCTGACCCCGGCGCACGGCACCTTCTCACCGGCGGCGCCCGGCGGCGAGGCGTACCGGGAGCCGATCGACCGGACCAGGCGTGACGACTCGCGGCTGAATCCGAAGTACTCCTTCGAGACCTTCGTCATCGGAAGCTCCAACCGGTTCGCCCACGCGGCGGCAGTGGCGGTCGCCGAGTCCCCGGGCAAGGCGTACAACCCGCTGATGATCTACGGCGACTCCGGGCTGGGCAAGACCCACCTTTTGCATGCCCTGGGTCACTACGTCCGCAATTACTTCAGCCGGGCCCGGGTGCGGTACGTGTCCACCGAAGAGCTGACCAACGACTTCATCAACGCGATCACCGACAACAAGACCCACCAGTTCCGGCGCAAGTACCGCGACGTCGAGGTGTTGTTGGTCGACGACATCCAGTTCCTGGAGGGCAAGGAGCAGACCCAGGAGGAGTTCTTCCACACCTTCAACACGCTGCACAACGCCCAGAAGCAGATCGTGATGACCTCCGACCGGCCGCCCAAGCTGCTGGACTCGTTGGAGGCCCGGCTGCGCAGCCGGTTCGAATGGGGTCTGATCACCGACATCCAGCCGCCGGACCTGGAGACCCGGATCGCCATCCTGCGCAAGAAGGCCGCCCAGGAGCGGCTCACCGCCGGACCGGACGTGCTCGAGTTCATCGCCTCCAAGATCCAGACCAACATCCGGGAGTTGGAGGGCGCCCTGATCCGGGTCACCGCCTTCGCCAGCCTGAACCGGCAGCCGGTCGACATGGGCCTGGCCGAGGTGGTGTTGAAGGACCTCATCCCTGAGGGTGGCGAGGCGCAGATCACCTCCGGCATGATCATGGGCCAGGTCGCGTCGTATTTCGGCCTGACGATCGAGGATCTCTGCGGCTCCAGCCGCACGCATGTGCTCGTCACGGCGCGGCAGATCGCGATGTATCTGTGCCGTGAGCTCACCGACCTGTCGCTGCCGAAGATCGGCCAGCAGTTCGGCGGCCGCGACCACACCACGGTGATGCACGCCGACCGCAAGATCCGCACCCTGCTGGGGGAGCGGCGCAGCGTTTACAACCAGGTCACCGAGCTGACCAACCGGATCAAGCAGACCGCCGCCCGGGGCTGAGCGCGACGATCCCGTCCGGTCCCGGACGGTCCCGGACGGGTCGGAAAACCGGTCGCGGGACGACGTCGGCTGATCTAGCGTTGCGCCCATGGTGACGGTGATGATCATGGTGCGTCGTGCCCGGGGCAGGGCGTCGGCCACTGCCGGCATCCCAACCACAGCAGCACTTCTGGGGATGGCACCGGCTGCACCCTGATTGGGCCACCGAGCTGGTTCGGCAGGCCCGGGTCCGTCCCGGAGACCTCGTCGTCGATCTCGGCGCCGGCGACGGAGTGATCACCGACGCGCTGGTCTCCGCCGGCGCCCGAGTGCTGGCCGTGGAGCTTCATCCGGTGCGAGCCGACCGGTTACGCCGGCGCTTCGCCGACCTCGACACGGTCTCGGTGCTCGAACTCGACCTGCGGCAGTTCCGGCTGCCCCGGCGTCCGTTCCGCGTCGTGGCCAATCCGCCCTGGTCGTTGGCGAAACCGATCATCAGGATGCTCACCGCTCCCGGCAGCGGGCTCGTTCTGGCCGACCTGCTGCTCCAGCGCCGCCTGGTCGGCGATGTCGCCGCACGCGGTACTCCTGGCTCCGGCAAACACCGTTTCGGCTGCGAGGCGGTCCGTACGGTTCCTCGCAGCGCCTTCCGGCCGGCACCACCGCATCCGGCGGCCGTTCTGCGGATCACCCCGCGCCGTACGCGTCGGGGCGCTCGCCGCTGATCTCCCGACGGTCTCGGCCCGCCCGTACGACCGACCTGTCCTGATCCGGAATGCGCCGATTCCGGACACCGCGGAAGGCTTGCAATTCCGGCCGAACATCGCTACGCACAGTTGGGGAGAACGCTGTGGATAACTGTGGACGACAGCCGTGCCGATTGTTGATCCCCTCTGGATCCCCGATCCGCCACGGACAGCCGGTCCAAAAATCCTCCCCGTGTAGTTTCGCCTCGTCCACATCGCTGCGCGCACCCCGAATTACGGGATGACAAGGAGAAACGGCGGTTATCCCCAGCATCCACAGCAGCTACGACTACTACGGGATCTATTAACTTCCAACGACTCGAAGTCACCCGCCGTGCACACCGTGGACAACCGGCGGCTGGCCAGCGCCGAGCCGGACGAAAAGATCACGAAACGGTAACGGCAATTCGCGATCCGCGCCGGAGTGTGGTGTCCTCGGGGGTCGTCACGGGCACCGACCGACATCCGGAACGACATCCGGAAGGACGTCAGGGTGCGCAGAGGGGTCGACAACCGGTCGGCCACGGCAACCAAGGAAGGCGGCGGCGTAGACGTATGTGGGAGTTCATCAGGAAGCAACCCGGACAGCTCCTGTACAACTCCTACCAACACGCCAGCCTGGTGATCCAGGCCGTCATCCTGGCCACGGTGATCGCGGTCGCCCTGGCCGTCGTGGTGATCCGCATCCCCCGGCTGGCCGGCGTCGCGAACGCGATCAGCGCCATCGGACTCACCATCCCGTCCTTCGCCCTGCTCGGTCTGCTGATCCCGCTGATCGGCATCGGCTGGCAACCCGCCCTCATCGCGGTGTGCTTCTATGCCGTGCTGCCGATCCTGCGCAACGCGGTGGTCGGGCTGCAGGGGGTCGAGCCGTCGCTGGTCGAGTCGGCCTACGGCATGGGCATGAGTCCGGCGCGGGTGCTGGCGCGCATCGAGCTGCCGCTCGCCTGGCCGGTCATCCTGGCCGGCATCCGGGTCTCGATGCAGATGTCGTTCGGCATTGCGGCGATCTCGGCCTACGTCCTCGGCCCGGGACTCGGTACGTACATCTTCAGCGGACTCAGCAACATCGGCGGCGCCGGTTCGGTCGCCTCAGCGCTGACCGGGACGATCGGCGTGGTGATCATCGCGCTCATCGTCGACGGCCTGCTGGTGTTGCTGGCCCGCGCAACCACTTCGAAGGGGATCCGTGTCTGACACGCTGAGCCAGCCCGAGAGCACCACAACCACGACGTCGGCCGACGGGGTAACCGGCGTCGACATCGAGCTGATCGGGGTCACCAAGAAGTACCCGGGCCAGCGCCGCGCGGCAGTGGAGCCGCTGGATCTGCACATCCCGTCCGGGGAGATCGTGATCTTGATCGGCCCGTCCGGCTGCGGCAAGACCACCACGCTGAAGATGATCAACCGGTTGATCGAGCCGACCGGTGGAACGATCATGATCGGCGGTCAGGATGCACGGCGCCGCAACGAGAACGAGCTGCGTCGTGAGATCGGCTACGTGATCCAGGGCGGAAGCCTGTTTCCGCATCTGACCGTCGGGCAGAACATCGGCGTCGTCCCGGGCCTGCTGGGCTGGAACAAGTCCCGGACGGCGGAACGGGTCGACGACCTGCTGGAACTGGTCGGTCTCGATCCGGCCCGGTATCGCGACCGGTTCCCGCGCGAGCTCTCCGGTGGCCAGCAGCAGCGGGTGGGCGTCGCCCGGGGACTTGCCGCCGATCCGCCGGTGATCTTGATGGACGAGCCGTTCGGCGCCGTCGATCCGATCACCCGACAGCGACTCCAGGACGAACTCCTCAGCATCCAGGACGAGCTGCGCAAGACGATCGTCTGTGTCACCCACGACATCGACGAGGCGGTCAAGCTCGGCGACCGGATCCTGTTGCTGTCCGAGGGCGGGCACGTCGAGCAATACGACACCCCGGAGAACATCCTCGCCGCACCGGCCAACGACTTCGTCGCCGATTTCGTCGGCGCCGGATCCAGCCTGAAGCAGCTCACCCTGACCCGGGTGTCCGAGATCGAGCTGGGCAGCCACACCACGGCCGCCATCGGCGAACCCACCGACGCGGTGCTCACCCGGGCCCGGGCGGCCGGCGACGACTGCGTGATCGTGCTCGACGAGCGGCGGCGGCCGCGGGGCTGGCCGTGGTTGCGCGAGCTGCGGAACAGCTCGACGATCGTCGATCCCGACGACGACGATCTGGCGACCGTCGACCGGCGGGCGACGCTCAACGACGCACTGGACAGCATGCTCACCGACAGCCATGGCGCGGTGATCGTCACCGGACGCCGGGACGAGTACCAGGGAGTGGTCGACTTCACCGCGGTCACCGAACACATGACAGCGGCAGCCGCCCAGGCCGCCGCCGAGGTCGACGCTGCCGATTCCAACCCGTCAGCCGAAGCCGACACGGACGACCAGCCTGATCAGGCGGCGATCTGATGGCGGTCACCGAACAGACCAGACCGCAGATACCGACCCGAACACCGGCAACCGCCTCGACGAAACGGACCAGGCCGCCGATCGGACTGCTGGGCATCCCGATCTTCGTGGCCGTGGTGATCGTCCTCTGGTTGATCTGGCGACTCACCGCGGACCTGGACTCCACCGAGTTGGTGACCATGAACTGGTCGGCGCTCGGATCCGCCCTGGTCCAACACATCAAGCTCACCGTCGTCGGCACCGTACTGGTGATGATCATTGCGGTACCGCTGGGCGTATTGCTGACCCGGCCGGGATTCCGGCGGTTGTCCGGACCCGTGCTCGCCTTCGCCAACGGCGGCCAGGCCGCGCCGTCGATCGGCCTGCTGGTGCTGGCCGCGATGTGGCTCGGCTTCGGCTTCTGGACCGCGATCCTCGCCCTCGGCGTGTACGCGATCCTTCCCGTGCTGCGCAACACGATCGTCGGTCTGGACGGCGTCGACCGCAATCTCGTCGAGGCCGGCCGCGGCATGGGGATGTCGGCGCTCACCGCGTTGCTGCGGATCGAGATTCCGCTGGCAGTGCCGGTGATCCTGGCCGGCATCCGTACCGCACTGGTGCTGATGGTCGGCACGGCCAGCCTTGCTGTCTTCATCAACGCCGGCGGCCTTGGCATCTACATCACCACCGGCGTGAGCCTGTTCCGGCCCGGCGTGCTGGTGACCGGCGGCGTGATGATCTCCAGCCTGGCGCTGCTGATCGACTGGGTCGGCCGGGTGCTGGAGTACGTCGTCCGACCGAAGGGACTGCGCTGACATGATCAACACCAAGCTGATCGATCGCGCCGCGACACGGACGGACCAGAGCGAGCACCCCGGGCGCCGCGGACCGGTCCGGATCGGCGCGGTCCTGCTCGCCCTGCTGATCATGGCGTCACTGGGCGCCTGCGGCCTGGGCACCTCCGGCGGTTACGTGCCGTCGGCACGGCTGGCCGGGCCGCTGGCCGACGTGCCACGACTGGACGGTGCGCACATCAGTGTCGGCTCGAAGAACTTCACCGAGCAGCTGGTGCTGGCCAAGATGGTGGAGATCGTGCTGAAATCCGCCGGCGCGAGTGTCGAGGACCTGACCAACATCCCGGGCAGCGCCAGCGCCCGCCAGGCCCAGCTTGCCGGCCAGGTCGACGTCGAGTGGGAGTACACCGGGACGGCGTGGCTGACCTACATGGCCCAGCCGAAGCCGATCCGCGACCCGCACGAGCAGTACGTGGCCGTCCGCGACAAGGACCTGAAGGAGAACCAACTGGTCTGGACCGACCCGTCGCCGATGAACGACACCTACGGTCTGGCCACCACGGAAGCCAACGCCAAGAAGCTCAACGTGAAGAACCTGAGCGACCTGAAGAAACTTCCGATCAAGGAACGCACCTTCTGCCTTGAGGACGAGTTCGCCAGCCGGAGCGACGGATTCCAGCCGATGCTGAAGGCGTACGGGCTGAAGTACGGCAGCGACGTACCGAAGAAGAACGTCAAGATCTTCGATGCCGGCGCCATCTACTCCGCGACCGCCAAGGGCGTCTGCAACTTCGGCGAGGTCTACACCACCGACGGCCGGATCTCCGCGCTGAACCTGTCGGTGCTGGCCGACGACAACCGGTTCTTCCCGGTCTACAACGGCTGCGCCGTCTGGCGGAAGGAAGTCGTCGACAAGTACCCGCAGACCCGCAAGCTGGTCGATCCGCTGGCGGCGAAACTGACCGACAAGACCATGACCCGACTCAACGGCAAGGTCGACGTCGAAGGTCAGACCCCGACCAAGGTCGCCGAGGACTGGCTGCGGTCCGAGGGCTTCATTCGCTGATCATGCTCGTTCGATCCTGCCGATGATCATGATCGACGGCGGAACTGCGGCAGTCGGAGTACATCGTAGGGATACGGGGCCGGACGCCGGCTGACCGAGGTCAGCCGGTTGAGTTGATCATCGGTCAGCACGAAGTCGGCGGCCCCAAGATTGTCCCGGAGATGATCAACGGTGCGGGCGCCGATGATCGGTGCCGTCACATCGGGAGCCTGCAGCAGCCACCGGAGTGCGACCTGGGCCGGTGTGCCGCCGATCTCCTCGGCGATCGCCCGGAGGGTGTCGAGCACCGACCAGGTGGCCTCGGTCGCATGCTGCTGCCAGGCCTCGGCCTGACCGGCGTAACGGCTGTCGCCCGGTGGCCCGGTCATCTCCCGGGTGTAGCGACCGGAGAGCCAGCCGCCCTCCAACGGGCTCCAGCAGAGCACGCCGAGTCCCTCGTTGCGACAGATCGGCAGCAGTTCGTGTTCGGCGTCGCGGCGCAACAGGTTGTACAGCGGCTGCAATGCGACGAACGGCTCCCAGTCGTGCAGCCGGGCCAGGTCAATCGACTTCTGCAGCTGCCAGCCCGAATAGTTGCTGGCCCCGACGAACCGGAGTTTGCCGCTCTGGACCAGGACGTCGAGGGTGGACAGCGTTTCCTCGATCGGAGTGGCGTCGTCGAAGACATGGATCTGGAAGAGGTCGATGTAGTCGGTCTGCAGCCGACGCAGGCTCGCGTCGACGGCCCGGATCAGGTGCTTGCGGCCGGCACCGTTCACCGGCGCGCCGGCCGCCATCTCCCCGTACGCCTTGGTGGCGATGACGAACCGATCCCGGTCCTGGCGGGAGAGCCAGCGGCCGATGATCTGCTCCGAACCACCGAACTGGTAGGTGTCGGCGGTGTCGATGCAGGTACCGCCGGCGGCCGCGAACTCGTCGAGGATGGCGTGGGCGGTAGGCTCATCGGACTGATTTCCGAAGGACATCGTGCCGAGGACGAGTTCGGAGATCTGCAGGCCGGTCCGGCCGAGGAAACGTTGCGCGAGTGCTGGCATGAGTCAGGACGGTACGGGCCGTCGGTCCGGAAGACCCGAGCCAATCAGACATCGGTTTTGCAGGCCAATGCGGTCGTCGGTCCGCGTCGGTATGATCAACTGGCCCGACACGGTGGGCTAAGGAGGCAGAGTGAAGATCCGACTTGAGCGTGACGTGCTGGCCGAGGCCGTGCAATGGGCCGCCCGAAGCCTGCCGACCCGGCCCAGCGTGCCGATCCTGGCCGGGTTGTTGGTCACCGCGTCCGAGTCCGGGGTCACCCTGTCCAGCTTCGACTACGAGACGTCGGCACAGATCAACGTTGCGGCGCAGGTCAGTGACGAGGGTCAGGCGCTGGTCTCGGGTCGACTGTTGGCCGACATCTCCCGGTCGTTGCCGAACAAGCCGGTCGACGTGATCTCCGACGACACCCGGATGGAGATCACCTGTGGCAGTGCCCGGTTCACCCTGCAGGCGCTGCCGGTCGCGGACTACCCGACCCTGCCGGACATGCCCGAGGCCACCGGTACGGTGCCCAGCGACGCGTTCGCCAAGGCGGTCAGCCAGGTCGTCGTGGCCGCCGGCCGTGACGAGTTGTTGCCGGTGTTCACCGGAGTACGGCTGGAGATCGAGGGCGACACGTTGTCCCTGCTGGCCACCGACCGCTATCGGATGGCGCTCAAGGAGCTGACCTGGAATCCGGGTTCGCCCCAGCTGTCCACGGCGGCGCTCGTCCCGGCCCGGGTGCTGGCCGACACGGCACGGTCGATGTCTGCCGGCGATGAGATCACGTTGAGCTTGTCCTCCGGCGGAGCCGGTGACGGGATCATCGGTTTCGAGGGTCACGGGGCCGGAGGCGTACGGCAGACCACCACCCGGCTGCTGGACGGGGCGTTTCCCAAGGTCCGGCACATCATGAACACCCAGTCCGCGCTGAATGTCCGGGTCAGTACGTCGGAGTTGATCGCCGCAGCCAAACGTGTCGCCCTGGTGGCGGAGCGGAACACCTCGCTGCGGATGTTGATCGGCGACGGCTCGATCACCCTGGAGGCCGCGACCGGCGACCAGGCCCAGGCGTCCGAGGCGATCGAGGCGACGGTGGAACCGGTCGGCGGCGGCGAGCCCGCGCTGGAGGCGGCCGGGTTCAACCCGAACTATCTGCTCGACGCGCTCGGTGTGGTCGACACCCCGTACGTGAACTTCGCCTTCACCGCGCCGGGCAAACCGTGTCTGCTGACCGGGCTGAACGACATCGACGGCGATCCGCTGCCGGACTACCGGCACGTGATCATGCTGATGCGCCTGCCGAACTGACCCCTCGGACCACCGCATCCCGCTCCCCGACTAGCGGCTGGGCCTGCCCCCCGGGCAAGGTCAAAGTTTGACCGTGTGGCTCCGACACGCCGATCCGCGTAGCCGCTGGGTCAACCTTTGATCTTCGGGGAAGGGGGCCGGGCTGCACCTGTGCCGGGCGTACCTGTGCCGGACGAACCGGCAGAGGGAAGTTGCCCGGAGTGGGTATCTGCCATGACGGCGGCCGGTCGCGGATGCCCCCGCGGACGGCGCATTTGTAGAGTGTCGCGGGACACCGTCGATGGATTGGGGAGTCGGATGCAGTTGGGGATGATCGGTCTGGGCCGGATGGGCGCGAACATCGTCCGCCGGCTGATGCGCGACGGCCACGAGTGCGTGGCCTACGACAGCAATCCCGACTCGGTCAAGGCACTGGTCGACGAGGGTGCCACCGGCAGCGACAGCCTCGAGGACTTCGTCGGCAAACTCGACAGCCCCAAGGTGGTCTGGGTGATGATCCCCGCGGGCATCACCGGCAAGGTGGTCGAGCAGCTGGCCGAGCTCCTCGGCGAGGACGACATCATCATCGACGGCGGCAACTCCAACTACCACGACGACGTCCGCCGGTCCAAGGCGCTGTCGACCAAGGGCATCCACTACGTCGACGTCGGCACCAGCGGCGGTGTGTACGGCCTGGAGCGCGGCTACTGCCTGATGGTCGGCGGCTCCGAGTACGCCTTCCAGACGATCGAGCCGCTGCTGGCCACGATCGCTCCCGGACCCGGCGAGATCAATCGCACGCCCGGCCGCGAGGGTGACCTGGCCCCGGAGGAGAAGGGCTATCTGCACTGCGGCCCGTCGGGTGCCGGCCACTTCGTCAAGATGGTCCACAACGGCATCGAGTACGGCATCATGGCCGCCTTCGCCGAGGGCCTGAACATCCTGGACAACGCCGACGCCGGCCTCAAGGAGACCGAGCATTCGGCCGAGGTCGCGCCGTTGGAGGAGCCGGAGTTCTACCAGTTCACCATCGACACCGCCAAGGTCGCCGAACTGTGGCGCCGCGGCTCGGTCATCGCCTCCTGGCTGCTGGACCTGACCGCCGCCGCGCTGCAGGAGAATCCCAACCTGTCCGGCCTGGCCGGCCGGGTCTCCGACTCCGGCGAGGGTCGGTGGACCGTCAAGGCCGCCGTCGACGTCGGCGTACCTGCCCCGGTGCTGGCCGCGTCCCTGTTCGAACGCTTCGCGTCCCGCGACAACGACCACTTCGCCAACCAGGTGCTCTCGGCGATGCGGCAGCAGTTCGGCGGCCACCGCGAGCTGCCGTCCGGCGATTCGCTGGAGGCCGGCGGCGCCAAAGCCGATTCCAACCAGAAGCAGTGAGTATTTCTGCCGTCCGGACCCGCCGCTGATCGCGGTGAGCTCAGGTGGTCGACGCAACAACCGTTGCTGGAGGTTGTTGTGGGATTCGATGCTGGAGTGCGGGCACGGGCGTTGGAATTGGTGGCTGGTGGCGAGTCGTGTGTTGAGGCGGCGCGTCGGGTGGGGACGTCGTATACCACGGTGTGGCGATGGACCAGAGTCGCTGGCATGCCGTTGCAGATGGGTGGGATCGGTGGGATTGCCGGGCCGAGCGAGCGACGCCGCTCGCCGATGTCGCGGATCTATCAGCATCCGACGCAGCCACCGGAGGGCGACTATCTCGACGCGACCGGGCATCTGACCTATCCGGCCCGGATCTTGATCGGGATCCGGATCCGGGAGAAACGCAGCCACAGCCGGATCGCCCGAGAATTGGGAGTTCACCGGTCCACGGTCAAACGGGAGGTCGATGCCGGCAGTGTCGAGGGCCGGTATCGGTGCAAGATCGCGCAACGGCGTGCCGAGGAGCGTCGCCGCCGTCCCAAACCGTTCAAGATCCGGCCGGGGACACCCTTGTGGGAGGAGCTGAAGACCCGGCTGAACGACCGACAGTCACCCGAACAGATCGCCGGCAGGTTGCGTCGGGAGTTCGCCGGCCGAGACGACATGGACGATATGCGGGTGAGCCACGAGACGATCTACCAGGCCCTCTACGTCCAGGGCGCCGGCGCGTTGCGGCACGAGCTGACCGTGGAGAAGGCGTTGCGGTCCGGGCGGACCTCGCGGCGGCCGCGGTCGAAGCTGCCGGCCCGGGGCAACCGGTCCTGGATCGGGGAGGCGAGGATCACCGCCCGGCCGGCCGAGGCCGACGACCGAGCCGTGGCCGGCCATTGGGAAGGCGACTTGATCATCGGCGGCGATCTCCGCTCCGCGCTGATCACGCTGTTCGAACGGACCACCCGGTTCAGCCTGATCAGCAGACTCGATGTCCACGACACCGCCACCGTGACCGAACGGCTCACCCAGATGACCGCCCGGCTGCCTACCGCTTTGTGGCGGTCGCTGACCTGGGACCAAGGAGTCGAGATGGCCGACCACGCCCGATTCACCATCGCCACCAACTGCCCGGTCTTCTTCTGCGACCCCCACTCGCCCTGGCAACGACCCACCAACGAGAACGGCAACGGCCTGATCCGCGAGTTCTTCCCCAAAGGCACCGACTTCACCCAAATCACCGACGCCGCCATCACCGAAGCCGAACGACTCCTCAACAGCAGACCCCGCAAAGTCTTGGAGTTCGCCACCCCAGCTGAGAAACTCCACCAACTACTCACTGTTGCGCCGACCACTTGAAACCGCCCGCCGCAACGGCATTGAGGGCGAATCCGGGCGGCAGATGTTCACGGCAATAGACTCGGCCCCGTGTTCGTCGACCACCTGCAGCTCGTGGACTTCCGGTCCTACGGCGGGGTCGACGTGCCGCTGGGCTCGGGCGTGACCACTTTCATCGGCGCCAACGGGCAGGGCAAGACCAACCTCGTCGAAGCCGTGGAATACCTGTCCACGCTGGGATCCCACCGGGTCTCCTCGGACACGCCGCTGGTTCGCGCCGGTGCCGAACAGGCGGTGTTGCGGGCTCGGGTGCAGGCGGGCCTCGATGATCAGCGCACCGTGCAGCTGGAGATCCAGATCACCCCGGGCAAGGCCAACAAGGCCAAGCTCAACCGGTCGCCGCTGCCCCGGGCGCGGGAGCTGATCGGGCTGCTCCGCACGGTCGTCTTCTCACCCGAGGATCTGGCGGTCGTCAAGGGTGATCCCAGCGAGCGCCGCCGGTTCATCGACACCCTGGTGATCTCCCGCTGGCCCCGGATGGCCGGGGTGAAATCCGACTACGACCGGGTGCTCCGGCAACGCAACACCCTGCTCAAGTCGCTGGCCGGACGCAGCGGCGGTGGCCGCCGCTCCGACGTGATCGCCGAGGCGGCGACGACGCTCGACGTCTGGGACGCCCACCTCGCCCAGGCCGGCGCCGCACTGCTCCGCGCCCGGCTGCGTACCCTCGCCGATCTGCAGCCGCTGGCCGGGAAGGCGTACGCCGAGATCGCCCCGACCAACAACGTGATCGGTGCCGAGTACCAGACCGCGATCAGCTACCCCGACACCGCCGGGACACTGCCGGAGTTGGAGGATCTGCAACGCGCCCTGCAGGACCGGTTGGCCGAACGGCGACCCGACGAGATCCAACGCGGCATCTCCCTGGCCGGGCCGCACCGCGACGACATCCTGCTGACCATCGGCGATCTTCCGGCCCGCGGGTACGCCAGCCACGGCGAGTGCTGGTCACTGGCGCTGGCGTTGCGATTGGGCAGCTTCGCCCTGCTGCGGTCCGACGGCATCGAGCCGGTCCTGGTGTTGGACGACGTGTTCGCCGAACTCGACGCCACCAGACGGGATCGGTTGGCCGGACAGATCACAGAGGCCGAACAGGTGTTGATCACGGCCGCCGTCCCCGAGGACGTACCCGAACAGCTGGCCGCCCGCCGGTATCAGGTGGCAGCCGGATCGGTGACCGAGGACGGCGCCGATGGCTAGCCCGACGGACCCGCAGAAGCCTGGCCAGGACCAGGAGGCCGGTCCGTCCGAGCACGACCCGACCGGATTGAATCTGGCCCGGACCATCGCCGGTTCGGTCGCCGGCAACAAGTTCCGGCGGCGCCGGCCCAAGCCGCAGCGTCCCGTCGACCCGCAGTCCGCGGGCGCGCATCCCGACGACCGGGATCCGCAGCTGCTCAGCGCCGCGATGAACCGGCTGATCGACTCCCAGGGCTGGTCCAAGCAGATCAACGTACGGCTGCTGCTTGGCAAGTGGTCGACGCTGGTCGGTCCGGTGAACGCCGCCCACAGCACGCCGATCGGCTACCAGGACGGCGTGGTCACCGTTCGGGCCGAGTCGACCGTCTGGGCGACCTCGTTGCGGGCGATGGCACCCCAACTGGTCGCCAAACTCAACGAACTGCTCGGCGACGGCACGGTCACCCGG
>Ga0164243_10006165_pt1 | contig 18216 bp, 15 predicted proteins | sample OricompcompostOP_FD_108781 | JGI IMG/M metagenome (GOLD analysis project Ga0164243, IMG submission 108781) | Organic Plus compost microbial communities from Emeryville, California, USA - Original compost - Organic plus compost (OP) | ecosystem: Engineered > Solid waste > Mixed feedstock >... | reverse complement strand
GGGCTGAAGCGCTTCGGCTACGCCTGCCCCCTGAACGGGACCTACGACGAGGCCACCGCCGCCATCGTCACCGCCTTCCAGCGGCACTGGCGGCCCGAGCGGGTGGACGGGATTGCGGACGGCCAGACGCGGGCGCGGCTGATGGCCGTGCTCCGGATGGCGGCCCAATAGCGCCGCGCGCGGCGGGAGGGAGGGAGGGGCGTCAGCTTGACCTCCGCCCCCCGCATCCTCACCTTACTCCCGGACCAGACGGCCGGGCGGTCGCTCCCGTCCTTGCGGCGGGGGAGGAAAGTCCGGGCTCCACGGTGAGAAGGCGGCGGGTAACGCCCGCCGGGGGCGACCCCAGGGATAGCGCCACAGAAAGCAGACCTCCGCCGCGGCTCCGGCCTCGGCGGGAAGGGTGAAAGGGTGCGGTAAGAGCGCACCGCGCCTCCAGTAATGGAGGCGGCATGGCAAGCCCCGCCTGGAGCAAGACCGAATAGGGACCGTGCGCCGCCGATCCGTCGGCGGCAGGGCTTCGCCGGCCCGAGCGGTCCGGGTAGGTCGCGAGAACCGTCCAGCGATGGACGGTCCAGATGAATGGCCGCCGCCTCCGCCAGCGATGGCGGGCGGCACAGAACCCGGCTTACAGGCCGTCTGGTCCCACTCCGTTCCTTCCGGCGCGATCCCGTCAGGATCCGCTTACGCCAGCGGCCCTGGCCCGCGGGCTGTGAGTTCTGTGTATGTTCTGTGGAAAACCTTGCGCCGCAAGACCTTCCGGGCGCGACGACTTGGCCGCCTAGAAAAGTCAGTAGGTGTCATTGCGTCCCAATTCATCCCATGTTAACCCAACGAAGTCGCGCCGGCCCTAGGGGACCAGGAGGCCGTGTGGGCGCGACGGATGCCGCCCGGCCGCGCCGGCGGTCGGCCGGCGAGGGGGCAGGGGCGCGTGTTTCTCTCGACGTTCGAGAAACAGCTGGACGGCAAGCGCCGCATCGTCGTGCCCCAGGAGTTCCGCGCCGCCGCCGCGGGGCCCTTCGAGGGCGTGTTCTGCTTCCCCTCCATCGAGGCCGACTGCATCGAGGGCGGCGGCAAGGCGCTGTTCGACCGCTACCAGGGCCTGATGGAGGAGCTGCCGTTCGGCGATCCCCTGCGCTCGGCGCTCGAGACCTCCATCTTCGGCGGCGTCAGCCAGCTCTCCTTCGACACCGCCGGCCGCATCACCCTGCCCGAGGCGCTGTGCGAGGCGTTCGGCATCACCGACTGGGTCGCGGTGGTGGGCCTCGGAGACCGGTTCCAGATCTGGGAGCGCGAGGCCTTCCGCGCCCACCGCGCCGCCCAGCGCATGGCCGCCCGCGAGGGACTGCAGGCCCTGCGCAACCAGCAGCGTCAGGCCAGGCTCGCCGGCTCCTCCTCGGCGGGGGCGTCGTCGTGAGCGCCGGTCCGCACGATCCGGTCCTGCTGGCCGAGGTGGTCGAGGCGTTGCAGCCGGCGCCCGGCCGCCTGCTGGTGGACGGCACCTTCGGCGCGGGCGGCTACACCCGCGCCTTCCTGCAGGCCGGGGCGGAGGTCCTGGCGCTGGACCGAGATCCGGGCGCGGCGGACTACGCCGCGCCGCTGGCGCGCGAGTTCCCCGGCAGGCTCTGCTTCGTCCGCAGCCGCTTCTCGGAGCTGGAGCAGCGCCTGGCCGAGGCGGGCCGGGCGCGCTGCGACGGGGTCGCCCTCGACCTCGGCGTCTCCTCCATGCAGCTGGACGAGGCGGACCGCGGCTTCTCCTTCATGCGCGACGGGCCGCTGGACATGCGCATGGGGCGCGAGGGGCCGACGGCGGCGGACCTGGTCAACACCGCCGAGCCGGCCGAGCTGGCCCGGATCCTCTACCTCTACGGCGAGGAGCGGCAGTCGCGCCGCATCGCCTCGGCCCTGGCCCGCCGCCGGGCCGAGCGGCCGTTCGAGCGCACCCTGGACCTGGCCGAGACCGTCGAGCGCGCGCTCGGCGGGCGCAGGGGTGCGGCGATCCATCCCGCCACGCGCACGTTCCAGGCGCTCAGAATCGCGGTCAACGAGGAGCTTTCCGAGCTCGAGGGCGGCCTGGCGGCCGCCGAGCGGGCGCTGGCTGAAGGCGGCAGGCTCGCTGTGGTGACGTTCCATTCGCTGGAGGACCGGATCGTGAAGGCCTTCCTGGCCGACCGGTCCGGCCGGCGTCCCTCCGGCTCGCGCCACCTGCCGCCCGCGGCCAGGGGGCCGGAGCCCAGCTTCCGCCTGCTGTTCAACGGCGCGCGGGCGCCCTCCGAGGCCGAGACCGCCCGCAACCCCCGCGCCCGCTCGGCCAAGCTGCGCGCCGCCGAGCGGACCGCCGCCCCGCCCTGGAGGCAGGCGGCATGATCCTGTCCGCCCTGTTCGCCCGCCGTGTCCGTGGCGTCCGCCTGGTCAACCTCTGGGGCGCCGGCGTGCTCCTGGTGCTGGTGGTCGGGCTCTACCTGACCAAGACCTTCGCCAGCGACGAGCGCGCCGACATCGCGCGCACCGAGGCGCAGATCCGCGACGAGCAGCGCCGCATCCGCCTGCTCGAGGCGGAGGTCGCCTATCTGGAGCAGCCCCAGCGGATCGAGGCCCTGGCCACGCGCTACCTCGGCCTGGAGCCGACCCCCGGCAAGCACGAGATCGCCCTGAGGGACCTGAGCCGCATCGCGCTGGCGGCGGCCTCGCCCCAGCCCTCCCGGCCGGCCGAGCCCTCGCTCGCCCCCGCGCCGGCCGCGCCCGCCGCCGCCCCGCAGGAGGCGCCGCGATGAGCCTGGCCGAGCTCGCCCGCACCCGCGTCTCGCCACTCTGGGTCTGGCTGAGCGAGCGGATCTGGAGCGTCGAGCACGCCTTCGAGCACGCCAAGGCCCAGCGGCGCGAGCAGGACACCACCTACAGGATCTTCTTCGTCCTGGCGCTGTTCGCCGCCGGCTTCCTGACGCTGTCGGCGGTGGCCGTGAACCGCGCCCTGTTCGCGGACGAGGGCGGCGGCTGGACGCCGGCGGCCCCCGCCTCCGCGCGCGCCGACCTGGTGGACCGGAACGGGCGGCTGCTGGCGGTCGATCTGGTCCATTACGGCGCCTACCTGGACCCGCAGGAGGTCTGGAGCCAGGCCGAAACCCGCCGCACCCTTCTGGCGGCCGCGCCCGAGCTGGCCGACCGGGTGAACCGCGCTTTCGCCACCGGGCGGCGCACCTACCTGGTCGGCGGCCTGACGCCCGAGCGGAAGCAGGCGCTGCACGACCTCGGCCTGCCGGGCCTGGAGTTCCAGGAGGAGGACCGCCGGGTCTATCCGCTCGGCTCCACGGCGGCGCACCTGATCGGTTTCACCGACACCGGCGGCAAGGGTCTGGCCGGCGCCGAGCGGGCGCTGGACAAGACCGTCCGGCAGAGCGGCCGCGAGGGCGCGCCCGTAGCCCTGTCCATCGACCTGCGCGTGCAGGCGGCCCTGGACGACGAGATCGGCCGGGCCGCCGAGACCTTCCAGACCGTGGGCGCGGTCGGGATGGTGGTCGACGTCCACACCGGCGAGATCCTCGGCATGTCGAGCTATCCGACGTTCGACCTGAACGAGCCCGGCAAGGCGCCGGCGGCCGACCGCGTCGATCACGCGGCGCAGACGGTCTACGAGCCCGGCTCGGTGTTCAAGGTGTTCACCATCGCCATGGGCCTGGACGCGGGCCTGGCCGGGCCGCAGACCCTGTTCGACGCCCGCACGCCCCTGGTGCTGCCCGGGCGCACCATCCACGACTACGACAAGGACAACGCCATGTTGCCCCTGTGGATGGTGTTCACCCACTCCTCCAACATCGGCGCGGCGCGCCTGGCGCTGGAGGCCGGCCCCGACCGCCTGCGCCACTACTTCGGCGACCTCGGCCTGTTCGAGGCCGCGCCCAGCGAGCTGGCCGAATCCGCCCGTCCGCTGGCGCCCCGGCGGTTCGACGAGAACACCATGGCCTCCGTGTCCTTCGGACAGGCCATCTCGGTCACGCCCCTGTCCCTGGCCACCGCCATGAGCGCGGTGCTGAACGGCGGGGTCTACCGGCCGCTGACCATCAGGAAGGTGGAGCACGCCCCCGCGCCGGGCCGGCGGGTGTTCTCCGAGAAGACCTCCCGGATCATGCTGGACTTCATGCGGCTGAACGCCCTGAAGGCGTCGGGCGGGACCGGGGGCAAGGCCGACCAGGCGGCCCCGGGCCTCAGGATCGGCGGCAAGACCGGCTCGGCCCAGAAGGCTGAGAACGGACGCTACGGCAAGTACCTGGTCTCCTCCTTCGCCGCGGTGTTCCCCACCGACGGGCCGCTGGATTCGCCGCGCTACTTCGTCCTGGTGATGCTGGATTCCCCCCGCGCCACCAAGGAGACCTACGGCTTCGCCACCGGCGGCTGGACCGCCGCCCCCGCCGCCGGCCGCATCATCGACCGCATCGCGCCCTTCCTCGGCGTGCGGCGCGAGAGCGCCGAGCAGGTCGCGGCCTACGATGGGGAGCTGGTCCGCCGCTATGTCGGCGCCTACGCCAAGCCGGACGACGGCCGCACCGGCGGGGACGACTGACATGCGGCTGTCCGAACTCCTGCAGCGCGACCTCGCGGAGGACCCCGAGATCACGGGGGTGACCGCCGACAGCCGCAAGGTCGGGCCCGGCTTCCTGTTCGCCGCCCTGCCGGGCTCGCGGGTGGACGGCCGCAGCTTCATCCCCGCCGCCCTGGACGCCGGCGCCGCAGCCGTGCTCGCGCCCGAGGACGTCATGGGCCTGCCCGTGCCCACGGTCCACGCCTGGGACCTGCGCCGCGCCTACGCCCTGGCCGCCAGGGCGTTCTGGGGCGCCCAGCCCGCCGTCTGCGTGGCGGTGACCGGCACCAACGGCAAGACCTCGGTCGCGTCCTTCTGCCGCCAGGTGTTCGAGCGCCTGGGCCGCAGCGCCGCCAGCATGGGGACGCTGGGCGTGCGCACGGGCTCCGAACAGCTCACCCCGCCGGGCATGACGACCCCCGACGCCGCCGACGTGGCGCGGCTGCTGGCCGAGCTGGCCGGGCGGGGCGTCACGCACCTGGCCCTGGAGGCCTCCTCCCACGGCGTCGACCAGCGGCGGCTGGACGGGGTGGAGCTGACCGCCGCCGGCTTCACCAACCTGACCCAGGACCACCTGGACTACCACGGCACCATGGGCGCCTACCGCGCCGCCAAGCTGCGCCTGTTCGAGACCCTGCTGCCGAGGGGCCGCACGGCGGTGCTGAACGCCGATTCCGACGCCTTCCAGGCCTTCGCCGCGGCGGCGGTGACAGGCGGCCACACCGTCCTGTCCGTCGGCGAGCAAGGGCAGGGCCTGCGCCTGGCCGGCCGCCGGCTGCTGCCCGAAGGCCAGCTGCTGCAGGTCCGCACGGCCGGGCAGGCCTATGAGGTGCGCCTGCCGCTGGCGGGCGCCTTCCAGGCCTCCAACGCCCTGGTGGCCGCGGGCCTGTGCATCGCCGCGGGCGAGGAGTCGGGCGCCGTGCTGGCCGCGCTCGAGCATATCGAGGGCGCCCCGGGACGGCTGCAGCGGGTCGGCCGCGGTCCGAGGGGCGGGGAGGCCTACGTCGACTACGCCCACACCCCCGACGGCCTGAAGACGGTGCTGGAGGCGCTGCGTCCGCACGCGCGCGGGCGGCTGATCGTGGTGTTCGGCGCCGGCGGCGACCGCGACCGCGGCAAGCGGCCGGTCATGGGCGAGATCGCCGCGCGCCTGGCCGACGCGGTCATCGTCACCGACGACAATCCCCGCAGCGAGGAGCCCGCGGCGATCCGCGCCGCCATCCTGGCCTCCGCGCCCGGCGCGCGCGAGATCGGCGACCGCCGCGAGGCGATCCGGGCGGGCGTGGGCATGCTGGCCGAGGGCGACGTCCTGATGGTCGCGGGCAAGGGCCATGAACAGGGCCAAATCGTGGGAGAGGAGGTGCTCCCCTTCGACGATCTGATGGAGACGGCCATGGCCCTGGGCCTGGAGGCGGCGCATGGCTGAGCCGCTTTGGACGTGCGACGAGCTGCTGGCCGCGACCGGCGGCCGTCTTGGCGGCGCGCGCTTCGACGCGACCGGGGTGTCCTTCGACAGCCGCGAGCTGAAGCCGGGGGACCTGTTCGTGGCCCTGAGGGGGGAGCGGGACGGGCACGCCTTCGCGCGCATGGCGTTCGAGCGCGGCGCGGCGGGCGCCCTGGTCTCCGAGCTGGTCGACGGCCCCTACATCGAGGTCCCCGACACCCTGGCGGCGCTCGAGCGCCTCGGGGTCGCCGCGCGCGAGCGGGCGCCGGCGCGCCGGGCGGCGGTGACCGGCTCGGTCGGCAAGACCAGCGTCACCCAGGCGGTCAAGGCGGTGCTGGAGCGGGCGGGACCCGCCCACGGCTCGGTCAAGTCCTTCAACAACCACATCGGCGTGCCGCTCACCCTCGCGCGCATGCCCCGCGGCACGCGCCGGGCGGTGTTCGAGATCGGCATGAACCACGCCGGCGAGATCGAGCCCCTGTCCCGGATGGTCCGGCCGCACGCTGTGGCGATCACCACCGTCGGCCCCGTGCACATCGAGAACTTCGAGGACGGGGAGACCGGCGTGGCCCGTGCCAAGGCGGAGATCTTCGCGGGCCTGGAGCCGGGCGGGACCGCCGTGCTGAACGCCGACGACCGCTGGTTCGGCCTGCTGTCCGAACGCGCCGAGGCCGCCGGCGCCCGGGTGCTGCGCTTCGGCTCGGGCGAGGGCTGCGAGGCCCGGCTCCTGGACATCGAGCCGCAGGGGACCGGCTCGGTGGTGCGCGCGCGCCTGGAGGGCCGCGAGCTCGAGTTCTCGATCGCCCAGAGCGGGCGGCACTGGGGCCTGAACAGCCTGTGCGTCCTGCTCCTGACCGGCGCCCTGGAGGTCGGCCTCGACACCGCCCTCGCCGCCCTGGAGGGCTTCGAGCCCCTGGCCGGCCGGGGCGTCCAGCGCGAGGTGTCCGGCCCCGCCGGCGCCTTCGTCCTGATCGACGAAAGCTACAACGCCAATCCCATCTCCATGCGCGCGGCCCTGGCCACGCTCGGGGCGCATCCCGCGCGCGGACGGCGCATCGCGGTGCTGACCGACATGCTGGAGCTGGGCGGGGACGCGGGGGCGATGCACGCGGCCCTGGCCGGGCCGATCGCCGAAGCCAAGGTCGACCTCGTGTTCTGCGCCGGGCCGCTGATGTGGGCCCTGTGGGAGGCGCTGCCGGCCGGCCGGCGCGGCGCCTACGCCGAGAGCGCCGCCGCGCTCGAACCGCTGCTGACGCCGGAGGTCCGCGACGGCGACGTCGTCATGGTCAAGGGCTCGAACGGCTCCCGGGCCGGTCGGCTCGCCGCCGCGCTCGCGGCGATGGACGGCAAATCGCTGACGGAGGCTGGGGGAGCCGCCTGATGTTCTACCTGCTCTATCAGTATTTCGCCGAGCACCAGCACTACGTCCCGGTGCTGAACCTGCTGAAGTACCTGACCTTCCGGACGGGCCTGTCGCTGTTCACGGCCCAGCTCGTGGTCGCCGCCATGGGCTCGCGCTTCATCCGCTGGATGCGGACCAAGCAGGGCAAGGGCCAGCCGATCCGCGCCGAGGGGCCCGAGAGCCACATCATCGAGAAGAAGGGCACGCCCACCATGGGCGGGTTCATGATCCTCGCCGGCCTGCTGGTCGGGACCCTGCTCTGGGGCGACCTGACCAACGTCTACGTCTGGGTCGCCATCCTGGTGACCGCCGGCTACGGCCTGCTGGGCTTCCTGGACGACTACAAGAAGGTGACGAAGCAGACGTCCGCCGGGGTCTCCGGACGCACCAAGTTGATCATCCAGTTCGCCCTGGCGATCCTGGCCACCTTCCTGATCGTCTGGTTCGGCCGCCCGGCGGACGAGGTCAGCAACTTCAACACCTCCGTGGCCTTCCCGGTGTTCAAGAACCTGCTGTGGAACCTCGGCTGGTTCTACCTGGCGTTCGGCGCGGTGGTGATCGTCGGGGCCTCCAACGCGGTGAACCTGACCGACGGCCTGGACGGCCTGGCCATTGCGCCGGTGATGATCGCCGCGGCCGCCTTCGGCCTGATCGCCTACATCGTCGGCAACGTGAAGTTCGCCGACTACCTGCAGGTCCACTACGTCTCGGGCTCGGGCGAGCTGCTGCCGTTCTGCGGGGCGATGATCGGGGCCGGCCTGGGCTTCCTCTGGTACAACGCGCCCCCGGCCAAGATCTTCATGGGCGACACCGGCTCGCTGGCCCTGGGCGGCGCGCTCGGCGTCGTCGCCGTCGCCGTCAAGCACGAGATCGTCCTGGCCATCGTCGGCGGCCTGTTCGTGCTGGAGGCCTGCTCGGTGATGATCCAGATCGCCTACTTCAAGCTCACGGGCGGCAAGCGCATCTTCCTGATGGCGCCGATCCACCACCACTTCGAGAAGCTGGGCTGGAAGGAATCCACCGTGGTGATCCGCTTCTGGATCATCTCCATCGTGCTGGCCCTGATCGGCCTGGCCACCCTCAAGATCAGGTAGGGGGGCGACGGCGCAGATGATCCCGGTCGCGGGCTTTTCCGGAAGGACGGTGGCGGTGTTCGGCCTCGGCCGCAGCGGCATGACGGCCGCGCGCGCTCTGCAGGCCGGCGGCGCCAAGGCCGTGCTCTGGGACGAGAAGCCCGAGGCCCTGGCGCGCGCCCGCGCCGAGGGATTCGAGGTCGTCGACCTGTCGGCCGCCGACTGGTCCGGGCTTTCGGCCCTGGTGCTCGCCCCAGGCGTGCCCCTGACCCATCCGGAGCCGCACTGGACGGTGAAGAAGGCGCAGGCCGCCGGGGTCGAGATCCTCGGCGACATCGAGCTGTTCGCGCGCACCGTGAACGCCGCCCCGGCCCACAAGCGGCCCAAGGTCGCCGCCATCACCGGCTCCAACGGCAAGTCCACCACCACCGCCCTGCTCGGCCACGTGCTCGCCCGCGCCGGCAAGGACGCCCGCGTCGGCGGCAACATCGGGGTGGGGGTGCTGGGGCTGGAGGACATGCACGGCGGCGCCGTCTACGTGCTGGAGCTGTCGTCCTACCAGCTGGACCTGACCTCCAGCCTGAAGGCGGACGCGGCGGTCCTGCTCAACATCTCGCCGGACCATCTGGACCGGCACGGCGGCATGGACGGCTATGTCGCCGCCAAGCGCCGCGTGCTCCTGAACCAGGGCAAGGGCGACACCGCCGTCATCGGGGTGGACGACCCCTGGTGCCAGCAGATCTGCACCGAGATCACCGCCGCCAACCGGCGCACCATCCGCATGATCTCCGCCCAGAAGTCGCTCGGCCGCGGGGTCTACGCCCTGCAGGGGATGCTCTACGACGCCACGGGCGAGCGGGTGGAGGAGGTCTGCGACCTGACCCGCGCCCGCTCGCTGCCGGGCCGGCACAACTGGCAGAACGCGGCCGCCGCCTACGCCGCCGCCCGCGCGCTCGGGGCCACCGCCCAGGACGCCGCCCAGGGTCTGATGACCTTCCCGGGCCTCGCCCACCGGATGGAGACCGTCGGCCAGATCGGCAAGGTCCGCTTCATCAACGATTCCAAGGCCACCAACGCCGACGCCGCGCGCCAGGCGCTGTCCTCCTATCCGAAGGTCTACTGGATCGCCGGCGGGCAGCCGAAGGCCGGCGGGATCGACTCCCTGACCGACCTGTTCGGCCGGGTGGCCCGGGCCTATCTGGTCGGCGAGGCCTCCTCCGCCTTCGCGCGCACCCTGGCCGGCAAGGCGCCCGCCGTGGAGTGCGGGACCGTCGAGGCGGCGGCCGCCCGCGCCTACGCCGACGCGGCCGCCAGCGGCGAGGACGCGATCGTGCTGCTGTCGCCCGCCTGCGCCTCCTTCGACCAGTTCGCCGATTTCGAGCAGAGGGGCGAGGCCTTCCGCTCCGCCGTGCACGAGCTGGCCGCCGCGCCGGCCAGAGGGGCGGCGGGAAGGGGAGCTGTGGGATGACCGTCCAGAGCGTCGAGGCCGACCAGCCGCACGCCTTCGCCCGCGCGGACCGCAGCCGGATGGGCATCTGGTGGTGGACCGTGGACCACTGGCTGCTGGGCGCCACGGCGATCCTGATCCTGACGGGCGTGATCCTGTCCTTCACCTCCAGCCCCGCAGCCGCGGCGCGGATGAACATCTCCGACCCGTTCCATTTCGCGATCCGCCAGTGCGTGTTCGGGGCGGGCGGGGCGCTGGTGGTGCTCTCGGTGTCGATGCTCTCGGCCCGGGGCGTGCGGCGCGCCGCCCTGGTCATCTACGCCATCACCATCCTGATGATGATGGCCCTGCCGTTCGTCGGCCACAGCGCCAAGGGCGCGGCCCGCTGGTTCCAGCTCGGCGGCTTCTCGCTGCAGCCGTCGGAGTTCATGAAGCCGGCCCTTATCGTGCTCTGCGGCTGGATGTTCGCCGAGGGCCAGAAGGGGCAGGGGGTGCCGGGCGTCTCCATCGCCTTCGCCCTCTACGGCCTGGCGGTCGCCCTGCTGCTGCTGGAGCCCGACGTCGGCCAGACCATCCTGATCACCGTCGCCTTCGGGGCGGCCTTCTTCATCGCGGGGGTGCCGATCCGCTGGATCCTGGGCATGGGCGGGGCCGCCCTAGCAGGCATGGTGACGATCTACTTCTCCTTCCAGCACGTCTCCAACCGGGTGCGCCTGTTCCTGTCCAAGGACGGCAGCGACACCCACCAGGTGGACAAGGCCATGGAGGCCATCGCCAACGGCGGGCTGTTCGGGCGCGGCCCGGGCGAGGGGGTGATGAAGCGGCACGTGCCGGACCTGCACACCGACTTCATCTATTCGGTCGCGGCGGAGGAGTACGGGCTGGTGTTCAGCCTGGCCCTGATCTCGGTGCTGGCCTTCGTGGTGATCCGGGGCCTGTACAAGGCCATGCGACTGTCGGACCCCTACGAGCAGATCTCCGCGGCCGGCCTGTTCGTGCTGGTGGGCCAGCAGGCCTTCATCAACATCGCCGTCAACTTGAACCTGATCCCGACCAAGGGCATGACCCTGCCGTTCATCTCCTACGGAGGCTCGTCCATGCTGGCCATGGGCCTGACGCTCGGCCTCGCCCTGGCGCTCACGCGCCGCCGCCCCGGCGCCTACGCCCAGCCGCTGGGCGTCGCCCCCGCCGGCAGGTTCGAATGAGCGCGCCCGGCCAAGGCCCTGCATCGCGGCTCGCCGTCCTGGCCGCCGGCGGGACCGGCGGACACCTGTTCCCCGCCCAGGCCCTGGCCGAGACCCTGGCCGCGCGCGGCTGGCGCATCGTGCTGGCGACCGACGAGCGGGGCGCGCAGTACGCCGACCGTTTCCCGGCCGAGCAGCGGATCGCGCTCTCGGCCGCGACCTTCCGGCGCGGCGACCCCGTGGGCATGGCGCGCGCGGGCGTGCAGGTGGCGCGCGGGACCCTGCAGGCCCGCAGGGCCTTCAAGGCGCTCGATCCGGCGGTGGTGGTGGGCTTCGGCGGCTATCCGGCCCTGCCGGCCATGCTGGCGGCCATATGGTCCGGACGGCCGACCGTGCTGCACGAGCAGAACTCGGTCCTCGGCCGGGTGAACCGCCTGATCGCGCCGAGGGTGAGCGCCGTCGCCTGCGCCTTCCCGACCCTGCTCATGGCCTCGCCCCAGGTGAAGGCCCGCGCCGCGGTGGTCGGCAATCCGATCCGCCCGGAGATCCTGCCGCTGTACGCACGGCCCTACGAGGCGCCCACCGGGGAGATCCGGATCCTGATCACCGGCGGCAGCCAGGCCGCGCGCCTGCTGTCGGAGCTGCCGCCGGCGGCCATGCAGCTGCTGCCGGAGTCGCTCAGGGGCCGCATCAAGGTGCAGCAGCAGACCCGCGCGGAGTCCATCGAGGCGGCCCGCAAAGCCTACGCGGAAGCCATGGTCGAGGCGGAGATCGCGCCCTTCTTCCGCGACATGGCCGCCCGGCTGGGCGCGGCCCACCTGGTGATCGGCCGCGCCGGCGCCTCCACCTGCTGCGAGACGGCCGTCGCCGGACGTCCCTCCATCCTGGTCCCGCTGAAGATCGCCGCCGACGACCACCAGACGTCCAACGCCCGGCTCCTGACCGACGCCGGCGCGGCGGTGGTCATCCCGGAGGACGACCTCACGGTGGACTCCCTGGCCGAGGCGCTGCGGACCCTGCTGTCGGACCCCCGGCGGCTCGCGGACATGGCCGCCGCCGCCCGCTCCGTGGCGGTCCCGGACGCGGCGGAACGGCTGGCGGACCTGGTCGAGCGGACGGCCCGGCCGTCCGCCTGACATTTGACGGCTTCCCGCTTGGCCCGCGGCCGCGTTCGCGCTTAGATTGCGCCTGGGCGGCGTCACACGAGTCATGGCCGGCAGCATGCAGGACCGGTCGCGGGAAGCCGAGCTGAGGACCGCCCTCGCGCGGGCTCCTGGCGACGCTGACGCCATGCTCGAGCTGGCCCGCCTGCTGCTCGGCGCCGGCGCCGTCGAGGAGGCCATCGCCCGGTACGAGACCGCCGCGGCCCTGCGGCCGCACGACCTCATGCTGTTGCGCGAGCTGGCCCTGGCCCTGGCGGGACAGGAGGAGCTGCTCGCCGCCGACCTCTGGTTCTCGCGGATCGGCGAGGCGGCCGGTCCGGCGCGCGAGGCGCTCGGGCGAAGCACCCCAACACCGCGCCCTGGTACATGCCGCCCGACCAGGCCCGGCTCGGCCTGGAGCAGGTTCTGCGGATGGTCGAGCGCGCCCCCGTCCGCGTGGTCGAGCCGGTCGGCTAGAGCAGGAGGGATTTCGCCTGCGGCCAAGATCGGCTAACCGGCGGACATGAACCGCCGCGCCGTGCCCTTCGCCATCGGACCCGTCCACTTCACCGGCATCGGCGGGATCGGCATGAGCGGCATCGCCGAGATCATGCTGCGGACCGGCTATGTGGTGCAGGGCTCCGACGCGCGCGCCTCGGCCAACACCGAGCGGCTGGCCAAGCTCGGGGCGAAGATCTTCATCGGCCACGACGGCGTCCACGTGGAGGGGGCCTCGGCGGTGGTCTATTCCACGGCCGTCAGGCCGGACAATCCGGAGCTGGTCGCCGCCCGCGCCAAGCGCATCCCGCTGGTGCGGCGGGCCGAGATGCTGGCCGAGCTGATGCGCCTGCAGTTCTCCGTGGCCGTCGGCGGCACCCACGGCAAGACCACCACCACCTCCATGATCGCCGCCCTGCTGGACGCGGGCGGGCTGGACCCGACGGTGGTCAACGGCGGCATCATCAACGCCTACGGCACCAACGCCAAGGTGGGCGAGGGCGACTGGATCGTGGTCGAGGCCGACGAATCCGACGGCAGCTTCCTGCGGCTGAAGTCGATCGTGGCGGTGGTGACCAACATCGACCCCGAGCACCTGGATCACTGGGGCGACTTCGAGGCGGTGCGCAAGGGCTTCCGCGATTTCGTGGAGAACATCCCGTTCTACGGCTTCGCCGCCGTCTGCCTCGACCATCCGGAGGTGCAGGCGCTCGCCGCCACGGTGGAGAACCGCCGGCTGGTCACCTACGGGACCAATCCCCAGGCGGAGGTGCGGGCCGAGAATCTGGCGATGGACGCCGAGGGCGCCCGCTTCGACGCGGTGATCTCCCCGCGTGGCGGGGGCGAGCTGAGGCTGAAGGGCCTGCGCCTGCCCATGGCCGGGCGGCACAACGTGCTGAACGCCCTGGCGGCGATCGCCGTCGCCCGCGAGCTCGGCGTGTCGGACGCGGCCATCCGCGTGGGCCTGCGCGACTTCGGCGGGGTGCGCCGCCGGTTCACCACCACGGGGGTGGTGCGCGGCGTCCGCGTGATCGACGACTATGGCCACCATCCGGTCGAGATCGCCTCGGTGCTGAAGGCCGCCCGCGACGTCGTGTCGGCCGACGGAGGCGGGCGGGTGATCGCGGTGATGCAGCCGCACCGCTACAGCCGCCTGCAGGACCTGTTCCAGGAGTTCTGCAGCTGCTTCAACGACGCCGACACGGTGATCGTGGCCGACGTCTATGCGGCCGGCGAGGCGCCGCTGGAAGGGGTCGACCGCGACGCCCTGGTCGAGGGCCTGCGCCGCTGGGGCCACCGCCACGTGATCCCGCTCGCGGCGCCCGCGGAGCTCGCACGGCTCGTCGCGGCCGAGGCGAGGGCGGGCGACATCGTGGTCTGCCTGGGCGCCGGGGACATCACCAACTGGGCCTACGCCCTGCCCGAGCAGCTGCGGGACATCGAGGCCGAGGCATGAGCGACTGGCGCGGCCGCCTGCCCGCGGTGCGGGGCCGGACCATCCCGGACGCGCCGCTGGCGCCCTACACTTGGCTGCGGGTCGGCGGCCCGGCGGACCTCCTGTTCCTGCCCGAGGACGAGGCCGACCTTGCAGCGTTCCTGAAGGGGCTCGATCCGGAGGTGCCCGTGACCCCGATCGGCGTCGGCTCCAACCTGCTGGTCCGCGACGGCGGGGTGGAGGGCGTGGTGGTCCGCCTGGGCAGGGGCTTCTCCGAGGTCCGTCCCGAGGCCGGCGCGCGCATCTTCGCCGGCGCGGCCGTGCCCGACGCGGTGCTGGCGCGCGAGGCCGCCAAGGCGGGGATCGCGGGGCTGGAGTTCTACCGGGGCGTGCCGGGGACGGTCGGCGGGGCCTGCGTCATGAACGCCGGCTGCTACGGCTCGGAGACCAAGGACGTGCTGGTGGAGGCCTACGCCCTGGACCGCAGCGGCGAGCGCCACGTGTTCTCCAACGGCGACATGGGCTTCTCCTACCGCAGGTCCGCGGCGGCGGCGCGCGGGGGCCTGATCTTCACCGGCGCCCTGTTCGAGGGGCGCCCGGACGACCCTGCCGCCATCACCGCCCGCATGGACGAGATCACCGCCCGGCGCGAGGCCAGCCAGCCGATCCGCGAAAAGACCGGCGGCTCCACCTTCAAGAACCCGCCCGGGGAGTCGTCCTGGAAGCTGGTCGACGCCGCCGGCTGGCGCGGCAAGCCCTATGGCAAGGCGATGTTCTCGCCCCTGCACGCCAACTTCCTGATCAACACGGGCGAGGCGACCGCCGCGGAGCTGGAAGGGCTTGGCGAGGCGGTGCGCGCCGATGTGAAGTCCAGGTTCGGGGTCGATCTGGAGTGGGAGATCAAGCGGATCGGCCGCCCGCTCGAGGAGACCGCATGATCCGGGCCCTGCTCGCCGCCCTCCTGCTCGCCGCCGCCGCGCCCGCCTTTGCAGCGGCCCAGCCGGGCCCCGACGCCGCCGCGACCGCCGCGGCGCTGCGGGACAAGGCGCTGGCCGATCCGACCGCCTATGAGATCGTGTCGTCCCTGACCACCGAGGTCGGCGGCCGGCCCGCCGGCTCGCCCGCCGCCGCCGCGGCCCGGGACTGGGGCGTGGCCAGACTGAAGGCGCTCGGCTTCGAGAACGTGCACGTCGAGCCCTTCCCGGTGGTCGCCTGGGCCCGGGGCGCCGAGTCCGCCGAGGTGACCGCGCCGGTCCCGCACCGGCTCGCCATTCTGGGCCTCGGCCGCTCGCCGCCGACGCCGGCCGGCGGGATCGAGGCGGAGATCGCCCTGTTCCACAGCTACGCCGGTCTGCTCGCGGCTCCGCCCGGCTCGCTGAAGGGCAAGATCGCAGTGGTCACCCAGCCCATGACCCGCACCCAGGACGGGTCCGGCTACGGCGCGGGCTCCACCTGGCGCACCCGCGGGGCGCGCGAGGCCGCGCTCAGGGGCGCGGTCGCCTATCTGGTCCGCTCCATCTCCACCTCCGACAGCCGCCTGCCGCACACGGGGGCCATGAGTTCGGAGGAGCCGCGCATCCCGGCCGCGGCCCTGGGCGTGCCCGACGCCGAGCTGCTGGAGCGCCTCGCCGCCTCCGGCCGGCCCGTGCGCGTGCGCCTGGACCTGTCTTCCACCGAGACGCGGGACGCCCCGGCCTGGAACGTGGTGGGCGAGATCCGCGGCCGCGAGGCGCCGGACGAGGTGGTGGTCATCGGCGGCCACCTGGATTCCTGGGACCCCGGCGAGGGGGCGATCGACGACGCCGCCGGCGTGGCCATCACCACCGCCGCCGCCCGGCTGGTGGGCGAGCTGCCGCGCCGGCCGCGCCGCACCATCCGCGTGGTCATGTTCGGGGACGAGGAGATGGACTTCTCCGGCAGGGCCTACGCCGCCGCCCACCGGGACGAGGCCGCCCGCATCGTCGCCGTCGGCGAGAGCGACCTCGGCTCGGACGCGATCTGGAGCCTGCAGTTGCCTAGGGGCTCGGTCGCCGCGCCCCAGCTGAAGGCCCTGGCCTCGGCGCTGGCGCCGCTGAAGATCTTCGTCGCCTCCGAGCCGGCGCGCTTCTCGGGCTCGGACTTCGCCGAGCTGAACGTGGCGGGCGTGCCCGCCTTCAGCTTCCGCCAGGACGCCAGCCGCTACTTCGACATCCACCACTCCGCCGACGACACCCTGGACAAGGTCGATCCCGCGAGCCTGCGCCAGAACGTCGCCGCCTGGGCGGCCCTGCTGTACCTGATCGCCGACAGCGACATCGACTTCCGCGCCCTCGCCGCGGCCGAGGCCGGCCCCGCGCCCGAGCATCCCTAGCGGGGGCCGGACCGCGATCCTGAATCGCAGGTTTCCGATCAGCCTTAACGAGGTCTTTCCGATCGGCTGCTAGGATGAGCCCTTTCCAAGGAGTTCGTCCGTGGCAGCACCCCTCTCCGGTAAGCATGTCGCCGTCCTGATGGGAGGACTGTCGTCGGAGCGGGAGGTGTCCCTGTCCTCGGGCCGCGCCTGCTCGGCGGCCCTGGAGCGGCTGGGCGCGAAGGTCACCCAGGTGGACGCCGGCCGCGACGTCGCCCAGGTCCTGGCCGGGCTGAGGCCGGACGTGGCCTTCAACATCCTGCACGGCGGCTGGGGCGAGGACGGCCGCCTGCAGGGCGTGCTCGACATCCTGGAGATCCCCTACACCCACTCCGGCGTGCTGGCCTCGGCCCTGGCGATGGACAAGGCCAAGGCCAAGGCGGTGATGGCCGCCGCGGGCGTCCAGGTGCCGGGCGGGGGGCTCTTCGACCGGTTCGAGGCGGCGCGCGAGCACGTCATGGCGCCGCCCTACGTCGTCAAGCCGAACGCCGAGGGCTCATCGGTGGGCGTGTTCCTGGTGTTCGAGGGGGCCAATTCCCCGCCCCAGGAGCTGGCGAGCCCCGGCTGGACCTTCGGCGACCAGGTGATGGTGGAGCCGTATGTCGCGGGCAAGGAGCTGGCGGTCGCGGTGATGGGCGACAAGGCCCTGGCGGTGACCGAGATCGTCCCCCGCACGGGGTTCTACGACTATGAGGCCAAGTACGGCGAGGGCGGCTCCAGCCACGTCTGCCCCGCGCCGATCCCCGAGGCCGCCCGCGAGCGGGCCCTGCGCATGGCCGAGCAGGCCCATGCGGCGCTTGGTTGCCGAGGGCTTACGCGGTCGGACTTCCGTTATGACGACATTAAGGACCTTCTGGTCCTACTGGAGGTGAACACCCAACCCGGGATGACGCCCACCTCGCTCGCGCCGGAGCAGGCGGCCCATTTGGGCATGGGATTCGATCAGCTCGTCCAGTGGATCGTGGAGGACGCGTCATGGCCGCGATAGTGCGCGAGGGGGCGCGACAGGCCGCGAAGCCTCGGGTCCCGGCCCGCGCGCGCGGCGCCTCGCCCCGCGCGCGCGGCCCCGTCCGCCAGGGGCCGTCCGCCCCGGCCAAGCTGCAGGCGGTGAGGGGCGTGGGCGTGCGGCCGGGCGCGGCCGCCGGAGTCGCCGGCGCCGTGCTGGTCGGCGTGGTCGCCGCGGTCCTGCTCACCGGCGACCGCATGCACCTGATCGAGGCCCGCGCCGGCGAGGCCGCGAGCGCCGCAGCCGCCCGCGCCGGTTTCAGGATCTCCAGGGTGCACGTGGAAGGCGCCTCGCCCGACTCCCGTGCCGACATCCTGCAGGCCTCGGGCCTGAAGGCCGACGCGCCGATCCTGGGCCTGGATCTCGGCGCCGTTCGCGCCAGGGTCGAGCAGGTCGGCTGGGTCAACGACGTGCGCGTGGTGCGGCTCCTGCCCGACACCGTGGTGATCCGCGTGACCGAGCGTAAGCGCGAGGCGGTGTGGCAGCACGGCGGGCGGCTCTCCGTGGTCGACGACAAGGGCGAGGTGATCCGCGAGGCGGACCCGCGCCGCTTCCCCCAGCTGCCTCTGGTGGTGGGCGCCGGCGCCAACGAGGAGGCCGCCCACATCCTGCCGCTGATCCGC
>Ga0164243_10006164_pt1 | contig 18221 bp, 20 predicted proteins | sample OricompcompostOP_FD_108781 | JGI IMG/M metagenome (GOLD analysis project Ga0164243, IMG submission 108781) | Organic Plus compost microbial communities from Emeryville, California, USA - Original compost - Organic plus compost (OP) | ecosystem: Engineered > Solid waste > Mixed feedstock >... | reverse complement strand
TATTGGCCTACGAGGCCCGCGCACTGGCCATTGAAGACGGACGGATGAAGATCCGCCGCAAGGCGAGGATGAGGACATATTGACGAAGGTTTGCACGAAGTGTGGAGTCGAGAAAAGCCTCGATGACTTCCACAAGCACCCTCGCGGGAAGTATGGCAAGTCTCCATCCTGCAAGATCTGCAACAACAAGAAGTCACGCGCTTGGCACGCCAAGAACAAGGAAAAGGCTACCCAGTACAACCGTGACTGGCGAGAGAAGAACAAGGAACGATTCCGAGAGACCAGCCGACTTCAGAAGTTGAAGTACAACTACGGCCTATCACCCGAAGAGTACAAGCAGCTTCAGATTCGGCAGTGCAACACGTGCCCTATCTGCCATGAGTGGCTAGACGAGAACGTAGTAGTGGATCACTGCCACGAGACGGGGCGTGTGCGTGGATTGCTTCACAACCGATGCAACACAGCCATTGGGCTTCTTCGGGACGACCCTGAGCTTCTAACCAACGCAGCCAACTACCTGCGTATGCGTTCCTACTGACCACGAAGGGAGGTCAGGTGAATTCGCGTCCAGAGACGCCCGAGCAGTGGATGACCTACCTGAGTGGTGAGCTAGCCAAGCAGGCTTCCGAGGGCCGTAAGTACGTCGAGTACTACGACAGCGAGGACAACACCCTCGCCTATGCCCAGAAGAAGTTCGCCGAGGTCTTCGGCAAGATGTTCCACGGCTGGCGCGACAACTTCGCGCCACTGATCGTCGACTCCATCTCCGAACGTCTCACCATCAAGGGCTTCCGGATGGAAGCCAACGGTGAAGCCGACAAGGAAGCCAACGAGATCTGGCAGCGGTCTTTCCTGGACGCTGACTCGAACTCTGGTCACGTCGACGCCCTCGTTCAGGGCCTCGCTCACCTGATCGTCTGGCCCGAAACCAAGGACGGCAAGGACCCGCTCATCACGCCGGAGCCAGCCGACCAGGTCTACGCCCAGCTCCAGCCGGGCTCGCGCCGCAAGGTGATGGCTGCCATCAAGCAGTACACCGACGACTGGGGCACCACTCACGCCACGATGTTCCTCCCCAAGGCCGTTTACACGGCTAGGCGGGAAGACAGCACGATCGAGTGGAAGAACCTGAAGCGGATCAACAACCCGCTCGGCCTGGTCCCGGTCGTGCCTCTCACCAACCGTAAGAGGCTGCGCGCCGATCCCTATAGCGAGCTGGCGGCGATCCTGCCGATTCAGAACGCGATCAACAAGGTCGCGGCCGACGCGATCGTGGCCTCGGAGTTCGCGGCCTTCCCCCAGCGTGTTCTGTCGAATTTGGAGCCCTTCGACGACGAGAACGAAGAGGCCGACCGGCAGAAGATGCTGAAGGCGTACATCGACAGGATCCTGACGTTCGACGGCGATGTGAATGTCGACCAGTTCGACGCTGCCGATCTCGGCAACTACGTCAAGCTGATCGACATGCTGGTCCAGCACATGGCTTCTCAAAGCCGTGTGCCCTTCCATTACTTCCTGCTGAACGGTGGGCAGGCACCTTCGGGCGAGAGCATCACCGCGGCCGAGGCCGGTCTCGTGGCCAAGGCCAGGGAACGGATGCTGCACTTCGGCGAGTCGTGGGAGACCGCGATGCGCATCGCCTTCCAGATCAAGGGCGACGAGAAGAAGGCCAGGGCGTGGGGCGCCGAGACCATCTGGGGCGACCCCGAGCACCGCAGCAAGGCCACTCTCGTGGACTCGCTCATCAAGCTCAAGGAGCTGGACGTTCCTGTCAAGCAGCTCCAGGAGGACTACGGCTACTCGCCGCAGCAGATTCTTCGCTTCATCGAAATGAAGGAAGAGGAACTGAAGCGCCAGAAGGAATGGCGCGACAAGTACGAACCACAGCCTGTCGAGCCGGGGACGCCCGGCCGCCCTGGGACGCCGGGTTCAGGACAGGCCAACCGACAGGCCGGCGCCAAGTCGGCCGAGGTCGAGCGGCGTAAGGAGAAGGAGATCCGCAAGGCCGCTTGATAGGGGCGGGAGCCGATATGGACCGCCCGTCAAACTTCTACACCCGATATGGGGGATCAACTGATGGACGAGGACAAGCAGACCACCGAGCAGGCGACCGATACGGACAAGGGCACGGAGGTCAACGAGGCTCCCACTCTGGAAAGCCTCATGTCCCGTATCTCCGCGATGGAAGCCGACGTCGAGAAGTACAAGTCGGACGCGGAGAAGTACAAGAACCTCATGCGCAAGCAGGAGGAGCGCGCCAAGAAGACTCACGAGGAGCTGGAGAAGACCAAGGGCGATATGCCCGACGTCGACCAGATCATCGCTGAGGCCGAGGCGCGTGGCCGTCAGGCCGCCACGGAAGAGAAGGACGGCGAGCTGGCGAAGCTCCGCGTGAAGGTCGAGGCCGTACGGCTCGGCGTTCCGGACGAGGTCCTGGAGCTGGCCGACTCTTCCAAGCTCATCAAGGACGGCGAGGTCAACACCGAGGCCCTGAAGGCCCTGGCGATTGCCTCCGGCAATTCGTCCTTCGAGGCGGGCGCAGCCGATCTGGGGATCGGCGCCTCCAACAAGGGTCACTCCCCCGTCGAGGAGATGGACCCGGCGAAGCTCGCCGAAATGGTCAACAAGATCAGCCCCTTCGGCTGATCCCTCATTTGCCCCCTGACAGCAGTTTGATAGCTGTTAGGACAGTTGGGAGAACACATGTCCTACGAGGCGACGGCTGGCAAGCTGAAGCTGATCAAGAACGAGAAGCAGATCGTCAACGCTGCGCTCGGTCTGCTGGAGCAGGAACTCATCCTGCCCGGCCTGTGCTACCGCTCCAGCGCGTTCGACTTCTCCGGCGCCCTGGGCGACGTCGTCATGGTCAAGCGCCCGTCCCGTGGCGTCGAGGCCAACGACTTCGGCCTGCGCCAGACCAAGGCGATCGAGCCCGGCCAGGTCAAGGAAAGTAAGATGCCGGTCCGGCTGACGCAGTACCCCGGTAACGCGCTGCACATCTCGGACGAGCAGCTTGACCTGGACATCGCGTCCTTCGGCGCTCAGATCCTCGCCCCGCAGGTGCGTGGGATGGCCGAGTACGTGGACGACCAGGTGGCCCTGGCCATGATCAAGCACTTCAAGACCGACGCCGCGACGAACGGTGTGACCGTGGTCGACGCGGACCTGTCGGTGGCGACCGACGACACCGCTCGGGCCCGCGTGCTGCGTAACGCGCTGATCGACGCGCGTACCGCCATGAACAAGGCCGCGGTTCCGCGAGTCGGCCGGGTCATCGTCACCACCCCGGACATCACCGCGATCCTGCTGAAGGACCCCGAGTTCCAGGGTGCGGACTGGAGCGGCACCACTGCCGCGCTGCGCGAGGCGACCATCGGCCGCCTGTACGGCTTCGACATCGTCGAGTCCAACACCCTCGCCGCGCACGACCCGCACGCCATGTTCGCCCTGACCCCGACCGCGCTGGTTCTGGCGACCTTCGCTCCGAAGGTCCCGCAGGGTGCGGTGTTCGGCTCGGGCGCCTCGGCGAACGGGACCGCGCTGCGGTGGCTGATGGACTACGACGCCGACGCGCTGACCGACCGGTCGATCCTGTCCACCTACATGGGGATCACCCCCGTCCGGGAGGACGACTCGACCAACACCACCACGGGTTCGGACGAGGCCGGTTCGATCAAGCGAGCCGTCTGCATCAACGTCACCGTTACCGCTTCCCCTTGATGGCGGCGGCGCCTATGACAACCACGTTGCGGGCTTCCGTGGCTGAGACCTCCGACGAGGAGGCCCCGGCTAAGAAGCCTGCGACTAGGCGTCGTCGGACCACGACCAAGAAGCCGGCCGACAAGCCGGCCACTGAGTAGTCGAGGTTGCGGGGCCCTTCGGGGCCCCGCCTGTTCAAGGGGTTTGGCCTCGTGCTGATCACTGCTAACGAGGTCTCGATTCAGACCGGCCAGACCTACGAAGGTGCCGACCTGGAGCGTGTAAACGCCTTCATCGTCGATGTCTCGGCCGCCATCGAGACCTTCTGTCGCAAGACCTTCACTGAGCCGGTCCCCCAGGCCGTCAAGGCTGTCGCGATGATCGAGGTTCGGCGCCTGCTCAACACCGAGCCCGGTGTCTCCACCGAGCGCATTGCCGACCTGTCGACGGGCTACGCCTACGGCGGAGCTGCGGTCCTGCTCTCCAACGGGTCCAAGGAGGACCTGAAGAACTACCTGCGCTGGAAGCGCTCCAGCTCGGGATCCATCCGGCTCGTCTCGCCTGACTACGTCGAGTCGATGCTGAGCCGTCACCTTCCGCGGCCTTACGACGTGGACGCGCCCGAGCTGGTGAACGGCCCGGCCACCTTCCGAGTCTCCGGCCGGACGGCGGTCGAGGGTTTGGTCCAGGTCCAGTACACCTCCAACGGGATCGACTGGCAGGACCACAAGTACGTCCAGTCCCAGGACATCTCCGATGGCGGTAGGCCGTTCTGGTACGCCGACTTCATCGGCACGGCCAGCTCCGCCACCTACAAGTGGCGGGCCCGGTTCCGCTTGGACGGCGACACGTCCGCCTGGTCGGATCCGGTCACGGTGGAATACGAGGTGGCGTAATGTCCATTCTCGACAAGGCCCCCGAACAGATCCGGGCGTATCCAATCTACTACCGGGACGACGGCTACGGCGGGACGGTCCCTAGCCACCTGGACGAGAACGGCATCCCACTTCCGTACGTGGAGTTCAAGGCGTTCGCCCTGCCGGTCGGCTTCGCAGGCGCGGGATGGGCCATCAATAGCAAGCTCACCGCACAGGGATGGGCGGACGTTAACCGAGTACGGCTCATCTACAAGCCGGTCAACGGAACTTCGGGCTCTGAGAAGTGGGGACGGTTGGAGTTCTGGAACCAGGCGTGGACGGCACAGGAAGTTCCTCGCCTGATCAAGGGAACCCGGCCCTCAATGTCGTACGTGTCCCTCACCGTCGAGCTTCTGGGAGACCTGTGATGGCGTACGTACGAAAGAACTTAAACGAGATCGTGGCCGAGCTGCCCGGCGTCCAGGCCCACGTCAGTTCCCAGGCGTCCCAGCTCAAGAGCCGAATCCAGCGCCACATCATTCCGTTCTCCAAGACCGGCAACCTGTTCCGGTCTGTGAAGATCGAGATGTCCGCCAAGGGCAAGGACCGCTGGGTCGTCGTCGAGGCCGACTACGCGGCGGCCGTGAACTTCGGGTTCACCCACAACTGGACTGGCGACCGCATCGCCGGAAAGAACTTCATCAAGAAGGCGGTGTACGGCGGATGACCGAGTTCCCGACTCCACCGGACATCGAGGCCCTGGCCCTGGACGTGCTTCGCCACTACATGCCGGGAGAGGCCGAATACGTCGTCTCTCCCCAGCGGGATTGGAACGCGAAGCTTCCCTCGGTTGTCGTCACCCGAACGGGCGGGGTCACCAGGGATCCGCGGGTCGACCACGCGGTTATCTCCGTGAACGTCTTCCATAGCACCCGAAAGGGTGCCTCGGACTTGGCCAGGCGAGTGCAGGTCAAGTTCTTCCAGGCTGCCAGGGACGGCTTCTTCTCCGACGAGGGAGTCTGGTCCGCCTTCGAGACGATCAAGTCTCCCGTCCCCGAGCGGGACGGGTTGTCAGGTAAGCACCCGAACAGCTTCATGTTCGACGCGACCTACGACGTGTGGGCCCGGTCCCGGTAAGCCCACGTTCTTTCTTCGCTAGCCCTGCCATCGGCGGGGCTTTTTTATTGCTAGGAGGAATCCATGGCGGATGCTCCGCTGCTACCGAGTACCGGGTATGTCTACAAGGCTCCGGTCGGTACCGCAATGCCTACCCTTCCTATTACGGACCCTAAGGCTCCGGGTACTCCGTGGGTGAGCATTGGTAATACCAGCCTTGAGAACGGTATTAGCCGAGAGGTTGAGGGTGATGACCCCGAGGTTCTGGGTTCGTGGCAGAACCCGAGCTTGGTCACCACCCGGCCAACTCGTACCCGTTCTCTGACTCTGTCCCTGGTCGACTTCACCACGGATGCCTACTCGTTGTACTACGGCGGCGGCCTGGTCGTGGGTAATGACGGCGTGACTCCGTATGACGAGGAGACCCACACGGTCAAGATGCTCCAGGTGCCGGCTAACCCGACACCACAGGAGAGCGCACTCCTGATCGTAGCCGTTGACGGTGAGTACCAGGTGGTCGAGTACTACGGCAGGACGAGCATCATCGGCTCGGACGCCATCGAGTACGACGTGACGGCTCTCGCCGAGATGCCTATTACCGCCACCATGCTCTCTGCCGAAGGCACTGACTACACCGGTGTCATGTCTGAGCGGGTCAACTACGTCGCCTAAGGCGACTCTATTGCGGCCTCGGACTCCCTGTTCGCAGATGACAGGGAGTCCGGGGCGTTTTGAATCATCTGCACATCTGCACTAAGTGAGAGGCAACCCAATGGCTTTGAGTTTTGATGACCTCATGGCTGAGGCCAAGGAGGAAGCGAAGGCTACCGGTTTGGAGTTCGTTGCCAAGGGCGGGACGAAGGTTCTACTCCGGCCGATTCTCATGCTGAGCAAGACCGAGGTGAAGAACATCCTGGCCTTGCTGGACAAGCTGAACGCAGTGAAATCATCCAAGGATGGGGACCAGGACACCGAAGCGGTTATCGAAATGTTCGATTCGGTGGATCAGGTCCTGATCTGTGCGGCCGACCGTAAGGACCCGATGCGGAAGAGTCTCGCCGACCTCCCTCCCAAGTCACGTATGCAGATCTTCGAGGCGTGGATGAAGGCGGCTGAGGTCCCGGAAGCCTCGCGCTCTGCGAGCTGATCCGGGAACACCCCGACGAGCTGACGGCCGACCTCCTCCGGTATTACCAGATTGACATTATCGATGTTCTTCGGGGAAAGTTGCCCGTCCGTCGCGCCCTATCGCTCGTAGAGCACCTACCTGTTGATTCTGCCACTGTCACAGCTAAGCGTGGCGGTGCCCGGTACCTCGGATGGGACCGACAGGCATACCTGACAGCCGAGCTTATCGACGCCATCCAGGGCCTCCAATACCTGACGGCTGCTGCTAATTCCAAGAGGCCCCGACAGGTTGAGCAACCCAAGCCTTACCCGCGGCCGGACGGCCCCGAATCGATCAAGAAGATGGACCCTCTTCTCGCCAAGCTGCGAGGAAAAGACATACCAGAAACCAAAACAGAGGCACGGCCCGGACTCATTCCGTTGCCGCCCTCTTAGTAATGAGGGAGGTGACCCATATGGCAGGCGGAGCCGGCGGACACGAAGTCGAGCGTATAGCCGTCAAGGTCGTTCCGGACACTGGCGGCTTCGCTGAAAAGCTACGCGCCTTCCTGGAGCGCATTGAGGCCGCTTCCGAGGTCGAGGTAGCAGTAACAGCCGACACAAAGACGGCAGAGGCCCAGATCAAGCGCCTGGAGAGGGATCTGAGTGTTCAGCTCCAGGTCGTATTGAATTCAGCATCGGTACAGAATGTCCGCCGCGCTTTGGCACGGCTGACCCGAGACCGGACGATGCAGCTTCATGTCGATGTCGACACGGCTTACGTCCAAGCGAGGCTGCGGGAGCTTGGTCAGAGACTACAGGCTCGCGTGGATGTCGACCTCAACCTGACCCGTGCAAGAGCCCAACTGGCACGTCTAGCACGGGATCTCGTTGTACGTGTCACCGTTGACGTCGACGATTTCATGGCCAGGGCGAAGCTCGCGGCTTTAACCCGACCACGGTCTATGACGATCAATGTCGACTATGACCGAGGTATCTTCCAGCAGCTTTCAGGAATTCTGAATCAGATCGGGCAGCTAGCCGGATCCGTTGGACAACAGATGTCCCAGATGGGGCAGTTTGCAGGCTCGGCCTTCGGTACCCTGTCTGGCTCGATTGGGGGAGCCACTAAGGCACTGGGGCTCCTGAAGATAGCCATCATACCCGTCCTAATCGTAGCTATTGGCGCACTCATCGGCGCCATTGTCGGCCTGATTGTCGTGATCGGTGGCATGGCCGCTGCGCTGCTCTCGGTAGTGCCGGCCGTGGGTCTTGTAGCGGCCGGAATTGTGTTCGCCTTCAAGGGTGGGACAAAGGAAGCCGATCAGCTCAAGAAGCAGTTCGAGTCGGTTGGAAAGACCGCCCGGTCTGTCCTGAACGCTGCTATCCAGCCCCTAATGAAGGAGCTGACCCGGCAACTCCCCCACGTTAACAAGTGGGTCATGACCCTGAAGGGTCCCCTGCGACAGGCTTTCTCAGCCTCGTCACAGTACGTGGACGAACTAAGGATTGGTCTCCAGAACTTCACCAACAACGCCCTGAAGGGTCTTGTAGACGCCCTGAAGGCCCCCGGCATGCAGTTCGCCGTCGAAGGTCTGATGGTCCTGCTAGGAGACCTCGGAAAGGCGTTCGGCGATTTCTTCTACACCCTGGCGCGTGAAGGCAAGGCTCACCAGGCGACTTTGATCTCCCTGGGCAATGCGATCAAGCTTCTGTTGCCGTCTTTCGCGAACATGCTGAACGCTTTCTCTAAGGCGAGCCCAGAAATGATCGCCCAGTTCGCGGTCGCCCTGGATCAGATCTTCAAGATGCTTTCGGACCAGGGCACCCTGAATGCCCTGTCCAAGGTGCTGACCGTCTCGCTAGCGGCCATTATGGCCACCCTGAGCACGATCATTCTTCAGGTCGAATTCACGGTCGGCCTCTGGGAGCGCCTGGTCGCGATCGTCAAGTGGGCTTTTAGCACCGTCCGCTCGATCATACAAAATGAGTGGAACCGGATCGTCGGCATCTTTAGCCGAGGTGCTGCGGCAGCGGAGCGAATCGCCCAAAGCCACAAAGCCAAGGTCGTCGGTGCTTTTAACAGCCTGGTAAGCACAGCCCAGTCGCTCTGGAATCGGTTGGTTTCGTTCATCGGCTCGGTCTGGTCGCGAATCACAGGTCGCTCGCGAAGCGGAGCGAGTTCTACGAGGGCGGCAGCGCTCGGCCCGTTCAGTTCGTTGGTCAGTTCCGCCACCGCTCTGTGGAATCGGCTGGTCGGAGTCGTACAGAGCGCGTGGTCCCGAATCCAGCGGATCGTGTCGAGCATTTCCGGTGCGATAGGCCGCGTAAGCGGTCTGATCTCCGGTCTGTCTGCTCGGATCACCAGTATCCCGAGTTTGCCGTTCTCGCTTTTCTCGGCTCCAATGCCGGACCTCGCCCTTCCGGGCGCCGGCACGTTCAGCCTTATGGCTGATACGTCCTTCGAGCCTGCTCCCGTGACGTTCAAGTCTGCCTCGATTATGGACAGTGTTCGCGATCTGAACGCTGCCAACAGGCGACTCCGCGGATCCTATTTGGACACCTTCGAGCCGAGGACTACCGAGAGCCGAGACGGTCAGACGGTTGTCGAGCGGAACACCGAGATCACGATCAACGCGGCTCCGACCGTTCCGACCGAGCGGACGCTGCTAACCGCGCTCGAATATGCCGATGCCCTCTACGCAGAATAGGAGATTCCCATGGATCACGCACCCATGGTCACCCTCCTTGGGGTGGACGGCTCGCAACATCCCCTTATGGCCAAGGGTGCACTCGGGAATATCTGGCTGAGAAAAGGCGCCAAGGGGCTTGACATGCCGCCCTTTGACGTCCAGGTCGACGAGTACCCGGCCCGGGACGGTGAATACCCTCGGGCCGCCCGCGGGCTCGCTCGCGAAATCTTCCTGCCTCTCACGATCTACGGCAAGACGCGCCCGGAGCTGGTAGCCGCCAAGAGACGGTTGCTCCGGGCGCTGCCCCCTACCCAGATGTTCGGACGGATGGCACGTCTGGTAGTCGCCGAGGTCAAGGAAGATGGTGAGTACGAGCCTCAGCGTGAAATAGAGGTATACTACTCCGGCGGACTTGAAGGGGATGAGGGTAGTGAGAACGGCCTCATGTGGGCGAAGTTCGGACTCGTTCTCAGGAGCACGGATCCGTTCTTCCGCTCCCTCCAGGACACAGTGGTCGACTTCCTGACGGTCGAAGACCAGGTTCCCTTCTATCCACCCGAGGGCGAGCCTTTCGTCTCGCCAGACGGCGAATCAGGCGGTTTCAAGGTTTCCCCTCCCCCGCGGTTCACCAACGAGGTGACCGTGATCAACGAGGGGGATGTCGCGGTCAAGCCTACGTGGCATCTCGTTGGCCCTATCAGCGAGCCATTCTCGCTGGTCCGGGCTGCGACCGTGTTCTCACCTGAACAGGTCCTCAGCATCAATGGCCTTGCTCTGGACGTAGGTGAGACGGCAACTCTCGTTACCACGCCTGGAAAGGTCCGGCTGACAACCTCGGCCGGATCTAACGTCACGTGGTCAGCTCTGGCCCCAAACCCGGACTTCTGGTACCTGGACCCAGGCGAGAACCAAATAACTGTCGTTGGCCTGAGTGAGGACCCCGGCGCCATTTCCTTGAGCTACCGCACAAAGTACCTGGGGATGTGATGGCTAACAAATTTCGGATCTTCGTAAGGACTCAGCCTCAGGCCCCCGACTTTCGGATGCCGATTGCTGGCGAGATCGACGAGTTCTTGTCCTTCGAGGCCATCGGCCGGCACCTGGACGTAGGTACGTGGCGTCTGTCGATGGCCTCGGACACGGAGCAGGCCAAGCTCATCGAGCCGGGCCGTGGGATCGTCCTCTATGTCGAAGGTCAGCAGAGGCCCGTATTCACGGGTCCGATCGACACGATTCAGAAGGTCAAATCCAAGGACGAGCCGGGAACGCTGACGGTTACCGGCTTCTGCGACAACATCTGGTTTGGTGAACGGTACCTGCGACGGAATCCCGCCCAAACGTTTTCGCGCGAAACCGAGGGTGAATGGGATGGACACGTTCAGGTTTCCCCAGGTGTCAGTATTGCCCCGACCAACAGCGCCATGTGGATTTGGCACGCGGTTCTCCAGAACTTCCGGATCCCGTACGTCGACACGTTTAACGACCTGACTCGACGGATCCCGTTCATGGATCTACCGAACACGGCTCCGACCGAGGTAACTAGCCTTCCGAACGACGACATGTGGAAGTCGTTCTCGATCAAGGCTCATATGAAACCCATTGATGAGTTGGCCTTCGAGCTTGCCAGACGGGCCGGATTGACCGCCCGGTTCTACTGGGATCCCGAGACCGAGAAGATCAAGCTCACGGTCCTGCCCGCAGAGGACAAGTCGCAGACCGTGGTCTTCGACGAGCAGGCTGGAAACCTGGTGGGCCAGACCATCGTGTCTGAGGCGCCGAAGGCGACCCGTGTCATCCAGGTAGGTGCAGCTCCAACCGAGGACAACCCTCGGAGGTACTACCAGTACCGGAAGAACGTCCTGCACAACCCTCCCGGCTGGGTCAGCCGGCCTCCGGGAACTGGTACGGACGACCCTACGTCCTGGTCCGACCCCTACTGGGGGCGTGAGTTCATCGAGACGTACTGGAACAGGACGACCGAGGGCTACTCCGATGTCAGGGACTCGGACTACCACCCGACCCCGGATGCATCTCTGGTTATGCCTGATCCACCTCCTGGGTCTGAAGAAGCTCAGCGGTTCGATACCGCTCAGCAGGTCTATTTCGTCGAGAATGGGATCCGCGGGCAAGTCTCATTGGACGTCATCGATATTGAGGACTGCACCTTCGGTACGCACTACCACGTTGGTGACATTGTCCGGTGCCTGATCGACACGTCACTTCTACCTCCCGACATGGTCGACGAGGACGGCGTTCTACGCCAGCAGATCCAAGAGGTACACATCTCCTCGTCCGCTAACGAACTGTGGAAGATCAAGCCCCTGATCGGTGGCGAGGAATCATCGTCGACTCCGTACGTCTACCGAGAACTTCGGAGGCTGCGCAGGCTCGTCGAAGAAACGAATGAGAGAGTGTGATGACTGAGAAGTCTTTCCCCTTCTCTGAGGGGCCTGGAGCCTACGTCACCGAGGACGACTGGGCAGCGATGACCAGCGGTTTCCAGGACACCGGAGTGTACGGTCATCCGGGGAGCCCGGATCTCACCATTGAGCCGGGCTCCGAGCCCGGCACTATCGAACTGAATGCTGGGGACGCGCAGGTCCTGGGTTTCCACTACCGGCTGACCTCTACGAGGGTCATCAATACCGTCTCTAATGCCGGGTCTGAGGACCGTATCGACACGGTCGCCCTTCACTTGGACGCCGCCGCCAACGTCGTCGAACCCGTCCTGCTCCAGGACACCCGAGAGTACGAGCTGGGCAATGGATACCTCCCCCTCGGCGAGTGGACACAGCCCCCGGCTACTGAGGTCACCAGTGAGTTCTGGGGTAGTGCTCGGGATGTCCGTTGGTTCTCGGGCGCTAGAATGCGCCCGGTCGTGAACGGCTCCTTCCCACCTGCCGTCCCTGGCGGGTTGTGTTACGACCCGGAAGAAGGTGAGCGAGGAACCCTCTACCTCGGCGTCCTGGACGACAACGACTCACCGCACTGGGTCCCGTGGATGCCGCTGTCTCCGTCTCGGACCAGCACCGTGCAGGTCTTCAACGACACCAACGTCTCCACCACCTCAACGAACTTCGTTGCGGGCAACCCCCAGTTGTCCACGACGTTCATTGCGCCACCCTCTGGCCAGGTGATCGTCACCGTGTACGCGCAACTTAGCGTTGCCAACGGTCGGAACGGTCATGTCTCGTACGAAATCCGGGAGAACAACTCGTCCGGCACCGTCGTGGTACAGCCGTCCACCGGGTGGGCCGCTGCCAACGCAGGTAACGAAGCCGCTGGCAGTACGAACCGGCGTCTGATCAGCGGATTGGCGCCTGGCGAGACCTACTTCATCCGGACCATGCACCGTACAAGCAACTCGTCAGGTGCCCTCACGGTCTTCATGCGGACGCTCCTGGTGGAGCCCGTTTACACGGAGGTCACTCCTGGAGTACCGGACGACGACGACACGCTTGACCCTTCGGACGTCGTCCTGACCTCGGGAGGATCCATCATCCGGATCCCCAACGGTGACACGTCCACCTCGGCCCTCGGGGTCCGCATCCCCGCCGGCGATCGGTCGACGGCCGTCGAGACCTTCGGGTTCTACATCAACCAGGGGACGGACGAGGCTCCGTCCTGGAACAGGAAGACCTTCTTCGACGGGTCAGGGAACTTGCGCGTCATCCCCAGCTCCGGCACGGATGAGGGCTTGGTCGTCCAGGCGGACCCGACCCAGTCGGCCGACCTGATCTCGGTCAAGGACTCGACGGCGACCGCGGTCGCGGGGTTCAGGAGCAACGGCGGCCTCTACGCGCCCAACTTCACGCCTCTGATCGTGCTGGGGCCCACCGACCCCATCCCAGAGGACATCGAGCCCGGAACCGTCATCCTGCGAACGGAATAACGAAAGAAGGACGCATGCGCCTCGCCCTCACGGGCGATGGACTCGCAACCGGCACGGATATAACCACGACCAACACGGGTCGTCGGTCAGGTACCAAGGTCGATATCGTGAACCCAGGGACGGGTGCCATCAAGGCTGACTCGTCCCTGGGTGTCCCGTCGATCCGTGTGCAGACTCCAGGCAATACCAACTGCTGGCTGCGATACTCCAACGCCCCCACACGCCAGGACACCGCGAGCCTGAAGTACGCCTCCTTGGAGATGTACTTCGAGGCCATCCCGTCCGCCTCGCACAGTATCTTTTCCGTCAACAACGAAACGGGGCAGCGATGCCTCGAAGTCCGAGTTATCTCCTCGGGTTTGATTCAAGGCTATGACGCCTCGGGTACGGCACGTACGGCTACCTCGTCGGCTATCCCCTTGGGCCAATGGTTTCGCGTCGATATCGAGTACAAGACCCACGCCTCAGCGGGTCAGATGCAGATCAAGGTTTACGCGGATCCGGCAGACCCGACCCCTACGGATGTGTCGCCTCTGGCGACCGGGCTGAACCTCCGTACTGAGACCAACAACAACCTCTACATAGGAGTCACCAACGGCTCGGTAGCGACGAACTTGGACTACCGGTACCGGTGGTGTTGGTCCGATCGCGGCCCGGCTCCGTTCGGTACAGGGTGGGTGCTTTCTGGCTGGGTCGGTAATACAACCCAAACCTCGGCGACGGTCGTCGCTCGTACAGTGCTGGCCAGCTCGGTACGACTGGCCGTATCCGAAAGCTCGGACCTCTCTGATCCAGTTTACAGCGACCCTGTTATCCCGGACTCGGACGGAGTCGCACGTCTAGACATTGAGAACCTGGACGAGGATACGAGGTATTACTACGGCTTCGAGGTCGACGGGTCAATCGACGAGGAAATGAACGGGACGTTCCGGACTCACCCCGGTAGCGGCCCGATCCGGTTTTCTTTCGCCGCCGCATCGTGTGCGGCTAACTGGTCGAACTCAGCGGCCTTCGACGCCATTCGGAACTACACCGGCCCTGATGGTCGAATGCCCCTGTTCTTCATGCACCTCGGGGACCTGCACTACGTCAACCCCGGAGTGCCGGATGTGTCGGCCTGGCATGACGCCACCGACCAGGCGCTGATGTCTCCGAAGGCGAATGACTTCTTCCGCCACATCGCGGTCCCGTACACCTGGTCCGACCACGACGCATCTCACTCCAACACCGATGGCGCAGGCGCCGGCCTGCCCGGAGCGCAGGCTGTCTACAGGTCCAGGGTTCCTCACTACCCGTTGGCGGCGACGGACGGGAAAGGGATTTACCAATCGTTCGCGGTCGGGGATGAGGTCCTGTTCATCATCACTGATGGCCGGTCATACATGGACCCCATCGACAAGACGGACGATGCTAACAAGACCAAACTCGGCGCCGAGCAGAAACAGTGGCTCAAGGACCAGCTCTCGACGGATTACCTCGTCAAGATCTGGTTCCATGAGGACGCCTGGACGGGCGGTGCTACCTACCCAGGTGACGACACCTGGACGGCCTACACCACCGAGCGCCAGGAGATCGCCGACTACATCACCACCAACGGGATTAATGTCGCCTACATCCACGGCGACCTGCACGTCCTAGCGGCCGATGACGGAACCAACGTAGTCGGTGGCTTCCCGGTGTACTGTGCCTCTCCGATCGACCAGACGGCATACGTAGGTAACGGCACTTGGACGGCCGGCACATATCCACTGGAAAACTCTGAGGAACCGAATAGATACCAGCAGTTCGGAATTTTCGACGTCGACTGGACGGGTACCTCACTCACCCTCACGTACAAGGGAATGGACGCCACAGGCGTCACCCGTGTCACACAGACCCGTACGTGGCTAGCTCCCTCCGAGCCTGGTGACAGCCCGTTCACCTTTTGGGACGGTACGACAGAAGTGCCGCTCACTATTGAAGGCGTCTGGGACGGCGAGAATATCCTTCCCGTGGCCTTCGACCAGATCGTGTAACAGCGCCCACTGGGGCCCCGCTACGGCGGGGCCCTTCGTGTACCCCGCCTAAGGATGCCAATGGCAGAGAACGAGCAGGGTGGAGTGTTCATCCCCACCGACAAGATTTACGAGCTGCTTCGGGATCACATGTCTCAGACGAATGAACGTCTGACGGAGATCCGTTCAGATATTCGCTCGATGAGTGATCAGTACAACGAGTCTCGCCAATGGATTCACGACCACGAAGAGCGGATCCGGAAGATTGAGGAGAAGAAGAAGGACCGGACGTCACCTCAGATCTCCTCTGCGTGGATCGGTGCCGTGGTCGCTTTTGCCATCGCGCTCCTGCCGTACGCGCTCAAGTAAGGAGTCCCAATGGCTTCCCTCAAGAAGCTGATAGACATCCTCGAAAGCCAGATCGGCTATCGGGAGTCCGGCAACAACCATCAGAAGTACTCACCTGCGGTCCCTGGTCTGGAATGGAGTCAGAATCAACCCTGGTGCGCCACTTTCAACTCATGGGCGTACCTGAAGGCCGGTCTCAAGCCGAACGTCGATTTCCCGGTTACCGCTAGCTGCCTTGCCGGTGTTTCTTGGTACAAGTCTCGCGGCCGTTGGTCTGGTACCCCGAAGGTCGGCTCCCAGGTCTTCTACGGACCCAACGGCGGTACCCATGTTGAGATCGTTGTAGCCGTCTCCGGATCGACCATTACCACCATCGGTGGTAACACTAGTGGCTCCCTCAGAGGCGTCTACTACAACGGCGACGGTGTCTACAAGAAGACGGTCGCCCGAGGCAACTCCCGTATCTATGGATACGGCATGCCGTACAACCTGACCGACTCGGATGGAAAGGCCCCTGACATGTACGTTTCTCTGGGTAACAAGAAGTGGGAGGCTAAGCCCAAGAAGGGCCAGACCTTCTACCTGCATTTCGACCATGAGGCTTCGGACGCCACGGGCCAGCACGGGGATGGAAAGGCATACCCCACCATCCTCACTGACCCGGCTTATTACGTCGCCACCGTTGGTGTGAGCGTCTATGGCCTCACCAAGGACGAGTCTTGCTGGATCAGGTCGTGTGAGGTTGAGAAGCAGAAGGACGGCTCCTTCAAGGTCGTCGAGACCGGCGCCACTCAGACCATTCGCGGTCGTGACGAGCACGGCAGTGTCGTCTACGTGACCTACACCTGGGCGGACACCATGACCAAGCACCGCCGGATGCGAGTGCAAATGGGCGGTATCCCCAAGGACGGTATTCGGGTTGTACCTACGTCCGTCAAGCTCCTCGGTTGGGAGCGTTAAATGGGTAAGCACTCAAAACCCACTGAGACCGTGGTCGATCTCGACCTGTCGGATGAAGCTGTAGACATCGGCGGCCTCGGAGACGTCCTGGAGGATCTGTCGGATGAGGCCGTGGACGTAGTCCAGGAGCTTCCCGAGGGGGAGCCTCGGATCGCGGAAGAGGTTGATGTAGTGAGCGCCTTCTGGGACGTGGCCGAGGACTTCGCCGATGATGGCAAGATCGAATCTGCGAGCCGTGAGCGGCTTGTGAGGGCCCTTCGCACCCTTGCCCAGGGTGCCATTGCGTCCGTCGTTGTTTCCGTCGTACCGGCCGTCTGGGCTGCTTTCCAGGGTGGCCAGGTCGATGGCGCGTCGCTTGTCGACGCTGCCAAGGTCGCAGCTGTGTCCGCGCTCGCTGCGTACGTGATGCCGAAGAAGAAGAAGTAACTAACAAAGTGCCCCGGCCGGGATCCTCCGGCCGGGGCCTTTTTGCGTCTCAGGCGTCCACGATGGTCATGTCGATGTCCTCGGGACGGACGAGATGCGGGACCTTGTCCTGGTCGCGCATGTACCGCGACGGTCAGGGGTTAGAGGGTGCGCCACCTCTGGCGCAGCTTCGTACGGAGCGCTCCTTCGATCTCTTCCATCTGCTGGCCGTGAAGCCGCTCGTAGTCCTGCACGTACCGGCCGATCTCGTCGAGAATCTGGGAGATCACGTCCGGGAAGGACTGGTGCATGAGCTTCAGGTAGACGCCAACGGCCGCTGGCGCGAGCGGCGCCTGGAGGCTGGCCTTGGACAGTGGGTAGACCATCTCGGCCGCAGTCGCCGGTCGGGTGTCCTCACCCTTCGCCGCCCTCTCGGCCAGCTCGGCGCAGTGCGCCCGGTAGAGCGTCTCCGGCATCCTGTCCGTCATGTGCGGGATCCGCATCAGGATCCAGGACCGCCAGATCGGCCCGTCCTGGCCGGTCTCGCCGAAGTTGGCCTGCGCCTTCAGCACCTCTTCCTGTGCGATCTCCATCTGCCGGAAGATCGGGGCGAGCTTGTTCTCCAGTTCGTTGACTAGGTCGCGGATCGGGTCGGACATGGATCCCCTTTCTGGGCAAACGGAAGGCCCCGCCTTTTGGCGGGGCCGTGTCCGGGCATCAAAAAAGCCGGTCCGTAGACCGGCGTCGGGACGACGAAAGAAGTCGTTAGAGGAACTCGGCGGGGATGAGTGAGCGCAGGATGGCGAGCTGTGCCTTGGCCCGCTCACCATGGGCCAAGACGCTCTGGGACGGCTACCTCAAGGTTGTCCAGGTCAAGCAGCTCCGGGCAGTCGGTCATGCCGTCCAGCTCGTAGGCCATCTCCTCGGCGTAGTCCGATGCGTTCTCGGCGTGCTCCTTCAGCACGTCCGCGCTGATGCGCGCTTGTTTCTTCCAGTCGGGCCAGTCCTCGGCTACCTCGGTCACCTGGTCTCCCTGTGGACTCCGGTGTACTCGGACAGGTGGGCCTTCCGGCCGCCGTAGATCGTGGACTCCATCGCCTTGTTGAAGACGTCCACGGCGGCTTCCGTCAGCGCCTCTTCGGCCTCCTTC
>Ga0164243_10006161_pt1 | contig 18224 bp, 18 predicted proteins | sample OricompcompostOP_FD_108781 | JGI IMG/M metagenome (GOLD analysis project Ga0164243, IMG submission 108781) | Organic Plus compost microbial communities from Emeryville, California, USA - Original compost - Organic plus compost (OP) | ecosystem: Engineered > Solid waste > Mixed feedstock >... | reverse complement strand
TGCCCCGTGTTCTGGACGGACGGACAGTACTTCGGCCCGGCCGCGATCGTGAACGCCCACCGCTTCATCTTCGACTCGCGTGACGACAACGCCTCTGTGCGCCTGGACATCCTCAACGACAAGGAGGGCGTGTGGCGCTGCCGCACGACCTTCAACTGCTCCGAGGCGTGCCCCCGCGGCATCGAGGTCACCAAGGCGATCGCCGAGGTCAAGCAGGCGGTGCTGCGCGGCCGTCCCTGACCGTGTGAGGTCGGATGCGTCCTCGGTAGGGTGAGGACGTGTCCGACCGTGCTCCCCTCCGAACCCGGCTCGAGGTACCGCTGGAGCGGGTCGTCGAGTTGAGGGATCGCACGCTTGCGACGTTCCCCGTGCGCGTGTGGCGTACGTTCTCGTACAGCAACGGCTTCCTGCTCTCGGCAGGCATGAGCTACTACGTGCTCTTCGCCCTGTTCGCGCTGCTCTACGTGGCCTTCGCCGGTGCGGGACTCTGGCTCGGCGCGAGCGAGACGGCGATCGACGCCCTCGTGCGCCTCATGAACACGTACATCCCCGGCCTCATCGGCGACGGCGGGCTGGTCTCCGTCGCCGATGTCACCGAGATCGCCACCCGATCCAGCGGAGTCCTCGGCGTGACCGGAGCGATCGCCGTCGGTGTCGCGCTGTGGACGGCGATCGGCGCGGTCACGTTCACGCGCCGGGCGGTGCGCGATCTGTTCGGCCTCCCGTACGACACGCGCGGCTACTGGTTGCTCAAGGCGAGGGACTCCTTCGCCGCCGTCGTCTTCGGCGGCAGCATGCTCCTCGGCGCCGTGCTCAGCTGGGGAGGGGTGTGGGCCCTGGAGCAGTTCTACCGGCTGGTGGGCTGGAGCACCGTGTCGTGGCTGTTCGACCTGAGCGTGCGAACCCTGTCCGTCGGCGTCGCCTTCGTCATCGACACCGCCGCTCTCGCGTCGCTGGTGCGATTCCTCGCCGGTGCGACCCTGCGCTGGCGCTTCATCGCTCCCGGCGCGCTGCTCGGCGGCGGCGCCATGGTCGTGCTGCAGCTCGGTGCCGGCCTTCTGCTGTCTCGGGTCCCCAGCAACCCCCTGCTCGCATCCTTCGCCGTCGTCGTCGGCCTGCTGCTGTGGTGCCGCTGGCTGGCGATCGTCGTGCTCATGGCGGCGTCGTTCATCGCCGTGACGGCGATGGACCATGACCAGCCCCTGGAGCCTCACGATGAAGCGGCCGCGCGGCGGGCCGAGCGCGAGGCGCTCGTCGTCGCGGCCAGGGTGCGTCTGCGTGAGGCGGAGGAGCAGGCACGCTCGGCACCGTGGTATCGCCGCCCCGCCGCCCTGCGCGCACTCCGGAGCGCCGGCCAGGCGCTGGCGGATGCCGAGGCGGAGCTCGAGTCGGAGAATGTCCGACCCCGCGAATAGGGTGGGAACCATGCCTCATCTGCGTATCGCCACGGTCAATGTCAACGGGATCCGGGCGGCGGCCCGCAACGGCATGAGCACCTGGCTCGATGCCGCCGACGTCGACATCCTCACCCTCCAGGAAGTTCGCGGTCAGGACGCGCACCTCGAAGCCGCGCTGCCGGGGTGGACCTTCGTCCACGACGAGGCCTCGGCGAAGGGGCGCGCCGGTGTCGCGATCGCGAGCAGGACGCCCGCGCTCGCCTCGCGCACGGAGTTCGGCGATGCGGACTTCGACTCCAAGGGCCGCTGGATCGAAGCCGACTTCCTGCTCGGCGACCAGCCCCTCACCGTCGTGAGCGCGTACGTGCACACGGGCGAGGCCGACACGCCGAAACAGGACGAGAAGTGGAAGTTCCTCGACGCCTTCGGCGTGCGCCTGGGCGAGCTGGGACAGGACGGCGCCCTCGCCCTCGTCACGGGCGACCTCAACGTGGGCCACCGCGAGCTCGACATCAAGAACTGGCGAGGCAATCGCAAGAAGGCAGGCTTCCTGCCCCGTGAGCGCGCCTACTTCGACCGCTTCCTGGGCGAGGCTGGTGCTCAGATCACCGGGGTCGACGGCTCCGTGGGCCTCGGACTCGGCTGGGTCGACGTCGGCCGGCGGTTCCACGGCGACGTCGACGGACCGTACACCTGGTGGTCCATGCGCGGCCAGGCGTTCGACAACGACTCGGGGTGGCGCATCGATTACCACCTGGCCACGCCGCCGCTGGCCGAGCGAGTGGTCTCTTATCACGTGGCGCGTGCCGCCGCGTACGACCAGCGATGGAGCGACCACGCGCCCGTCGTCGTCGACTACAGCTACTGACGCCCCACGACCATCGGTGCCGTCCCGGTGAGCGCTGACGGTGCGGCGCGGCACCGCTCGGGGGCGCAATAGGATTGACGGGTGAACAAGCCTCGCCTCTACTCGGGAATGCAGCCATCCGCCGACTCACTGCAGGTCGGCAACTACATCGGCGCTCTCCTGCAGTGGCGCGAGCTGCAGAATTCCTACGACGCGTTCTTCTCGGTGGTCGACCTGCACGCCCTCACCGTCGCCCAGGACCCGGCCGTGCTGCGCGAGAAGACCCGACGAACCGCCGCTCAGTACATCGCGGCGGGCATCGAACCGTCGCAGTCGACGCTGTACGTGCAGTCGCACGTGCGTGCGCACGCCGAGCTCGCCTGGATACTCTCCACGATCACGGGCTTCGGCGAGGCGGGTCGCATGACCCAGTTCAAGGACAAGTCGGCCCGCTACGGGGCGGATGCCACGAGCGTCGGCCTCTTCACCTATCCGGTGCTCATGGCCGCCGACATCCTGCTGTACCAGACCGACGTCGTGCCCGTTGGCGACGACCAGAAGCAGCACGTCGAACTCACCCGCGACCTCGCCGAGCGGTTCAACTCGCGCTTCGGTGAGACCTTCACGGTGCCGCGGCCGGTGATCCAGAAGGACACCGCGCGCATCTACGACCTGCAGAACCCGACCTCGAAGATGTCGAAGTCCGCGGAGAGCGACGCCGGGGTCATCTGGCTGCTCGACGATCCGGCGAAGTCTGCGAAGAAGGTGATGCGCGCCGTCACCGACAACGACGGCACCGTGCGCTTCGACCGCGAGAACAAGCCGGGGGTCTCGAACCTGCTGACGATCTACGCGGCCCTCTCCGGTCGCCAGATCGGCTCGATCGAGGACGAGTACACCGGTCGTGGCTACGGCGACTTCAAGAAGGGCCTCGCCGAGCTGGTCGTGAGCGTGTTCGAGCCAGTGCGTGCGCGTGCTCTCGAGCTGCTCGACGATCCCGCCGAGCTCGACCGCATCCTGGCCGACAATGCGGCGCGCGCGGACGCCGTGGCCGACGCGACCCTCGCCGACGTCTACGAGCGCGTCGGCCTGCTCCGGCGCGTCTGATGAGCGGGCGGGGCCGCGTTCTAGGATGGGTGGCGTGACCGATCCGCAGCTGCCACCGCCCGGTGCCGTTCCCCCTGAGCCGTCAGCCACCGTCCCGGCGCCTCCTGCCCACCCGGCCCCGCCGGCGTACCCCTCGGCACCGGCGTACCCGACCGCTCCCCCCGCCGCTCCGGCTCAGGGAGCACCGTACCCCGGCGTGCCGGCGCCCCCGCAGCATCCTGCCGCACCGCCGGCACCGTACGCCGCCCCGCCCGGTGCCTATCAGGTGCCCGTCGGCGGCTATGCCGCCCCCACCGGGGCCTATCCGGTGCCCCCGCCCTTCCCGACTCCTCAACGGGGCACGCTCGGCGTCCTGTCGTTGATCCTCTCGCTCATCGCTGCCGTCGTCGCGCCGATCGTCGTCAGCGTGCTGGGTGTCGAGATCGGGACGCGCATCCCCTCGGGCATCGACACCACCGACCCCGATTTCCTGACGGCGCTCTCGCCCGCTCGCACGCAGGTGCTCTGGGCCGAGATCACCTTCTGGACGGCCACCGTCGCCGGTGTCGCCGCGATCGTGCTCGGCATCCTCGCGATCCGCGCCAAGCAGCGCAGAGCGCTCGGCATCGTCGGCCTGGTGCTGGCCGTGCTCGGCCCCCTCGTGTTCTGGACCATGCTGCTCGTCACCCTCTCGATCGGCATGGCGAGCGGGTTCACGGGCTGAGCGTCGTCGTCGCTCCGCCTCAGCGCGGGGCGTGGTGCTTCTGCTGAGCGGCGAGCAGTCCCTCGCCCACCAGGAGTTCGACCGCGTCGGCCGCATCCGACACCAGGATCGGCAGGTTGGCCCGCTCCTCCTTCCCGAACGGCGAGAGCACCCAGTCGGCGGGATCCTGGCGCCCCGAGGGCCGGCCGATCCCGACCCGCACCCGGGGGAAGTCCGCCGTCGCGAGAGCACGCGCGATGTCGCGCACCCCGTTGTGACCGCCGTGACCGCCGCCGATCTTGAGCTTGACGGTGTCGAACGGGATGTCGAGCTCATCGTGGACGACGATCACGCGCTCGGCGGGAACGGAGTAGAAGCGCGCCAGCGCCGCCGCCGGCGTCCCCGAGACGTTCATGTAGGTGTTCGGCTTGGCCAGCACCAGCTTGTCCGCACCCGGACGCAGCCACGTCTCGACCACGCGGGCGCCCGCCTTGTGCTCACGGAAGCTCTCGCCTCGACGGGCGGCGAGCTCGTCGACGACCAGCTGCCCGATGTTGTGCCTGGTCGCCGCATACTGCGGCCCGGGGTTCCCGAGACCGACCACCAGCCAGGTGGATGCCATGTCCTCGTCCTTTCATCGCCGCCCTGGCACCGGCCAGAATACGGCAGAGGGGGCGCGAACCGCGTCGCGCCCCCTCTGTCGATGGTCGGTGGGAGATTACTCCGCGGCGGCCTCGTCCGCAGCAGGCTCCTCGCCCGCTTCCTCTGCGGCCTCGTCCGTAGCCTCGACCGCGGGCAGCGAGACGGCGATGAGCAGCAGCTCGGGGTCGTCCAGCAGCGCCGCGCCCTTCGGCAGCGTGACGTCGGCGGCCGTGATGCGCGAGCCCTCTTCGAGGCCCTCGACGGACACCTCGACGTGCTCGGGGATGTGCGTCGCCTCGACCTCGAGCTTGATCGTGGCCACGTCGACGGTCACGATCGTGCCGGAGAACGACTCACCGGTGACCTGCAGCGGAACCTCGACGGTGACCTTCTCGCCCTTCTTCACGACGAGGAGGTCGATGTGCTCGATGACCTGGTGCACCGGGTCCTTCTGCACGTCCTTGACCAGCGCGAGCTGCTCCTTGCCCTCGATGTCGAGCTCGAGCAGCGCGTTGGCGCGGCGGACAAGCAGCGAGACCTGGTGGCCGGGAAGGGCGACGTGCACGGGGTCGGTGCCGTGGCCGTAGATCACGGCCGGGATCTTGCCTGCGGCGCGCAAACGACGGGCGAAGCCCTTGCCGAAGCTGGTGCGCAGCTCGGCCTGGACCTTGGTGTCTTCAGACATGAGGTTCTCCTTCGGGGCACGCAGCGAGCAGCCGCGCGGTGGTCTGGTACATGCGGACTTCGACGCGGACGCGAGAAAAAGCCACCGGGCTTGCTTCGCCGCGTCGATCACGGATGTGCGCGCACACGCGACAGCATCCCTCGCCGAGGTACAGCTCCATGGTACCCGATGACCCGATAGGCTGAAGACACCGGACGTACCACTCAGATCACGGAGACCCCCATGCTCGACGGCGCCTTCCTCTCTCACGCACTCGCATGGCTGATCGGCGCGATGACGCTGTGTGCTGCCGTCGTGACCTTCGGCGCCCTGTTCTCGCTCGGCCGCTCCGGCTACCGCAAGGACTGATCAGCCCGCCGCCGGCGCACCGACGGCCTCGGCGATCTCGGAGGCGGTGCCGTCGACGCCCGACGACTCGCCCACGCGCACGCCGCGTTCGTCGTCTCCGAGCGGTTCCAGCGTGTCGAGCTGCGAGGAGAGCAGCGACGCCGGCATGAAGTGATCGGCGCGAGCGCGCATGCGCTCCTCGAGCGTCTCGCGGGGCACGGAGAGCTCGGCGAAGAAGGCATCGGGTGCCTCATCGCGGATCGCGTCGCGGTATGCGCGCTTGAGGGCGGAGCACGCGACGACGATGTCGTCGTCGCTGCGCAGAGTCTCACCGACGACGCGCAGCCACGGCATCCGATCGGCGTCCTCCAACGGGATGCCGGCGGCCATCTTGGCGACGTTCGCCGCAGGATGGAGATCATCGCCGTCGACGAAGCGCGCACCGATGAGGTCCGACAGCGCCCTCCCCACCGTCGACTTGCCGGATCCGCTCGGTCCCATCACGACGATGCGCACTCATTCCTCCAGGCCGAAGTCGAGGAGCACCTTGCATGAGCTCCCTGCGTCGGCGGCCAGGGCGAAGGCATCGAGAGCGTCAGCGACCGGCCGCACATGGCTGATGATACCGGTGACGTCGAGGCTGCCGTCGGCGAGCGCCGCGATGACCTCGTCGAGCTCGGCGCCGAAGCGGAAGGAGCCGGCCAGCGTCAGCTCCTTGGTGATCGCCGCCGCCATCGGCGCCGGCACGTCGCCGGCGCGCTGCAGTCCCAGCAGCACCACCGTGCCGCCTCTCGTCGCCGCCGACACCGCGGCGCCGAGCCCCGCGACCGTGCCGCTGGACTCGATCACCACCTCGGCGTGGAGCCGCGCGACCGCCTCGACGTCGCGGGCGTCGAGCGTGCCGAGGCCGCGGGCGGCGGCGATCTCACGGGGAACGGTCTCGAGGTCGGTCACCGTGACGACGCGGGCGCCGTCGCGCTGCGCCACCGAGGCGACGAGCTGTCCGATCGGGCCGGCACCGATCACCGCGACGCTGCGCCCGCGCACCTCACCCGCCCGCCGCACCGCGTGCCAGGCGACGGCCGCGGGCTCGGCCAGCGCGGCCGTGCGCAGGGAGAGCCCGCGAGGCAGGGCGTGCAGCATGCGTGTGGGCAGCGCCACCCACCGGGCGAACGCGCCCTGGGTGTGCGGCAGGTGCATGGCGGAGCCGAGGTAGGTCGAGGCGGGTGCGAGGTTCGGGCGGTCGGCCGGCCACGGCGTGCGACCGTCGCCGCGCGCGGTGAGCGGATGCACGGCGACGGGCGTTCCCGCGGCGGGACCGCTGCCGTCGGACGCGGCCGTGCGCACGACGCCAGACACCTCGTGCCCGAGCACCATGGGCTCACGGAGCACCGATGCCCCCGCCGCCCCGTGCCGCCAGTAGTGCAGATCGGAGCCGCAGATCCCGCCGTACGCGATCTCGACGACGGCCTCGTCGGCGGCGGGCGCGACGGCCCCGATGTCCTCGACGCGCAGGTCGTCGGCAGCGTGGGCGACGACGGCGAAGTTCTGCATGCTTGTTCCTTCCGGTCACACGAGCGGCGTGACGAGCTCCACACCGGCCACCCTGATCGTCACGACCTGCCCCGGGTGCACCGGCGCCTGAGAGTGCGGCGCCCCGGTCATGACGATGTCGCCGGGACCGAGCCGAGACCACCCCGCGACATAGGCGAGGCACTCCCGGATCGACATCGGCAGCTCGTCGCTCCCCGTGCGGGCGACCGGGGCGCCGTCGACGTCGACCGAGAGGGCGACATCGTCGATATCGGCGTCGGTGTCGATCCAGGGTCCGAGCGGGGTGTACCCGTCGCCCGATTTCGACTCGAAGTTGCGGGGGTCGACGACGGCTCGCTCCGGACTCGACAGGTCGTTCACCGCCGTGAGGCCGAGCACGTAGTCGTCGGCGTTCTCGGCCGTCAACCCCGCCGTGTCTCGCGCGATCACGACGCAGATCTCCCCCTCCGCCACGGCGGTGCCCGCATCCCGTCGCAGCCGCACCGGGACACCGCTCGGCACCACCGTGCGGGGGCTCTTCAGCCATGCCTGGACGGGCGAGGGATGCCGGGGTCCGTTCTGGGCGATGCCGACGACGACCACGGGCTCCACGGGCGACAGCGGCTCACCGGACACGAGGCGGCCGACGTCCGACGGCACAGCGCCCGTGAACGGGTCGGCGACGGTGACGCACCCGTCGCCGTCGGCGCGCACCCAGCGCGGGCCTGTCCCCGTCAGCACCCCGCCGACGAGCATCACACCACCGCCGTCATGCCGCCGTCGACGAAGAGCGTCTGGCCGTTCACGAAGTCGCTCGCCGTGCTCGCCAGGAACACCGCGGCCCCGACGAGGTCGCGCGTGTCGCCCCAGCGTCCCGCCGGCGTGCGGCCGCGCACCCACGTCGAGAACGCCTCGTCCTCGACGAGCGGCCGGGTGAGCTCGGTGGCGATGTAGCCCGGCGCGATGGCGTTGGCCTGGATGCCGTGCGGGGCCAGGTCGGCGCACAGCCCTTTGGTGAACATCGCGATCGCTCCCTTCGTCGCCGAGTACGCGGCGATGGAAGGACGCGCGAGCTGCGACTGCACGCTGCCGATCTGGATGATCTTGCCGCTGCCCCGAGCCATCATCCCCGCCGACACCCGCCGGGAGAGGTGGAACACGCTGGAGAGGTTGGTCTGCACGAGCGTGTGCCAGTCCTCGTCCGTGAACGCGGAGATCGGCGCCCGCCGCTGCACACCGGCGTTGTTGAGGAGGATGTCGGGGGTGCCGATCACGCTCTCGACGTGCGCGATGCCGGCGTCGACGGCTGCGGCATCCGTCACGTCGAACACGATGCTCTCGGTCTCGACTCCCGCCGTCTCGGAGATCTCGCGCGCGACCGCGGAGGCCTTGGCCGCGTCTCGGCCGTGCACGACCACGTGTGCGCCCGCCGCCGCGAGCCCTTCGGCGAGGGCGCGCCCGATCCCCTGGCTCGAACCGGTGACCAGCGCGGTGCGTCCCGTGAGGTCGAAGAGGCCGAGGCCCGCGGGCAGGTGGTCGCTCATCGGCCGACCGCGGTGATCGAGATCGTCGTGGCGAAGACGTCCTCCCCGCCCTCGGTGCGCGAGACCTTGATGGCGTCGTCGATGCGGGTGAGGTCGCGCCGCAGCGTCTCGGGGGCGAGGAAGGTGCAGGCGGTGGTGATGAGCGCGAGCGTGCCCATGTACGTCGCGAGCAGGATCCAGTTCCCTCCGCTGACGGCGATGAGGTAGGCGCCGAGGACCCCGGCGAGACCGCCGGCCAACACCGCCGAGATCTCGCGCGCCATGGCCACGCCGAGGTAGCGGTGACGGTTGCCGAAGAGCTCGGGCAGCATGGCGCACTGCGGTCCCAGCATCGTGTTCACCGCGACGCCGATGCCCACCGCGATCACGGCGACCGCCAGGACGTGGTTGCCGAGTGACAGCATCCACCACGCCGGGAACGTGTAGACGAGCATGAAGACCGCCCCGGCGCGGTAGACGGTGCGTCGCCCGAACCGATCGGAGAGGTGGCCCGAGAGCGGCACCGAGAAGATGCCGATGAGCGAGCCGATCGTGACTCCCCAGGTGAGCAGGCTCTTGTCGGCCGCGTCGCCGAGGACCGAGACGAAGAAGGCGAGGCTGAGCGTCTGGAACATGTACGAACCGCCGTTCTCCGCCATCCGCAGGCCCACACCGACGATGACCCCCGGCAGGCCGTGCGAGAAGATGTCGCGGATCGGACGGTCGGCGATCTGCTCGTGCTTCTCGAGCTCGATGAAGGTCGGCGTCTCCCTCAGTCGCATCCGGATGAACAGGGCGAGCAGGATGAGCACGAACGATGCGAGGAAGGGCACGCGCCATCCCCACGAGAGCAGCTGCTCGGAGGGCAGGAGGGCGATGGCGCTGAACACGAGCGCGGCCAGCAGGGTGCCTGCCTGGATGCCGATGAACGGCAGCGCGGCGAAGAACCCGCGGCGCTTCACGGGGGCGTACTCGGCCATGAGCACCGTCGCCCCCGCCTGCTCTGCACCGGCGCCGAAGCCCTGCATGAGCCGCAGCACGACGAGGATGATCGGTGCCCAGATGCCGATGACCTCGTAGGTCGGGAGCAGGCCGATGGCCGTGGAGGCACCGCCCATGAGGAGGATCGTGACGACGAGGACCCACTTGCGTCCGAGCTTGTCCCCCAGCACCCCGAAGAACAGCCCGCCGAAGGGGCGCGCGAGAAACCCGACGCCGAACGTGGCGAACGCGAGCACGGTCGCCATTCCCGGGTCGCCCTGCGGGAAGAACAGCACGTTGAAGATCAGCGCGGTCGACAGGCCGTAGAGGGCGAAGTCGAAGTACTCCAGCGCGCTGCCGAGACTCGACGCGAGGGTGGCACGGCGCAGGTTCGCGGCGTACTCGGGGTCGTCGGATGCTGCGCGGGGTGTCGTGCGGGTGTCGGTCACTGCCATCTCCTTCGATCGGCTTCGCCAGCGGGTGACGACGACATTACCAGCCTGTTGGATTCCGTTCAACCCTTTGGACATGATGAGGACGCGCCGAACCCGCGATGCGCCGCGGACGGGCGATGCGGGTCAGCGGCGCGCGGCAGCGCTGAACGGATTGGTGAGGGCGGCGGCCGCCTCGCGGAGCGCCTCACCGACGCGCTCGATGCGCTCGTAATCCGCCTCGGCGGCACGGATCGCCACCCCGAGCGCCAGCGGCGGATCCGAGGGAGCCCAACCGGGCAGCGCGACCGCGACACCGACGACGCCGCGGAACGACTCCTCGGCGTCGAGGGCCCACCCACGCCGCCGGGCGGCGGCGAGCGCATCGAGGAGCCCGGCGAGCGTCGTCGTGCTGCGTTCGGTCAGGGCAGGGAACGACGCGTCGGCGCCGAGCATGGCCACGACCTCGTCATCGCTCATCGCCGCGAGCAGGGCGCGCCCCGTCGCCGACAGTGCGGCGGGAAGCCGCGAACCGAGCGGTGTGCCCAGGCGCAGCGTGCGCGACCCCTCGTGCCTGGCGAGATAGAGCGCCTCCGTGCCGTCGAGCATCGCCACCTGCACGAGCTCGCCGCTCAGCACCGGCGAGGCCTCGCAGACGCTGTAGAACTCGCGGATCTGATTGAACTGAGCGGCGAACGCTCCCCCGAGCTCCGCCGTGCGCAGCCCGAGACGGTACCCCTGCGCGGTGCGTTCGATCATGCCGCCCGCCTCGAGCGCGAGACAGAGATTGGCGGTCGAGGACTTGGCGAGCCCGAGACCTCCGGCGAGCTCGGTGAGGGTGCGCGGACCGCCGGCGTCGGCGAGCAGCCCCAGCAGCCTGATGCTGCGCGTGACGGCGGGCGCGGGATCGCGGCTTTCCTTGACGTCGTCTTCCATGCGCCCTCCGGTATGGATCAGTAGAACTCGACCGTATCGACCTCGGCGCGCAGCGGCTCACCATCCAACAGGCGCGCCGCGTTCTCGGCGAACCTGCGGGCGATGCGCTCCTCCTCCTTCGAGCTGAGGGCGGCCGTGTGCGGGCTCACGAGGACGTGCGGATGCGCCCACAGCGGCGAGCCCTCGGGAAGCGGCTCGTTCTCGAACACGTCGAGCGCGGCGAAGGCGATCCGGCCGTCGTCGAGGGCATCCCGCAGAGCGCCTTCGTCGATTACCGTACCGCGGCCGACGCTGGCGAGCACCGCACCGGGCTTCACCGCGGCGAGCACCTCGGCTCCGATGAGATGATGCGTCTGTTCGGTGCCGGGGAGCGTCACGACGACGGCGTCGACCTCGCGCACGGCGTCGACCAGCTCGTCGAGCGGCACCAGACGACGGACGCCGTCGACGGGCTCGCCGGAACGCGTCGTTCCCCACACCGTCGCGCCGAGCGCGTCGAACCGTCGTGCGCACTCCGCCCCGATGCCGCCCAACCCCACGACCAGCACGGTCATCTCGTCGAGTTGACGCATCTCCCAGCGTTCGGGCCAGGTGCGCGAGCGCTGGTCGCCGAGCAGACGGGGCAGCCCCTTCGCACCGGCCATCACACCGAAGACCGCGAACTCGGCGAGGGGCCCGCCGTGCACCCCGGCGCTCGTGGTGAACACGATGCGATCGAGGTCGGCGCGCGCGAGGCCTGCGGCCTTGATCTGGCTGCCTCCCCCGGCGGCCGTCGTCATGACCCACCGGAGTCGGGGGTTGGCCGAGACCGTGCGGGCGAGCGCGGCCGGATCGACGTCAGGGATGCCGAAGAGGGCGTCGGCGGAGTCGACCATGGCTTCGAAGGCCGCCTGCTGCGCGGGCGTGCGGACATGGTCGGGGTCGCCCGACCAGTCGGCGGGTCCGCGCATCGGGCGGGTGAGCGAGTGGTCGCGCACCATCTCGACTCTCGGCTCGAGCTGCTCGATGAGGCGGCACAGCTCCTCGGCCAGCGGTACGGCTGCGACGACGCGCAGACGGTTCTCGGTCTCGGCCACGGTGCTTCCCCTCTTCGCGAGTTCTCCGGCCACTCTACCGCAGGTCCAGCGTGATGAACTCTATTCATCCCAGTGGATTGTTGCTACCGTGTGCTCATGAGCACCTCCGCAGCCACCGTCGGCGTCGTCGGCCTCGGCGCCATGGGCCGGCCCATGGCCGATCGCCTGCTCGCAGCCCGCGGCGACCTCGTCATCCACGCGCGTCGCCCCCAGCCTGATCTCGTCGAGGCCGGCGCCACCTGGGCGGCCACCCCGCGTGAGCTCGGAGCGCGATGCGATGTCGTGCTCTCGATGCTGCCCGATCTGCCGCAGCTGGAGGAGATGCTCGACGGGGACGACGGACTGCTCGCCGAGGCGGGCGAGATGACGCTGCTCGTCGGCTCGACCTCGTCGGCCCCGGAGGTGCGCGCCCTCGCCGCGCGACTGCACACCGAGACAGGAGGACGTGTGCGGGTCGTGGACTGCCCCGTGTCGGGAGGCGTCGACGGCGCAACCGCCGGCACCCTGTCGATCATGCTGGGGGGCGATGCGGAGGACGCCGCCCTCGCCGCCGAGGTGCTGTCGGCCTGCGGGAGGCCGGTGCTCCTCGGCCCGCTCGGCGCGGGCCAGGTCGCGAAGGCCTGCAACCAGCTCGTCGTGTCGGCGACGATCCTCGCACTGGGCGAGGCCACGGTGCTCGCCGACCGTTCGGGACTCGATCTCGACGCTCTGTGGACGCTGCTCGGCGGCGGCTATGCGGGCTCGCGCTTGCTCGAGAGCCGCAAGGAGAAGCTCGTCACCGGTGACGACTCGCCCTCGGGCATCGCGCAGTACATGGTGAAGGACCTGCGCTTCGCCGCCGACATCGCCGAGGCCACGGGGACGGCCGCCGTGCTGCTGCCTGCCCTGCGCGCCGCTTTCGACGAGATCGTCGCCGCGGGCCTCGGCGATCGCGACATCTCCGTCTCTCGACGCTTCATCGCCTCCCGCGACACACGGGCGTCCTGACCGCGGCCTGCGCGATACCCTGAGATCATCCCCTACTTCACGATCGAGGAGCCTTCTGTGCCCGAAGCATCAGCGAACATCGGAGTCGTCGGACTCGCCGTCATGGGTTCGAACCTCGCCCGCAACCTCGCCAGCCGCGAGGGCAATACGGTGGCGATCTTCAACCGGAGCTACGAGAAGACGCAGACGCTCCTCGACGAGCACCCCGAGGCCGGCTTCATCCCGGCGGCGAGCTACCAGGAGTTCGCCGACTCGCTGCAGAAGCCGCGCACCGCGATCATCATGGTCAAGGCCGGTGCGGGGACGGATGCCGTGATCGACTCGCTGCTGGAGGTCTTCGAGCCCGGCGACATCATCGTCGACGGAGGAAACGCCTACTTCCCCGACACGATCCGCCGCGAGAAGAAGGTGCGCGAGACCGGCATCAACTTCGTCGGCGCGGGCATCTCCGGCGGCGAAGAGGGCGCTCTCACGGGGCCCTCGATCATGCCGGGCGGCTCGGACGAGTCGTGGGTGACCCTCGGGCCGATCCTGCGCTCGATCGCGGCGGTCGCCGAGGGCGAGCCGTGCGTGACGCACGTCGGGCACGACGGCGCCGGCCACTTCGTGAAGATGGTGCACAACGGCATCGAGTACGCCGACATGCAGCTCATCGCCGAGGCGTACGACCTCATCCGCCGCGGCACCGGCAAGTCGCCGGCCGAGATCGCCGAGATCTTCGCCGAATGGAACCGGGGCGAGCTCGAATCCTACCTCATCGAGATCACGGCGGAGGTGCTGCGCCAGGTGGACGCCGCCACCGGCGCGCCTCTCGTCGACGTCATCCTCGACCAGGCGGGCGCCAAGGGCACCGGTGCGTGGACCGTGCAGACCGCGCTGTCGCTCGGTGTGCCGGTGTCGGGCATCGCCGAGGCGACCTTCGCCCGTTCGCTCTCGTCGCACCCCGAGCAGCGCGCCGTCGCCGCGTCCCTCCCCGGGCCCGACGGCGCCTTCACGGTCGCCGCCGACGAGGTCGACGCGTTCATCGAGGACGTGCGTCTCGCGCTCTACGCATCGAAGATCGTCGCGTACTCGCAGGGCTTCGACGAGATCCGCGCGGGCGCGGCCGAGTACGGCTGGAACATCGACCTCGGCGCGATCTCGAAGATCTGGCGCGGCGGCTGCATCATCCGTGCGCAGTTCCTGAACCGCATCGCCGACGCGTACGCCGCCGAGCCGGAGCTTCCGGTGCTGATGACGGCGCCGTACTTCGCGGAGGCGATCACGCGCGCCCAGGCGTCGTGGCGCCGTGTCGTGGTCGCAGCGGCCCAGGCCGGCATCCCGGCTCCCGCGTTCAGCTCGTCGCTGTCGTACTACGACGGCATCCGCGCCGACCGCCTCCCCGCCGCGCTCGTGCAGGGACAGCGCGACTTCTTCGGCGCGCACACCTACAAGCGCATCGACAAGGACGGCACCTTCCACACCCTCTGGTCGGGCGACCGCACCGAAATCGAGGCCGAAGACACCCACTGAGCCACAGACAGAGGGCCCGGGGACCGCATCACGCGATCCCAGGGCCCTCTCGCATGCGGCGCCCTGTCAGGGCACGATGTCGTGGTCGCCGTCAGGGCACGATGTTGTGGTTGCGCCGGAAGAGGTTCCGGGGATCCCACGTCCGCTTGATCTCGCGGAGGCGGGCGATCGCCGCAGCCGTGAACATGTCGGGCACGGCGTGCGGGCGCTCGGTGCTGGCGAAGTTGCCGTACTCCGCCGAGCGACGCGACTCGATGCGCTCCCAGTCGGCACGGATGGCCTCGCGCGTGGCGTCGTCGAGCATGCCGGGAATGTCGAACCCGCCCGCCATCACGAACCAGGTGGCGTGACGCGCGGGGAAGGGCGTGTCCTCTTGCGCCACGTCGGCGAACGCCCCGCCGAGTGAGCGCAGGAAGAGGACGGACGCCGGATACCGACGGCGGAAGGCGACGAGGTCGTCGATGAGCTGATCGTCGAGCTCGGCGAACAGACCGTTCCCGCCGATGAATCCGGGAGGCGCGGGCACGTCGTCGCCCTCGGGGTGGGGCATCTCGAGCAGGATGTCGCGGTAGGCCGGGGTCGACACGGTGGTCTCCACGCCGGCGATCGAGCTGATCGGCGCGATCACCTCGCGCAGACGCTCGGGCTCCGGGGCGGCCCAGACCGCGCTCAGGCGCGCTCCCGCCGGCGCGCTCGGGTCCATGGGCGGCACGTCCATGTAGGTGACCGTCAGCTCACGGGGCGCGTCGCGCAGCAGGTCGCGGGCCGCGCGGATCACCGCCGCCTCGTCGCCGGCGATCACGTTCTCCGCCAGGGCGATGCCGTCGAGCGCATGGGCGCGGAAGTCGAACCTCGTCACGACGCCGACGTTGCCGCCGCCTCCGCGCAGCGCCCAGAAGAGGTCGGCGTTCTGCTCGGACGAGACCTCGACGACGTCTCCCGTCGCCGTGACCAGTTGCGCGCCGATCAGCTGATCAGCGGCGAGACCCCACGCGCGCACCATCCACCCGATGCCTCCGCCGACGGTGAGACCGCCGACGCCGACGCTGGCCGTGTCGCCCGAGCTGAGGGCGAGGCCGTGCCCGGCCAATGCCGTGGCGACGTCGCCCCAGACGGCACCGCCGCCGATGTGCACGACGTCTCCTTCGACGACGATCTCGGAAAGAGCGGACAGTTCCAGGCGCACCCCGGGCTCAGGGACGCGTGACCACGGACCGTGGCCGCCGCCGACCACGGTGAGCGAGGTCGACGACTCCGACGCCTCACGGACGATGCGCGCGACGTCAGCGACGGTCGCGGGACGATGAACAAGGGATTCGTCATTCTGTGACATGCCGACACTGTAGCGACGGCCTCGGACATCCGCACCGCCGCCGAGACGGAGGGGAGCGCGGGGCCGCCGCCCCGCGCTCCCCCGCTACCGGGTGACGTCGTGCACGACGCCGCCTGCCAGGCGGAGCCGTCGCGTCGCACGACGTGCGACCGCCGAGTCGTGCGTCACGACGATCATCGTGATGCCCTCTGCACACAGCGCCTGCAGCAGATCGAGGATCTCGTCGCGCATGCTCTCGTCGAGGTTCCCCGTCGGCTCGTCGGCGAGCAGAACCCGCGGCCTCTTCACGATCGCACGCGCGATCGCCGCTCTCTGCTGCTGTCCTCCGGAGAGTTCCGCAGGCAGATGGTCGCTCCGATCGGCGAGCCCGACGTGCGCGAGCGCCTCAGCCACCCTCGCTGCGCGCTCAGACTTCCCGAGACGGAGCGGCTCGAGCGCCATGTCCACGTTCTCGGCTGCGGTGAGGGTCGGGACGAGGTTGAACCCCTGGAAGACGAAACCGATCTCCTGCGCCCGCAGCCTCCCCAGCTCGCGCGAGGACGCCGACGCGAGCTCGACGCCATCGAGCCTCAGCGAACCCGACGTCGGTGTGTCCAGCGCGCCGAGCAGCTGCAGCAGCGTGGACTTCCCACCTCCGGTCGGCCCCTGGATCGTGACGAACTCCCCTGGAAGAATCCGCAGGTCCACGCCGGTCAGGGCCTTCACCACGCGACCTTTCTGCGCATAGGTCCGTGTCACGCCCTCCAGGGTGTACAGCGGTCCCCGGACCTCCGGGTTCTCGCTCTCGGTTGCCACGTCTGCGATCGTCATGTCGTTCTCCTCCTCGTGATCGTGTTCTGTGCCGTCGTACAGGTCATGCCACCGAGCGCAGCGCCTCGGCGGGGCTGAGCCTGGCCGCACGCCATCCGCCGAAGGCCGCCGCGACGAGCCCGCCGAGAACGGCCACGGCCACCGCCGCGATCAGGACCCAGGGCGTGAGCGGGGCGCTCAGGACGATGTCGGCCGCCTCTGAGGCCTGGAACATCGCTCCACCGCGGCCGCCACCCGTCGGGCCGCCTGCCATGCCCGCGGGACCGCCCTGCGCACCTCCCGCGGCGGAGGCCGCGATCGTGGGCCGCATGAGGGTGATCGCCACGATGCCGCCGATTCCGAGCACGAGGCCCGCGGCGCCGCCGATGAGCCCTTGCACCATCGACTCGCCGGCCACCTGGCGCACGACCCTGGCGTTCGACCAGCCGATGGCCTTGAGCGTGCCGAACTCCCTGGTGCGCCGGGAGACGCCGGACATCGTCAACAGCACGGAGAGCAGCAGCGCCACGGCCAGCACGACGACGGACAGCCACGTGCCGAGGTTCGTGATGAGCGACGTCGCGCTGGACAGGGAGCCCGACACCGTCGACGCCAGCTCCGACTGCGAGGTCACGGTCGCATCGGGCAGAGCATCCTCGATCGCCGACTGCACGGCGTCGATCGACGCGGCCGACTCCGCCTGCACGTACACCGTCGAGATCACCTCTCCCACCCCCGCCAGCGTCTGCGCGGTGTCCAGCGGCAGATACACGTTCGCCGCCGTGTCCGCCGAATCCGCCGTGGACGAGAGGATGCCGACGACCTCGACGCTCGATCCTGCGACGTCGATCGCGTCACCGACGCCGATCCCCTCCGTGGAGGCGTAGGTCGCATCGATGAGGGCGACGAGCTCGCCGGCGTCATCGGCGCCGAAGGCGCGCCCGTCGGTGATCTCGGTGGAGGCGAGCGGGCCGATCGCGGTCGAGTCGGGGTCGATGCCCAGCACGCTGAACGAGTCGACGTCGAACGACCCGCCGCCCGCGCCGTCTGCTCCGCCCTGCGGGGGCTGCTGCTCCTCGCCCGCTCCATCGGACTGCACGTCCTGCTGCTGCGCGAATCCTCCGCGCGGGAGCTCACCGGAGAAGGTCGAGTTCGTGAGGCTGAGTGCCCCGGATGCCGCGGCGACCCCGGTCGTCTCGGCGACGGTGTCGACAGTGTCCGCGGCGAGCGTTCCGCGCATGAGGTCGGTCCGGAGCATGGACTGGCTGAGCGTCGTGGTGTCGCCGTCCGTGGTCGCGTCCTCGTTGTCGAAATCGAACCGCTGCGCACCGCCCTCCCCCGGCTCCACGGCGGCGCCGGTGACCGTGAGGTCGGTGCCGACCCCGTACACCGACTCGAGGGCCTGGGCCTGCGCATCACGCACACCGGCGGCGAGC
>Ga0164243_10006160_pt1 | contig 18225 bp, 16 predicted proteins | sample OricompcompostOP_FD_108781 | JGI IMG/M metagenome (GOLD analysis project Ga0164243, IMG submission 108781) | Organic Plus compost microbial communities from Emeryville, California, USA - Original compost - Organic plus compost (OP) | ecosystem: Engineered > Solid waste > Mixed feedstock >... | reverse complement strand
CGCGGCCGAGGTGCCGCCGCCGGTCCTGCGCGCGCTGCGCCGGGCGCACGCGCGCGGCGCCCGGCTGGTGAGCATCTGCACCGGCGCGTTCGCGCTGGCCCAGACCGGCCTGCTGGACGGCCGTCGCGCCACCACGCACTGGGTCCGCGCGGCGGAGCTGGCCGCCCGCTTCCCGCGCGTCGAGGTGGACCCCGCCGTCCTGTACGTCGACCACGGCGACGTCGCGACCAGCGCGGGCGCCGGCGCGGGCATCGACCTGTGCCTGCACCTGGCCCGCCGCGACCACGGCGCCGCGTACGCCGCCCACCTGGCCCGGCACATGGTGCTGCCGCCGCACCGCGAGGGCGGCCAGGCGCAGTACGCCACCGTGCCGCCGCGGCCCGAGCCCGAGGACGAGCTCGCCGTCCTGCTCACCTGGGCGCAGGAGCGGCTCGCCGAACCGATCACCGTGGACGACATGGCCACGTACCTGCGGCTCTCGCCCCGTACGCTGGCCCGCCGCTTCACCGACCGGCTCGGCACCACGCCCGCCCGCTGGCTGCGCACCCAGCGGGTGAACGCGGCCCGCGCGCTGCTGGAGGAGACCGACCTGCCCGTCGACGCGATCGCCGCGCGGGTCGGCCTCACCTCGGCGACCAACCTGCGCCGCCGCTTCCACGACCTCCTGCGCACCACGCCCGCCGCGTACCGGCGGGCCTTCCGCGCCTGAGCCGTACGGTCACTCCTCGCCGGAGAACCGCTCCCAGGCCGACTGCCGGGTGATGCCGAGCGCCTCGCCGATGCGCGCCCAGGTGACGCCGCGCCGCCGCAGCTCCCGCACCCACGCCCGCAGGTTCGCCTCGACCTGGTCGGCCACCGCGGACACGCGGGGGATGTGGTGAAGCATCTCCTCGTCGGCCATCGACTCCCACAGCGGCAGCCGCACCTCGACGGGGTTGTCGCGGTACTCCTCGATGACCGAGTTCGCCAGCCCGACGCACTCGTCGCAGATGTGCACGCCAGGCCCGGCGACCAGCCGGCTCACCTGCTCGGCCGACTTCCCGCAGAACGAGCACCGAACCGGCTCCGCCTGTTCTCCGTACGCCTGCACGCCGTCCCCGCCTCTTGCTGTCAGGGTCACCCTGACACGTTACGCCCGTCAGGGCCACCCTGACAACCGCGGTCGTGACAGCTCGCCCGGACCACCGGCGGCCGCCGACGGCAACGCCGCGACGTCCTGGTGCCCGTCCAGGGCGACCGGCAACGACCTGGCCCAGCGGTACCACCGCGACGTCGCGGTCGTCGAGACGCAGTACGGCTGGACGCTGGACAACGGGGACCGGCTCGGATTCCTGTCCGACCTGGCGTCGATCATCGCGGTGCGGGCGTTTTCTACTGGGCGCCCGGCGAAGGCACGCCGAACGACGACCTCGCGCTCTTCGACTTCCAGGGCCGCGCCGACCCGGTGCGCGCGGGTCGCTAGGCCATCAGGCCGGCCAGCCCGGGCGCCAGGCGGGCGCCCTGGGCGTGGCCGGCGCGGGCCGCGGGGGTGCGGGTGGCAGGGTCCAACGGGTCGGCGCCGATCGCGGCCTGCGACGCCTCGTCCGGCGTGATCACCTCGACGCGGGCCGTACGGGACAGCTCCGCGACGTCCCGCTCGAAGTCCGGGTCGACCATCGGGGCGACGACCACGACCGGGTCGTGCCCGGCGGCCACGTCGACGTTGGCGGTCGTACGGATGCCGCCGTCCACGTACCGGACGCCGTCGACGGTGACCGCCGGCCAGACGAGCGGCACCGCGCAGCTCGCCTCGACCGCCGCGACGAGCGGCACCCCGGAGTCCCGGTCGAAGAACCGCGGCTCGCCGGACTCCGCTTCCACCGCCACGATGACCAGCCGCCACTCCGGCCAGTCCGGCGACGGCAGGCGCCCCGCGACCACCGCGTGCCGCTCCTCCGGGGACACCGTCGTGGCCGTCAGCGCCTGCCGCCCGAGGCGCCGCCGCCGCTCGGCCGGGTCGGCGATCTCCTCGGCGAGCCGCGTCCACTCCTCCAGGATCTTCGGTACGTCCACGCCGGCCGGCCGGATCTCCCGGTTCTGCAGCTCCGGCTCCACCTGCCGGCGGTACAGCTCGGCCACGCCCAGCCCACTGCCGAGCTGCGCGCCCACCGTGGACCCCGCCGAGGTGCCGACCACCAGGTCCGCCCCCGTGACGTCCGCCCCGTTCGCGGCCAGCCCCGCGAGGACCCCCGTGGTCCACGCGATCCCGGCCACTCCACCGCCGCCCAGCACCAGCGCGCCGCCCATCACGTACCGCCCTTCGTCACCGGAGGACGTCGGTGGCCTTGTGCCCGTCCTCCACACCATCGATCAACAGGACGTCCCCGCGCGAGTGTTCCGTGCGCAGCGGCAGGATCGCCTGGTACTCCGGCGACTCGTACCAGGCCCGCGCCCGGTCCAGGTCGGGGAACTCGATGATGATCAGCGTGCCGTCCCAGCGTCCCTCACGCACGTCGGGCCGGCCGCCGTGCACGATGAACCGCCCGCCGTACGGCGCCAGCGTGCCGTCGATCCGCTCCAGGTACTCCGCGACCGCCGGGCCGCGCTCGACGTCGTGCAGATTTCCGATTCCGTAAGCACTCATGTTCAGCAGAATCCGCCGCATGTGGCGGACGGCCAATTACGCGCGGGGTAATCCGTACGGGTACCTCAGTCGCCCAGCAGGTCCCAGCGGTTCCCTGCGATGTCGAGGAACACCGCCACCCGCCCGTACGGCTCGGTCCGCGGCTCCCGTACGAACTCCACGCCGGCCGCCCGCAGCCGCGCGTACATGCCGTCGAAGTCCGCCACCCGCAGGAAGAACCCCACCCGCCCGGCGACCTGCTCGCCGACGGCGCCGCGCTGGCGCTCGCCGTCGGCGCGGGCCAGCAGGACGCCGGTCTCCGCGTCCGGCGGCCGGACGACGACCCACCGCTTCGGCCGCCCGTCGTTCGTCGTCGCCGGCGCGTCCTCGACCAGCTCGAAGCCGAGGACGCCGGTGAAGAAGGCGATCGCGGGGTCGTACTCGTCCACGACGACCGTCACCAGATCGATCCGCACGGCCCGAGCGTACGAGGCGGCTCAGCGGACCGGGATGAAAAGCCCCTCGAACGGCGGCTCGCCCACGCCGGTGGTGACGTGCCCGGCGCCGCTGGTGTCCGCGGCCAGCACCAGGTCGCCGGGGCCGAAGCGGCGCGCGGTGCCGTCGCTGACCCGCACCTCGATGGTGCCGCGCAGCATCACCACCCACTGCTCGCGGGGCGCCGGGTGCGGCGCGCTGTCGAACGGGGCGCCGCGCAGGAAGCTGACGCCGCCGGCCGAGGGCAGCCCGCCCACGGACATGTCCGGCATGCCGTCGGCGACCCGCTGCCGGGTGAGCGGGATCTCGGCGTCCTCGAACGCCGACCCGCCATCGGCCGTACGGACGATCCGGGTGAACGTGACGGTCATCAGTCCACCCCGATGTACTGCGTGTCGAGGCGGATCCGGCCGTCGTCGTCCAGCGCCAGCACGTCCAGCCCGCCGCCGGCCACGTCGCCGGTCGCCACGTCCACCATCGACCAGCGGAGCGCGACGACGCCGGCCAGCAGCCGCCGCGGCTCCTCGCGCAACCGGAACGCGTACGTCCCGGGGGCCACGAACATCTCATGCGCCCGGGCCACCCGGCCCAGCAGCGCGGCGTGCCCGCGCACCTCGAGCGACGGCGCGGGGAACGCCAGGTTCGCGGCGGCCGTACGGATCTCTTCGGGCGGATCGGCGATCACGTGCGCGCCGTCCTCCGTCCACAGGCCGTGGACCAGGTCCTCGCGGACCTGCGGGTCGGCCTCGTTCCACAGGGCGACGTATCGGTCGGCCAGGTTCTTCGTCATGCCGCCAATCCTGCGGACGGACCCGCGGCTCCGCGATTCCCTGCGAGGTATCGCGGCGGCGCGGCCGTGCCGGTACGAATGGTCCATGCTGACGAACACCGAGCCGGCCGGCGACTTCGCGCGCCGATTGCGGCAGTGGCGGCGGCTGCGCCGGTGGAGCCAGCTCGACCTGGCCATCCGGGCGGACACCACCCAGCGCCACCTCAGCTACCTCGAACGCGGGCGGTCGCGGCCGGGGCGGGCCATGGTGGTGCGGCTCGCGGAGTCGCTCGGCCTGTCGCTGCGCGAGCGCAACGGCCTGCTGACCGCGGCCGGCTACGCGCCCGCCTACCCGGAGTCGCCGCCCGGGGCGCGCGGGCTCGAACCGGTACGCGCGGCGCTGGAGACCATCCTGCGCGGGCACCTGCCGTACCCGGCCGTCGTGGTCCGCCCGTACGGCGAGCTGGTCGCCGCCAACGCCGCGTTCGACGTGCTCGCCGAGGGCGCGGCGGCCTGGCTGCGGGAACCGCCGGTGAACGTGCTGCGGCTCGCGCTGCATCCGGACGGCATGGCCGGGCGGGTGGCGAACCTGGCGGAATGGGGCCGGCACATCACGCACAGCCTGCGCGACCAGGCGCTGCGCAGCCCCGACACGCGGCTGGACGACCTCATCGCCGAGCTCGACACGTACGTGCCGGCCGCCGATCCGTCGCCGGACCACCTCGGCTTCGCCGTACCGCTGCGGCTGCGGTGCGCGGAGGGCGAGCTGCGGCTGATCACCACTCTGACGTCGTTCGCGACCGCCGTCGACGTCACGCTGGCCGAGCTGCGCCTGGAAGCGTTCCTGCCCGCGGACGAGACGACCGCGGCGATCCTGCGCCGTCGCTCAGCGCCGTGACCAGGGCGATCGTCAGCTCGGTGGCGGTGATGCCGATGTCCTCGGCGGCGCGGACGACGAGACCGGCGGTCACCGCGGGCAGAAGGCGGGCCGCGTCGAGGGGAGCGAGGTACGGATAGGCCGTCGGGTCGCCGGCCGGGGCGTTCGCGCGGGCGACGGCCGCGGCGGCGTCCGGCGGGGTGCGCGCGGCGATGAGGGCGGCGGCCCGGTCGCGGCGGTACCAGCGCGGCTGGCCGGCCGTACCGGCCAGGTGGTCGTCGAGGCGGAGCTCGGCGAGCGGCCGCCGGTCCGCGAGGGCGGCGCGGAGGGCGTACGGCCCGCGGTCCTGGAGCAGGCCGGCGGGGTCGTGGCCGTGGGGGAGGAGGGCGCGGGTGGCGTCGGGCGGCAGTAGGGCGGACGCGCGGAGGGCGGCGCGGAGGCCCGCGTCGTCGGCGTCGAAGGCGAGCGTGACCGGACGGCCGCCGAGCAGGTCGAGCTGCCGGCGGGTGAGCGCGGTGCCGCTGGGCGCCAGCGCGGCGTACACGGCGTACGGGTCGGCCAGCGTGACGGCGATGGCGTCGAGCGTCCCCTCGACGATGACCGGGACCGCACCGGCGGCGAGCCGCGGCAGGGCGACGTCCAGGCCGTACAGGGTGGCGCCCTTGGTGTAGAGCGGCGTGTGCGGACTGTTCAGGTACTTCGGCGCGCGCTCGGGCCGCCACGGCCCGGCCCGCCCGATGAACGCGATCGTGGTCCCGTCCGCGGTGCGCACCGGCATCATCGCCCGGTCCCGGAACCGGTCGATCAGCCCGCCGCCGCGCGCCGGTTTCCCCAGCCCGGACTCGACGATGTCCGCGTCGGCGTACCCCAGCCCGCGCAGGTACCGCACCAGGCCCGTCCACCGCCCCGGCGCGTACCCGATCCCCCAATCGCCGCGCAGCGCCGCCCCGAGCCCGCGCGCCGCGAGGTACCCCGGCACCCACGACCCCGGCAACCGCGCACGGAAGTACCGCTCGGCCATCGCGTGCATCTCGGCCAGCACCGCACTCATGGCGGCCCCTACGGACGCGAACCCTTACCGCCTGATTTTCGCACACCTGTTCGACTCTGTCAGGTCGAATCGGCCGCCGTCACCGTCGAGTAAAATCGTCTTTGGGTACTAGATGACCGATCCATTACCCATGGGGTGGGAGGTCCGCGGCGATGGACGCGACGACGTTACGGCCGAACCAGGTGCTCGCCGGGCCCGTCCAGGTGGCGCTGCATCCCGTACCGAAGGCGGATACGGAGCCCGAACGGCGCTGGCGCGCGTTGGCCGACGCGGCCCTGGAGCCCAACCCGTTCGCCGCCCCCGACATCGTGCTCCCCGCCGTACGGCACCTGCCCGGCGGCCATGACGTCCGGCTACTCACCGCCGAGTGCGCCGGCGAACTGATCTTCGCGCTGCCGGTCACCCGCGGCCGCGCGCACCCCCGCGTACCGCTCCCCGTACTCCAGGCGTGGGACGACTACGACCCGCCCCTGGCCACCCCGCTGCTGCACCCCGAGCACGCCGTCCTGGCCTGGCTGGCCGTCCGCGCCGCCCTCGGCGGCCTGCGCGCGGCGTGGCTGCGCCTGGACCCGCTGGCCATCGACGGCCCGGCCGCCGCCGCCCTCACCGAGGCGGCCGCCCGCCGCGGCCCGCCCGCCCGGTACGTCGAGACCTGGCAACGCGGCGCTGTCCGCCGCGACTCCCCGGCCCCGCCCCCGTCCGGCCGCACCCGCCGCGGCCAGGACCGCCGGCGCCGCCGCCTCGCCGACCTGCTCGGCCACGACGTAGAGCTCGTTTTCCACAGCGGCGTCCCCGGCCCGTCCTCCGACCTCATCGACCGCTTCCTCACCCTGGAGGCCTCCGGCTGGAAGGGCCGCGCCGGCACCGCAATGCGCGACCGCCCCGGAGAGGCGGAGTTCTTCCGCGCCCTGACGACCCGCCACCGCACCCAAGGCCGCCTGGAGATGCTGACCCTCCAGTCCGGAGACCGCCTACTGGCCGCCAACGTCAACGTAGTAGCCGGCACCACACTCTTCTGCCTGAAAACCACCTACGACGAAGCCGTCGCCCCCGCCTCCCCCGGCCGCCTCCTGATAGACGCCGAGATCGAAACCTTCCGCAGTTCGACCCCCCACACCCTCCTGGACACCTGCGCCTCCCCCGACTCCGAGGTGGTAGCCCAGAAATACCCCGACCACCGCACCCTGGCCACCACACTCATCCCCGGCAGCACAACGGCCCCCCACCTGCTCTCCCAAGCCCTCCTCAAGGCCCACGACCTGACCACAAAGCCCTGAAACCAAGAAGGCAAGCCAAATCGACGCCCAGCAAAGCCAACGGCGAGCCCCACCGATCGCGGGGGCTCCGGGGGCCTCGGACCCCCGGGAAAATGACGAAAGACCAGCGGGGAAGCAGCAAAGCTGCAACCACACTGGTCCTCGGTCTTTCGTGGGCCTGGGAGGACTTGAACCTCCGGCCTCATCCTTATCAGGGATGCGCTCTAACCGACTGAGCTACAGGCCCGAGCTGGGGGAACGTTATCGCACCCAGTGGGGGTGGGGCGAATCGCTCACTGCCTCGTCGAGTTTACCGTGTTTTCGAGGGTGCGTGCGCCAGTGGAGGTGGGTCACTCGCCTTCGCTGAGGGTCACCTCTACGCCGCCCACCAGGTCGGCGGCGAGGTTGTACAGGACGGCGCCGACCGTCGACAGGGCGGTGATCAGTACGACGTTCAGGGCGCCGATCAGGCCGGTGTAGCCCAGGACCCGGGAGGCGGAGAACCAGGACGCGGGGTCGAAGGTGGACTGGCCGTCGCCGGAGGTGGTGAGGTCGCGGAGCGTCTGGGTCAGGGAGTCGAAGACGCCCAGGCCGGCCAGGATGCCGTACAGGACGGCTACGGCGACGAACAGCACGATGAACGCGACCAGGGAGATGACGAAGCTGAACTTCGTCACCGACCACGGTTCGACCCGGCTGAGGACGAGGTGCGCGCGGCGCTTGCCGCCCTTGCCGTCGGACTTGGGCTTCTGCGGCGACTCGCGGGGCACCAGCGGACTCGGCGACGTGGGGCCGCCGGCCGCCGAGGGGGACGGCGGCACGGGACGCGGGCTGGTGCGCGGCGGCGGCCCGGCGCTCCCCGGGCTGCCGGGGGCACCGCCGGCGTTGCCGCTCAGGCTGATCGGTCGTGTCGGCTCCGAGGACCGGGCAGGCTCGGACGGCCGCGCCGACGACGAGGTGGACGGCTTGGAGACCGGTGGACCGCCCGGTACGGCACCTTTCTGCACGGGGCCATTCTGCCCCGGATCGCGGCCGCTTTGGGCGGGTCGGTCAGATCCGGCCGGTTTCTGCGGTGAGCTGGCCACCGGCCGGTCGCCGGGGTGCGGCGGCGTGGCCGCACCCGGCGTGGCCGGCTTCGCGGAATCGGCGCCGCCGGCCCCCGTGGCCGCCGGGCCGCTCTGCGGCGAGGCGGCCGAAGCGGCGCCGTTCTGTCCGGCGGCGTTCCCGTTCTTGGCGTCGTCGGGGGAGGACTTTCCCGTACCGGTCTGGGCGGACCCCTTACCGGGCTGGGAACCGGCACTCACGATTGCGTCTCCTCACCCGCGTCGGTCGCGGCGTCGACATCGCCTTCCTCGGCATCCGCGTCAGCGGATTCCGCGTTGTGCGCGAGCGCCACGACGGTCGACCCCTCGGCGAGATGCATGAGACGGACCCCCATCGTCTGCCGGCCCGACCGCTTGATCTCCCCGGCACCGGTCCGGATCACGCCTCCGGTCGACGTGATCGCGAAGACCTCGTCCTCGGGACGCACCATCAGCGCCCCGACGAGCTTGCCGCGGTTCTCAACGATCTTGGCCGTCAGTACGCCCTTGCCACCACGGTTCTGCACAGGGTACTGCTCGGCGTCGGTGCGCTTCGCATAACCGCCTTCCGTCGCAACAAGGACATCCTGCCCCTCCTGCACGACATGCATGCTCAACAGCCGGTCACCGTCGATGAACCGCATGCCGATCACGCCCGAGGTGGCCCGGCCCATCGGCCGCAGCGACTCGTCACTGGCGTGGAACCGGATGGCCTGGGCGTTCTCGCTGATCAGCACCAAGTCGTCGTCGGCCGACACCTTGCGGGCGGCGATCAGCTCGTCGCCCTCACGCAGGTTGATCGCGATCAGGCCACCGCTGCGCGGCGAGTCGTAGTCCGACAGCTGGGACTTCTTCACCAGCCCCTGCCGAGTGGCGAGCACGAGGTACGGCGCCTCCTCGTAGTCGCGGAGGTCCATGACCTGCGCGATGCTCTCGTCCGGCTGGAAGGCCAGCAGGTTGGCCACGTGCTGGCCGCGGGCGTCGCGCGCCGCCTCCGGCAGCTCGTACGCCTTCAGCCGGTACACCCGGCCCTTGTTCGTGAACACCAGGATCCAGTGGTGCGTGGTGGTCACGAAGAAGTGCTCGACGATGTCGTCCTGCTTGAGCTGCGCACCCCGTACGCCCTTGCCGCCGCGCTTCTGCGCCCGGTAGGAGTCGGTCTTGGTGCGCTTGGCGTAGCCGCCGTGCGTGATGGTGACGACCACGTCCTCTTCGGCGATGAAGTCCTCCATCCGCATGTCACCCTCGAACGGGATGATGTGCGTCCGGCGGTCGTCGCCGTACTTCTCGACGATCTCGTGCAGCTCCTCGCCGACGATCTGCCGCTGCCGCTCCGGCGACTCCAGGATCGCGTTGTACTCCGCGATCTGGGCCATCAGCTCGTCGTACTCCTCGGTCAGCTGCTGTCGCTCCAGGGCGGCCAGCTTGCGCAGCTGCATGTCGAGGATCGCGCGGGCCTGGATGTCGTCGATCTCCAGGAGCTCCATCAGGCCCTGTTGCGCGGCCTGCGCCGAGTCGCTCGCCCGGATCAGCGCGATGACCTCGTCGATCCGGTCGATCGCCTTGAGCAGCGCACGCAGGATGTGCGCCCGTTCCTCGGCCTTGCGCAGCAGGAAGCGCGTCCGGCGGACGATGACCTCGATCTGGTGCGTCACCCAGTGCCGGATGAGCTGGTCCAGCCGGAGCGTACGCGGTACGCCGTCGACCAGCGCCAGCATGTTCGCGCCGAACGTCTCCTGCAGCTGCGTGTGCTTGTACAGGTTGTTCAGCACGACCTTGGCGACCGCGTCGCGCTTCAGCACGATGATCAGCCGCTGGCCGGTACGGCCGCTGGTCTCGTCGCGGACGTCGGCGATGCCGGTGATCCGGCCCTCCTTAACGAGGTCCGCGATCTTCTGCGCGAGGTTGTCCGGGTTGACCTGGTACGGCAGCTCGGAGACGACCAGACACTGCCGGCCGCGCTTGTCCTCCTCGACCTCGACGACGGCGCGCATGGTGATCGAGCCGCGCCCGGTGCGGTACGCGTCCTCGATGCCGCGGCGGCCGACGATCTGGCCGGAGGTGGGGAAGTCGGGCCCCTTGATGCGGGCCATCAGGGCGTCGAGCAGCTCCTCGTCGGTGGCCTCGGGGTGCTCGAGGTACCACTGGACGCCGGACTCGACCTCCCGCAGGTTGTGCGGCGGGATGTTGGTGGCCATGCCGACCGCGATGCCCGACGAGCCGTTGACCAGCAGGTTGGGGAAACGCGCCGGCAGTACGACGGGCTCGCTGGAGCGGCCGTCGTAGTTCGGCCGGAAGTCGACGGTCTCCTTGTCGATGTCGCGCAGCATCTCCATGGCGAGCGGCGCGAGCTTGCACTCGGTGTACCGCATCGCCGCGGCGGGGTCGTTGCCGGGCGACCCGAAGTTGCCGTTGCCGTCGACCAGCGGCATCCGCATCGACCACCACTGGGCGAGCCGCACCAGGGTGTCGTAGATCGCGCTGTCGCCGTGCGGGTGGTAGTTGCCCATGACGTCCCCGACGACGCGGGCGCACTTGAAGTACCCGCGGTCCGGCCGGTACCCGCCGTCGTACATGGCGTACAGCACGCGCTGGTGCACCGGCTTGAGGCCGTCGCGGACGTCGGGCAGCGCGCGACCGACGATGACCGACATCGCGTAGTCGAGATAGCTGCGCTGCATCTCGACCTGGATGTCGACGGGTTCGATCCGGTCCGGGGTCTCCGGAGTGTTGACGTCCGTCACGGGCTGATGGTCCTTCTCAGTTCTGCGCGCCCAGCAGGACGCGGTCTATGCGGTCGGCGGGCCGGTCAGATGTCGAGGAACCGCACGTCCTTGGCGTTGCGCTGGATGAACGAGCGACGGGACTCGACGTCCTCGCCCATCAGGACGCTGAACATCTCGTCCGCCTGGGCGGCGTCGTCCAGCGTGACCTGGAGCAGCACGCGGTTGTCCGGGTTCATCGTGGTGTCCCACAGCTCGTTGGCGTTCATCTCGCCGAGACCCTTGAACCGCTGGACGAGGTCCTGGCTGCGCGGGTCGCGCTTGCCGGCCTCGATGCCCGCCTGGATGAGCCCGTCGCGCTCGCGGTCGGAGTAGGCGTACTCGACCTCGTTGCCCCGCCGGTCCCACTTGATCTTGTACAGCGGCGGCTGCGAGAGGTACACGTAGCCGGCCTCGATCAGCGGCTTCATGAACCGGAACAGCAGCGTCAGCAGCAGCGTGTTGATGTGGTGGCCGTCGACGTCGGCGTCCGACATCAGGATGATCTTGTGGTACCGGAGCTTCTCGATGTCGAAGTCGTCGTGGATACCGGTGCCCAGCGCGGTGATGATGCCCTGGACCTCGTTGTTCTTCAGGATCCGGTCGATACGCGACTTCTCGACGTTGAGGATCTTGCCGCGGATCGGGAGGATCGCCTGGAAGTCCGGGTCGCGGCCGCCCTTCGCGGAGCCGCCCGCGGAGTCGCCCTCCACGATGTACAGCTCGCAGCGCGTCGGGTCGGTCGACTGGCAGTCCGACAGCTTGCCCGGCAGGGACGTGGACTCAAGCAGGCTCTTACGGCGGGTGAGGTCGCGCGCCTGACGCGCGGCGATGCGCGCGCGGGCCGCCTGCGTGGCCTTGTTGATGATGTCCTTGGCGTCGCCCGGGTTGCGCTCGAACCAGTCGCGCAGGTGCTCGTTGCACGCCTTCTGCACGAACGACTTCGCCTCGGTGTTGCCCAGCTTCGTCTTCGTCTGGCCCTCGAACTGCGGGTCGGCCAGCTTCACGGAGATGATCGCGGTCAGGCCCTCGCGGACGTCCTCACCGGTGAGGTTGTCGTCCTTGCCCTCGCGCAGCAGCTTCTGGTCGCGGGCGTACCGGTTGACGATCGAGGTCAGCGCGGCGCGGAAGCCCTCCTCGTGGGTACCGCCCTCCGCCGTGTTGATCGTGTTGGCGAAGGTGTGGACGGACTCGGAGTAGCCGTTGTTCCACTGCATCGCGATCTCGACGGCGATGCCCTCGCCCTCGTCGTTGAACGCGATGACGCTGGGGTGCACCGGCTCCTTCGAGGCGTTGATGTGCCGGACGAAGTCCTCGATGCCGCCTTCGTAGTGGTAGACGACCTCGTTCGGCTCGCCGTTGGTGAAGTCGGGCCGCTCGTCGGTCAGCGTGATCGACAGGCCGCGGTTGAGGAACGCCATCTCCTGGAGCCGGCGCGACAGCGTCTCGAAGTTCCAGGTGGTGGTCTCGAAGATGGTGTCGTCCGGCCAGAACGAGACCGTCGTGCCGGTCTCGCTCGCGTCGCCGGTCCGCTCGAGCGGGGCCGTCGGGCGAGTCATCTCATACGTCTGCGTCCACAGCGCGCCGCCGAGCCGTACCTCGACCTCAAGACGCGTGGACAGCGCGTTGACCACGGAGATGCCGACGCCGTGCAGACCGCCGGAGACCGCATAGGACTTGCCGTCGAACTTGCCGCCCGCGTGCAGCTTGGTGAGCACCACCTCGACGCCGCTGAGCCCGGTCTTGGGCTCCTTGTCGACGGGGATGCCGCGGCCGTTGTCCTTCACCCGGACACCGCCGTCGGCGAGCAGCGTCACCTCGATGGTGTCGCAGAACCCGGCGAGCGCCTCGTCCACGGAGTTGTCCACAACCTCGTAGACGAGATGGTGCAGGCCGCGCTCGCCGGTGGAACCGATGTACATGCCCGGGCGCTTGCGGACGGCTTCGAGACCCTCGAGTACTTTGATCGATTTAGCGTCGTACGCCAAGTGGAAGTCCTCCTGCCGGGGACACGCGCCGAAGCGGTGCTCAGTGCCAGTGTCACGGACACCCGGGTAGGCACAGTCACGGCCGTGCGGCCGCGTCGGCGCAAGTGTCCTGAATCCACTTACATGGTACCTGCCGCGGCCACTCAAAGGGGCATTGACGGCGCTGTGCCGCAATATGAGAGCCGAACTCGCCGGGACTCAAGGTCCACCCCGTGCCCACCCCGGTTCATGACGGCTACGGCGCTTGAGATTGCGTACGGCCCCGCGCCGCACGCCGGTACCCCGCAGTTCCGATTTTAGTTCCACGATCGTCCGTCCGGCGGGGCAACGCGCACCCGCTTGGACACGCACGGTGTGCGGTTCGTCGCACACCTCGTACGTCAGCCGGTCACCCATCGGCGCCGGCGCTCGCCCGACGCCGGGCCGGTGACCTTCACGCTCGCCACCGTGCCGTGGCCGAGCTCCTCGTTCAGCCGCTTGACCAGCGTCGGAGCCAGCAGCCGGACCTGCGTCGCCCACGCCGCGGAGTCCGCTTGCACCACGACCTCGGCGTCGGCGAAGCTCTCCGGGCGCGTGTGCTCGGCCAGATCCGGTCCCACGATCTGGTCCCACCGCCCGAACACCGCGCCGATCGCGGCGCGTTCCCGCCAGCCCTGGTCGGACAGCATCCGGCCGAGCACGTCGCTGATCGGCTCCGGGTCGTCGTTGTGCGCCCGGCGCCCCGTACCGGACCGCTTCCGGCCACCGCCGCCCTTCACCGGCGCGCCCGGTACGGCACCGCGGCGCCGCGCGTCGGACTTCGCCTCGTTCAGCGCCTCGCGCGCGTGCTCCAGACCGGCCCGGGCCGTGCCGTCCACGTACGGCTCGCGCTCACTCGGCGTCGGTTCGTCCGCCATCGCTCACCTGCCCCCGCGTTACGTCGAAACGCCGTCCGGCCAGCGCCTCCGGCACGTCGGCCGGCACCGCGGCCGTGATGATCACCTGCTCGGCGTCGCCGACCATCTGCGCCAGTCTGTCCCGCCGGCCCACGTCAAGCTCGGCGAACACGTCATCGAGCATCAGTACCGGGTCGTCGCCGTCCGCGCGGAGCAGCTCGAACGCCGCGAGGCGCAGCGCCAGCGCGAACGACCACGACTCGCCGTGGCTGGCGTAGCCGCGGGCGGGCAGGTCACCGAGGCTGAGCACCAGCTCGTCGCGGTGCGGCCCCACGAGGCTGATCCCGCGCTCAAGCTCCTGCGGCCGCGACTCGCTCAGCGCCGCGCGCATCACGCCCGCCAGGGCCTCCCGGTCGGCCGCGGTCGTCGCGGCCTCGCCCATCGAGCTGCGGTACGCCAGCCGCGCGTCGCCGGGCGCGTCGGCGATCTCCGCGTAGCACTTGGCCACCAGCGGACGCAGCTCCGCGACCAGCGCCAGCCGCGCCGCCAGCAGCTCGGTGCCGGCCCGGGTGAGGTGGTCGTCCCAGACGTCCAGCGTGGCCAGCCCCTCGGCGTCGCCGCGGCGTACCCGGCCGCGCGCCGCCGCGGCGGACTTCAACAGGGCGTTGCGCTGCTTCAGCACCCGCTCGTAGTCGGAGCGCACGCCGGCGAACCGCGGCGCCCGGGCGACGAGCAGATCGTCCATGAACCGCCGCCGCTCTCCGGGATCGCCCTTTACGAGGGACAGGTCCTCCGGGGCGAAGAGCACCGCGCGCAGGATCCCCAGGACCTCGCGGGGCCGCTGGGCGGGGGAGCGGTTCAGCCGGGCCCGGTTCGACTTACCGGGATTGATCTCCAGCTCCACGATGGCCTTGCGCTCGTGCGACACGATCCCGGCGCGCAGCACCGCCCGCGCGGCGCCGTGCCGTACGAGCGGGGCGTCCGCGGCGACCCGGTGGCTCGACTGGGTCGCGATGTACGCGACCGCCTCGACGAGGTTGGTCTTGCCCTGGCCGTTCGGGCCGATGAACGCCGTGACACCGGGTTCGAGGGTCAGCGCGACGGACTCGTACGAGCGGAAGTCCTCGCACACCAGGTTGGCCAGATACACCCGTCCGAGGATAGGGCCGCGCACCACCGCGGTGCGCGGCCCCACAGGCCGGGGATTACGCCGGCTTGCCGCCGGTGCTCTCCACGGCGTGCCCGCCGAACTGGTTGCGCAGTGCGGCGACCACCTTCATCGACGGCGAGTCGTCCTGCCGCGAGGCGAACCGCGCGAACAGCGCGGCGGTGATCACCGGGAGCGGCACCGCGTGGTCCACCGCGGCCTGCACCGTCCACCGGCCCTCACCGGAGTCCTGTGCGTAACCGCGCAGCTTCGACAGCTCCGGGTCCTCGTCGAGCGCGCGCACCAGCAGGTCGAGCAGCCACGACCGGATGACGGTGCCCTCCTGCCAGCTCTTGAACGTGCCCGGTACGTCCTTCACGACATCGCTGGCGGCGAGCAGCTCGTACCCCTCGGCGAAGGCCTGCATCATGCCGTACTCGATGCCGTTGTGGACCATCTTCGTGAAGTGGCCCGCGCCGACCTCGCCGGCGTGCACGAACCCGAAGTCGCCCTCGGGCTTGAGCGCGTCGAAGATCGGCATCAGCCGCTGCACGTCGGCGTCCGTGCCGCCGACCATCAGCGCGTAGCCGTTCTGCAGGCCCCACACGCCGCCGCTGACGCCGGCGTCGATGAAGCCGATGCCGCGCTCGGCCAGGTGCGCGGCGTGCTTCTGGTCATCCACATAGTGGGAGTTACCGCCGTCGACCACGGTGTCGCCGGAGTCGAGCAGTTCCCCCAGGCTGTGGATGGTCTCGCGGGTGGCGTCACCGGCGGGCACCATCACCCAGACCGTACGCGGCGCGTCGAGGCTCTTGACGAGGTCTTCGACACTGCCGGCGTCGCTGACGGCCGGGTCCCGGTCGTACCCGACGACCGTGTGGCCGCCGCGGCGCAGCCGCTCGGCCATGTTGCCCCCCATGCGCCCGAGGCCGATCATCCCGATCCGCATTCGTCGTCCCTTCGTGTCTCGCCTCGTGGTTCCCGTATCCCCGTACCCACAGCGGGCTCAGCCCGACATGCGCACCGGCATGATCAGGTACCGGTAGTCGGCCGTCTCGCCCTCGGCCGCGGGCTTGGCGGTGATCACCGCGGGCTTGGTGGGCGTGGTGAACTCCATGCACGCGGTGTCCGACCCGATGGCGTTCAGGCCGTCGAGCAGGAACTGCGGGTTGAACGCGCTGCGGATGTCCTCACCCTCGAGCTTGGCCTCGATGGCCTCCACAGCCTGTGCCTCGTCGCCGGTGCCGGCCTCCAGGACCAGCTCGCCCTGGGAGAACGCCAGCCGCAGCGGGGTGTTGCGCTCGGCGACCAGCGACACGCGCTTGACCGCCTCGATGAACGGCGCGGACGCGACCTCCGCGCGGGTGGAGAACTCGGTGGGGAACAGCGAGCGGTACTTCGGCAGGTCGCCGTCGAGCAGCCGGGTGGTCGTACGGCGGCCGCCGCCCTCGAACCCGATCATGCCCTCGCCGACGTCCTCGCTGGACAGCGCGATGGCCACCTCGGCGCCGCCGGTCAGCGACTTCGCGGTGTCCGCCAGCGTCTTGGCGGGGACGAGCGCGACGGAGGAGATGTCCGCCTTCCCGGGCGTCCACTGGAACTCGCGGACGGCCAGGCGGTACCGGTCGGTGGCCGCGAGCGTGACGGTCTCGCCCTCGATCTCGACGCGGATGCCGGTCAGGAACGGCAGCGTGTCGTCCCGCCCGGCGGCGATGGCCGTCTGGCCGACCGCGGCGGCGAAGACGTCGCTGCCGACCGAGCCGGCGGCCGGCGGCATCTCCGGCAGCGAGGGGTAGTCCTCCACAGGCAGCGTCAGGAGCGTGAACTTCGCGCTCCCGCACGTGAGGACCACCTTGGAGCCGTCGGTGGAGACGTCCACAGGCTGGGCGGGAAGGCTGCGGGTGATCTCGGCGAGCAGCTTGCCCGAGACCAGGACGGTGCCCGGCTCCGCCGACGTCGCCTCCACCGACACCTGGGCGGAGACCTCGTAGTCGAAGCTCGACAGCCGCAGCGTGGAGTCTTCGGTGGTCTCGAGGAGCATGCCCGCGAGAACAGGCAGCGAGGGCCGTACGGGGAGCGAGCGAGCGGTCCAGGCGACCGCATCGGCGAGCACGTCACGTTCGACACGGAACTTCACTGGGATCCGCCTCCGCTTTTCTTCTGAGGACTAGTAGAGAGAGAAATAGTCATAGTCATAGGGGCAGTGGAAAGTGTGGATGACCGGCGTTCGCGCTGGTCAGAACCGTAGCGGTCATCCACCGTGCCTGTGTGCGACCGGTGTGGACGAACCGTCTTCCTGGGGACGGCGCCACGATCCCCACAGTCTGTCCGCAAGTCATCCCCCGCTCATCCCAAGGTGCTCCACACAGTCTTCCCCATGTGGACGTGATCCCGTGCCCTGTGCGTGAAGCTGGGGAGAACCCCGGAATCCTTGGGGACCGGCTGGGGACGCGCTGGGGACGCCTGTGGGAATGGGGATAACTCTGGGGACAACCGTGTGGATCGGCTCGGGATAGCCTGCGGACAACCTGGGGACGGCGCGTATCGCTGTGGACGACAGGGCTTTCCACACTCCGTCCACAGCCATCCACATCTCCACAGCGGGCGCTAGCCCTTACGGGCCTGCTGCTTGATGCGGTTGGTCAGCTCGGTCACCTGGTTGTAGATCGAGCGGCGCTCGGCCATGAGCGAACGGATCTTGCGGTCCGCGTGCATCACGGTCGTGTGGTCGCGGCCGCCGAACTGCTGCCCGATCTTCGGCAGCGACAGCTCGGTCAGCTCCCGGCACAGGTACATCGCGATCTGCCGCGCGGTGACCAGCACCCGCGACCGCGACGTACTGCACAGGTCGTCGGTGGTGAGCCCGAAGTACGCGGCGGTCTGCGCCATGATCGTCGCGGCGTTGATCTCCGGGCCGGAGGCGTCGGGGATCAGGTCCTTCAGCACGATCTCGGTGAGCTGGAGGTCGACCGACTGCCGGTTCAGGCTGGCGAACGCGGTGACCCGGATCAGCGCGCCCTCAAGCTCGCGGATGTTCGTCGCGATCTTGCTGGCGATGTACTCCAGCACCTCGGGCGGCGCGTTCAGCCCCTCCTGCGCGGCCTTCTTACGCAGGATCGCGATCCGCGTCTCCAGCTCGGGCGGCTGGACGTCGGTGATCAGCCCCCACTCGAACCGGTTGCGCAGCCGGTCCTCCAGCGTGACCAGCTGCTTGGGCGCGCGGTCGCTGGAGATGACGATCTGCTTGTTGGAGTTGTGGAGCGTGTTGAAGGTGTGGAAGAACTCCTCCTGCGTCTGCTCCTTGTTCTCCAGGAACTGGAT
>Ga0164243_10006157_pt1 | contig 18229 bp, 18 predicted proteins | sample OricompcompostOP_FD_108781 | JGI IMG/M metagenome (GOLD analysis project Ga0164243, IMG submission 108781) | Organic Plus compost microbial communities from Emeryville, California, USA - Original compost - Organic plus compost (OP) | ecosystem: Engineered > Solid waste > Mixed feedstock >... | reverse complement strand
ATCCTGCCCATGCTCAACACGCTCGTGCGCTGTCTGCATGAAGGAATCGTGGAGAATGAGGAAATCGCCGACGGGGCGATGATCTTTGGAACGGGCTTCGCGCCTTTCCGCGGTGGCCCTCTGTTCTACGCGCGGGAACGCGGGGTGGAGGAGATCGTCGCCAAGCTGCGAAAATTGCAAGAAAAGCACGGGGAGCGGTTTGCGCCCGATGAGGGGTGGGCTCACCTTCGCTACGCTGCGGCTTCCGGATGACGCGGGTTGCGAGATTACCCGCCCACGAGTGTCCCCCCGTTCGGGTGCAGCGTCTGTCCGGTGATGTAGGACGAGTCTTCACAGGCGAGGAACAGCATGCATGGCGCCACCTCGTTGGGTTGGCCAGGCCGGCCGAGCGGCACGTTCTTGCCGAACTTGGCGACATTTTCGGCCGGGAAGGATGCCGGGATCAGCGGCGTCCAGATTGGACCCGGTGCAACCGCGTTCACGCGGATGCCCTTTGAAGCAAGGTTGCCTGAAAGCGCACGCACGAAAGCCAGGATCGCGCCTTTCGTGGAGGCGTAGTCCATCAGCACGTCCTGTCCCTTGAAGGCTGTCACCGACGTCGTGCAGATGATGGACGAGCCTTCCTTCATGTGGGGCAGTGCAGCGCGCGTCACCCGAAACATGCCGAAGATGTTCGTCTTGTAGGTGCGTTCGAGCTGCTCGTCGGAAATATCCGTCAGCTCTTCCTGATAGTGCTGTTCGGCCGCATTGTTCACGAGCACGTCAATCTTCCCGAACCGCTCTATTATCGCGTTCACGAAGCGCTCGGCCGTTTCCGTCTCGCCGACATCTCCTGCCATCGAGAAGACGTCTCCACCTTCGGCCACGACCAGCCGTTCCGTCTCCTCCGCGTCTTTCTTTTCATCCTTGTAAAGGAAAGCGATCTTGGCGCCTTCACGGGCAAAGAGAACCGCAGTGGCGCGGCCGATGCCCGAATCGCCGCCGGTGATGACGGCCACCTTGTCTTTCAAACGATCCGAGCCGCGATAACGCGGCGTATAGTCCGGGCGCGGATGCATCTCGTGCTCCTTGCCCGGCTGATGATCCTGTTCCTGCTTCGGAAGTGTTTGCTCGCTCATCGGAAGCCTCGTCCCTTTCCATTCCCGGAAAGAACATCATGCGAGGCGTCCTGTTCCGCCTCGGGCGGAACTTTCCTGCAAACAGCGGACTTTCAAAGAAGGTCAGCGAAGGAGGCGACAATGCCAGCAAAATCCAAGGCACAGCAAAAAGCCGCCGGTGCGGCGCTTTCGGCCAAGCGCGGCGAGACTCCCAAATCCAAGCTCAAGGGCGCTTCGCGCAGCATGGAGGAATCCATGACCGAGAAAGAGCTGGAGGAACTTGCCCACACCAAGCGGAAGAAGCTGCCGAACAAGAAGAAGGATTGAGCAGGAGGTGCGCTGCTTCATCTCCTCCCGCGGCCGGAACGTGACCAGCATCCTGGCCGAAGCCAACTGTTCGCAGGAGCGAGCCCTCGCTACCCCTCTTCCTTCCTGGTTTCGCCATTTTCAAGAGCGTTCATGAAGGAAGTCAGCCAGTTGCTCGAATCGTGCCTGCGGATACGTTCCATGAGAGCCCGATGGCGGTCCTGCCTCTCGTCCAGCGGCATGGTGAGCGCTCGGGAGAGATTGCGCGCCATGTCATCCACGTCATAGGGATTGACGATCAGCGCCTCGTGCAGATCTTCCGCCGCACCTGCGAATTTCGAAAGAACGAGCACGCCGGGATCGTCCATGGATTGGGCGGCGACATATTCCTTGGCGACGAGATTCATGCCGTCGCGAAGCGGCGTCACAAAGCCGACCTGGCTCGCGCGGTAAAGCGCTGCGAGCGCATCGCGGGGAACGGTGCCATGGATATAACGCACCGGCGTCCAGTTGAAATCGGCAAACCGGCCATTGATGGCTCCCGAAAGCGCCTCCAATTCCTTGCGGATGTCGACATAGGCTTCGACCTCCTCGCGCGTCGGCGTGGCGATCTGCATCAGCGCCACCGACTTCCGCATTTCCGGGTACATCTCCAGAAGACGCGCGAAGGCGCGGAGCCGATCGGGCAGGCCCTTGGTATAGTCGAGCCGGTCGACGCCGATGATCTGCCGGCGGCCGAGGATCTCCCGGCGCTTCGTTTCGATCTGAACCTCGTCATTCGGCTTCTCGGCCATGGCCACGAAGGCATCGACGTCGATGCCGATCGGGTAATAACCGGCGATCACCTCGCGCTCGAGCGTCTTGATGCGGCCGTCTGGCTTGAGCTCGCAGCCCAGGTGATCCTCCACATAGCGCAGGAGATTGTTGAGGTCCGTCTGGGTCTGGAAGCCGACCACGTCGTACTTCAAAAGACATTCCACCAGCCAGCGATGCCGCGGTACGGCGGCGAGGATCTCGGGAGGCGGGAAGGGAATGTGCAGGAAAAAGCCGATCCGCTGCTTGCAGCCGCGCTCGCGCAATTCGGCTGCCAGCGGGATCAAGTGGTAGTCGTGGATCCAGATGAGATCGTCGGGCCTGAGGATCGTGACGAGTGCATTGGCGAACTTGGCGTTGACACGGCGATAGCCTTCCAGGAACGCCGTCTTGTATTCCACGAGGTCGAGTCGATAGTGAAAAAGCGGCCATAAGACACTGTTGGAGAAGCCCAAATAGTATTCTGCGTAATCCTGCTCGGTGAGGGGGATCGTCGCTTGGGTCACTTCGCCGATCTTGCGGATGCGCGGCTCCGGCTCCTCCTCGTATTTGAGCGTCTGGCCGTCCCAACCCATCCACACGCCGCCCCGCTGACGCAGCGAATCCGCAAGGCCTACGGCCAGGCCGCCGGCCTGGGAGGTCCTTGTCAGATCAGCTACCCGGTTCGAGACGACAACAAGCCTTTTCACACCACTGTCTCCCATGGTTTGGAAAGCCGGCGGGCGCCGTTGATGATGCCCACCATCGAATAGGTCTGCGGATAGTTGCCCCACATCTCGCCGGTGGCAGGATGGGTATCCTCGGAAAGAAGGCCTAGCGGATTGCGAACCTTGAGCAGCGTTTCGAAAATTTCCCGCGCCTCCTCGTGCCGGCCGATCCGGGCAAGGGCGTCGAGCCGCCAGAAAGCACAGATGTTGAATGCGACCTCGGGCTTGCCGAAATCGTCGGCCGCCTCGTAGCGCATCATGTGCGGCCCGACGGCCAGCACCTTTTCAAGCTGATCCACCGTGCTGACGAAACGCGGATCGCGCGGATCGATGAAGCCGACTTCTGTCATCAGAAGCACGCTCGCATCGAGCGTCTCGCCCCCAAAGCTTTCCACGAATGCCCCGCGCTTCTCCGACCAGGCTTCGGCGAGAATGCGTGCCTTGATCTCGTCCGCCCGCTCTCTCCAATACCGAACACGCGAGCTCTCTCCCATTTGTGCGGCGATATGGGCGAGCCTGTCGCAGGCGGCCCAGCACATGAGGCTAGAAGACGTATGAACGCGTGAGCGCGAGCGGAGTTCCCACATGCCGGCGTCGGGGGTGTTGTGCAGCCGATAGGCCTGTTCACCCGCCTGTTCCAGAAGCCGGAAATGGGTGATGTTCGGCTTCATCTCTATGCGGCGGTCGAAGAAAATCTGTGTCGCACCGAGGATCACGTTGCCATAGACATCGTGCTGGTAGTGCTCGTAAGCCTGATTGCCGCAACGGACGGGGCCCATGCCGCGATAGCCGGGGAAGTTGTCCAGGACCTTTTCGGTGAGCTGCCGTTCGCGCCCGATGCCGAACACCGGCTGCAGGTGTCCGCCGCCGGCATCGGCGACGGTGTCCATGAGGTAGCGGAAATAGTTTTCCATCGTCTGCACGGTGCCGAGGCTGTTCAAGGCCCGCACGACGAAAAAGGCGTCCCGCAACCAGCAGAACCGGTAATCCCAGTTGCGGCCGCTGTTCGGCGCTTCGGGAATGCTGGTGGTCATCGCAGCGATGATCGCCCCCGTAGGCTCGTAGGTGCACATCTTCAGCGTGATGGCGGCACGGATGACAGCGTCCTGCCACTCGAAGGGCAGGGCGAGATTGGCAACCCAACCGCGCCAATAGGCGGCGGTGCGCTCCTCGAAATCGCGCGTCAGGTGCGCCACGCCGTCTTCGACGGTTTCGTCGGAACCGAAGATGAACTCTATCGGGGTCGAGAGATTGAAGAACGTCTCATCCAGCAGATAGTCGATCGGCGCCGTCGTCGTCAGCCGAAGCGTCATATCCGACCCGACATAGCGCACATGGTTGGAGCCGCGCGTCTTCTGCGGACGCATGGTGCCATAGCCGAAGGTGGGGCGGACGCGGATCGATATGCGCGGCGTGCCGGAGAGTGGCCTTATCCGCCGCACGAGGGTTTGCGGCCGAAAGATGCGGTCGCGCCAGAAGAAGCGGGGCGCGGTATCGACTATTTCGAGAGAGCCGCTTTTTCCGTGCAAGCGGGTGACGAGGATCGCCGTGTTGGGCTCATAGTGCTGTTCCGTTTCGGCAAGGTCCTCAAGCTCGACGGCAAACAGACCGTCGCCGGTGTTGTCCTGGCCGGCCAGAAGGGCATTAAAAACTGGATCCCCATCAAATCGGGGAAGGCAGCACCAGACGATCCTGCCTTTCGGATCGATAAGTGCGGAAATGCTGCAATTGCCGATTACGCCGAGATTGAGCGTCGTCATTCATGAAACCTCATTCTGTCAATCACCGAGAGTCGAAGCTGTCAGCCAGCCGACCAAGCCAGTCGCGAAAACTCGCCGTGCCCTCGGTCCGAAATATGGCGGCGGTTGCCCCGCGGCCGATCTTAATCGAAATGCCGTTCAAACGCGTTATTTCACGAAAAGCGTCCTCGTCCGTTACATCGTCTCCTGCAAAAAGCGGCACACGGCCGCGAAAGGGCTCTTCTTCCATGAAAGCGGACAAGGCATCCGCCTTGCTTGCCTTTCCGCCCTTTACCTCGACGACCATTTTCCCATGCAGTACATGAAAGCCGTTGCGGCCGTTCAGCGCCTCGTGAACCGCCACCGTGCAGGCTTCGCCGAGATCCGGCCGCTGGCGATAGTGCAATGCCATGGAACCCTGCTTCAGCTCCAGGAGCAGGCCCGAATGGGCATCCGCAAAGGACTGCAGTCTTTCGCGGATAGCGGAAAACTCCGCCTCATCGACGGCAGCGACCATTCGCAGGCCATCGGCGCTGCGCCGCTCCAGGCCGTGGACGCCGGCAACGGGGAGCTGCAACGGCGCAAGAAAGCGATCGATGTCAGTGATGGCACGGCCGGTGACGATGGCGAGCGCGCCTTGCGTGCTTCTTTTGAGCCGGGTCAATATTTCCAGCGTGCCCGGGGGAACCGATACGGCGTCGGGTCGTTCGGCTATGTCTGCCAGCGTGCCGTCAAAATCCAGGAAAAGCGCAGTGGTTTCCGGCTTCAATCCTGTATAATCCAACGAAGCTAGTGATGTTGCTTTACCGGCCATAGTGTCGCGAAACTGCGGATTCTTCGGGTGGGGCGGTCGACATCGAGCCTTTCGACCGCATATTGCCAGAACGTCCGAAAACGGGCGGCGACGCTGCGAGGCAGATAAAGCGATTTGGCCTTTTCTACAAGGGTAGGAGGAATCGCGATGCGAAGATCGAACGGATTGATGGCCGCGACCACCACAGGCCTGGCGGTGTTGGCCGCTTTGTCCGCAGCGGCACAGGGCCGGCCCGATGTGCGTGAACTTGCCTGCGGCCAGGCACGGTCGCTCATAAAGGATAGCGGAGCGGTGGTGCTCACGACCGGTCGCTATACCTTTGACCGCTACGTGTCCAATGGGCACTATTGCGCCAGCGGGTATATCACCCGGCGGGCATACGTTCAGACCCGCGATGCGCAGTCCTGCTTCATCGGCTACCGCTGCGTTCTGGATTCGCGGGACGACCGCCTCAAGCTGTTTCCTCAATAGAGGCTATTCGGCGGCCGATCGTCGGGTGACATTGCCCGCGATGAAGCGGCGTATGCGGGCTGCTGCTTCCCGCAGCAAGGGCTCGTCCTGGCACATGGAAATGCGAATGTGGCCTTCCGCCGCCGCGCCGAAGCTCGAACCGGGCATGACGGCGACTTTTTCCGTCTCCAGCAAGTTCCAGGCAAAGGCTTCGGCATTCGGGTTCACCCGCGAGATATCGAGCATGACGTACATGCCGCCCTCCGAGCCGCGAACCGACGCGCCGTTTACGCCCCTGATCTCTTCAAGGAAAGCCGCTCTGCGGGCGGCGTAAAGCTCGGCGATCTCGGCTACGCCATAGGCGTTTTCCACCGCTGCGACGGCCGCCCGCGAGACGAAATCGACCATGCCGTAGCTGGAGACGATGTTGAGGTTGATCAGGCGCCTGATGACCTCGACCGGAGCGGTGAGCCAGCCGACGCGCCAGCCGGTCATGCCGTGGCTCTTGGAGAGCGAATTGACGACGAGCGTGCGTTCCTTCATCCCGGGCAAGGAGCGCGCAGAGATGTGCTCGCGTCCGCCGCTGAGGGTCCAGTAGACTTCGTCGGAAATCAGCCAGAGGTCGTGACGGCGGCAGATTTCCGCAATCTTCTCGACTGTGCCCCGGGAGTACACCGCCCCTGTAGGATTGTTGGGCGAGTTGACAGGGATCATTCTCGTCTCGGGGCGGATGGCCGCTTCCAGGGCAGCAGCGCTCGGCTCGAAGCCGTCCTCCGGGCGGGTTTCCACTTCAGTAAAGGTTGCTCCTGCCGCGCGCACCGTGCCCGGATAGGTGGCATAGTACGGCGATACGATCACCGCATGACTGCCCGGATCAAGCACAGCCTGACAAGCGGCGAAGAGCGCTCCCTGGCCGCCCTGGGTGACGATCACCTCCTCGGCAGCAGTTTCGACTCCGGTGCATTCGCTCGAGAGCCGGGCCAGCACTTCGCGCAGCCGCGGCAGGCCCGGAAGTTGAATGTAATGATGGTGCCCCGTCGTCACCGCCTCGACGCAGGCGGCAACCGTCCCGGCTGGCGTATCGAAATCATGGTCGCCCACCGAGAGCATCAGGATGTCCTCGCCTGCCTGCTTGCGTGTCATGGCGGCGAAATGGACTTCCCAGCCGTCCTTTCCGGACGGCATGATACCGGTGATGCGTTTGGATGTCTGGGGCATAAACCTGCTCTTAGCGCTTTCGCGGGCCGTTCGGCCACTTTTCTTCGTTCAGCACAGGCGTTCCTTCCCGAGCGGCAAATGTCAACCCTCGAAGGGGAACATCCTGCCGGTGTCGGCGACGTCAGACCGGCGGTGAGACCACCCAGATGACGACCGCGGGACCGGCGCCGGGATTTTTCCAGCGGAACGCCTCGCCGCGCACACAGAAGCTGTCGCCTTCGGAAAGCTTGTACCATTCGCCGGCGATCTCGATTTCGAGCGTGCCGGAAACCAGATAGCCCGCTTCCTCGGCGGATCGCTTCCGCCGCTGGGGGAGGGCAGTACCGCCCGCGAACTCGCAGCGTATGATCTCGAAACGGCCGCCCAGATCCGGCGAAACCAGCTCCTCCGTCACGCCCATCTGACCGGCGGCGAGCCGCCGGCCCCGTCCGGCGCGAACCACCACCTGCTGCTCCTTGTCGTCGGGTGCTGCTGGCGTCAGGAAGAAGCTGACGGGCACCTTGAAATGGTTTGCCAATGCGCGCAGGTCGGCGAAGCTTGGCAGCGAGATGCCGCGTTCCACCTGGCTCAACCATCCGACCGAGCGGCCCAGTTGGGCCGCCAGTCCTGCGAGTGTCAGCCCGCGCGCCTTGCGCAGCCGGCGAATATCGGCTGCCAGAAGCCGCAGCGCATGAGGCTCAAGATCTGTTTCCGCGCTGTCAGAAAGAGAGGTGGACATCGTGAACTTTCCCTCTGGCAATTGATGAAACCGGCCTGTATGAAAAAATCAAGTGGGAATTTCACGCAATGCCGGCCGCAATGTCGCCTCCTGCGTCCGGCGTGATTCCAATCCTAAGGACGGCGAATGTTGGCACCGGATCAAAGAACAGCGGACGCGGAGGCGGTCGCCGCCGTCGACGAAGCTATAACGTCGCGCCGTTCCGTGCGCGCCTTCCTGCCGGACCCGGTGGAGGAGGAAACGATCAGCGATATCCTGCGTGTCGCCGCGCGCGCACCTTCGGGCACCAATATGCAGCCCTGGAAGGTGTATGTGACGACCGGCGAGACGAAGCGTAGGATCGGCGAGGCCATCCTGTCGTCCGGCATCCGCGCGGAAAAGGCGGAGTGGGACGAATATAAATACTATCCCGACACCTTCTTCGAACCTTACCTCACGCGACGCCGTGCCGTCGGCTACGGGCTCTACGGGCTGCTCGGCATCAGCCGGCGCGAGGTGGATCGGATGCGTGCGCAGCATGACCGAAACTTCGTCTTCTTCGATGCGCCGGTGGGCATGATCTTCACCATTGATCGCCGGCTCAACAAAGGCTCGTGGATCGATCACGGCATGTTCCTGCAATCGATCATGATCGCCGCACGGGCAAGGGGACTGCACACCTGCCCGCAGGCTGCATTCGCCCCCTATCACCGCTTCATCCGCCCGATCCTCGGCATTGCCGACGAGGAGGTGGTGGTCTGCGGTATGGCGCTGGGATATGAGGATACGTCCAAACCGGAGAACAAGCTCCGGACCGATCGTGCTCCCGTCGAGGAATTCGCGACATTCCTGCGCTGAGGCTGGCGCGTCCTGCTCCTTGATGCAGCTTACGAAAATGTAATTCGCCCGCAAGGGCGCTGTAATGTTGGCCGTGCCAAAAAGGATGCGTCCCAACCGCCATTAGCGGTTCCAAAACGAGGAGAGAACGCATGCTTCGCACGGTCCTGGTTTCAGCGGTCGCGCTATCGATGGTTGCCGGCGCCGCTGCCGTGGCGCAGGAGGCCCAGACCAAGGCACCCGCCGCATCCGAGCGTACCGAGCGCGCTCCGGGCAGGTTCTTCGGCCGCATGGATGCCGACGCCAACGGCACGATCAGTTCGGAGGAACTCGGCGGCTAGCGCTTGGATATGCTGCGCAAGGCCGACGCCAACAATGACGGTACGCTTACCGAAGACGAGCTCGTGACCTATGTGATGGATCGGGAGTTCCGGCGCCAGGCCCAGCGCACCGCCCGCCGGCTCGACATCGACGGCAACGGCACTGTGACGCTGGCCGAGATCGAAAATCATAAGAACAAGCGCTTCGCGCTCCTCGACCGCAACAATGACAACCAGCTCAGCCATGACGAGCTTCGCCGTGGCGCCTCTGGCAAGCGGATGCACATGCATCGCTGGGATCGCGACGGGGAGCGCTTCGCCATGCGTCGTGGCGATGGCCGGCACCACAAATTCATGCACCGCATGGAGCCCGCCGACAACGCACCCGCGCAGGAATAGCACCGCGCAATCGGCGGTCGCCTGGATGGGCCCGGCAGTGCCGGGCCTTTTCGCTTTTTAGGCGTCCTGCCGGCCGACTGGCTCGTAGCCGACCTCTTCGGCCGCCTCGCAAAGCATAATCCAGAAGGACCGGGCGAAAGAGCGGAAGACGAAGATATCGAATTGATCTGAGCCGGTGCGCTGGATTTGCGCGAAAACCTCATGGTGCGCGGTGGCGCGGCCTTCGCCTGCGGGAAAAGCCGCGGGCGAGAAGTCGATCGCAAAAAGTTTTGAAAGCACCCATTCCGCCCGAGGCCCCGCTATGCGGATGGCTATGCGGCCGTGCGAAAGATCCGTCGCAGTTCCGATGTCGAGCGTCACAGCCTCGAAGAGCCGTTGCGCCAGAACCTTGCCGCCGGTCACGAGGTAGCGCCCGGGCCCGATCGAGAACACCGAAGCCTCGGCGCTGGCTGCTCCGGCATTCGGCCCGGGCGGAAGCGAGAGGCCGGTCACGTTTGCAATGGCTGCGATCAGCGCTTCCTTTTTCTCGGGCCAGGCCGCGGCCTCCATGATCGAGGGTGGCGTTGCTTCGTAAAGGCGCACGCCTGCGCCGCGGGAGAGATCGCCGTAGCTGCCCGGCATGAAGACCGAACCAAGAGGAGAGGTGCGCTCAACCATGCATCCGCTTTCCTTCCGGGTCGAAGAAATGGTGGCTGACGATCTCCACCGGCCCGAACCTCCTGCGAAGCGGATCGGAGATGAAGGCGCGCGTGCCAAGGCGCGCCTTCCCATCCTTCACCAGTGCGAGCCCGATATATTTTTGCAGGGCCGGCGAATAGCAGAACGCCGTCACATGGCCGATGCTTTGGCCCAACTCCTCGATACTGCCTTTTTCCACGATATGCGCGCCGCTGCCGAGCGGTTGGCCGTCGAGGGAAATGATGCCCACGAGGCGGAGGCGGCTTTTGCCGTTCAGGCCCTCCCGGTCCATGAGGGCGGAGCCGATGAACGGCTTTTTCTTCGATAGCATCCAGTCGAGATGAAGATCGCGCGCGGTCGTCCGCCCGTCGATCTCCGCGCCGGTGACGTGGCCCTTTTCGATGCGCAGCGTGCCCAATGCCTCCAGGCCGTAGGGTAGGATTTCGTAGGGCTTGCCGGCTTCCATCAGCGCCTCCCAGACATGCGTGCCGTAACCGGCGCCGCAATAGACCTCGTAGGCGAGTTCACCGGAGAAGGAGAGGCGGCAGATCATCACCGGCACGCCGTCGATTGTGCCGTTGGCGATCCCCATGAAGGGCAAGGCCTCATTATCCACCCTGGCGCCGGCGACGCAGGCTTCCAGCACCTTTCGTGCGTTCGGACCGGCGACCGAAGCGCCCGCCCATTGATCGGTCACCGAGGTAAGATGCACCTTCAGCTCGGGCCAAACGACGTCCAGATAATATTCCAGATGCTGCATCACCTTGCCGGCATTGGCCGTCGTGGTGGTCATCAGGAAATCGTGCTCGCCCAGCCGCCAGGTCGTGCCGTCGTCGAAGGGTATACCATCCTCCCGCAGCATCAGGCCGTAGCGCGCCTTGCCAACAGGCAGGGTGGAGAACATGTTGGTGTAGACGCGATCCAGGAGTTCCGCGGCATCCGGCCCTTTCACCGCGATCTTGCCCAGGGTGGAGACGTCGCAAATGCCGACAGACCGGCGCACGGCCGCAGCCTCGCGTATATAGGCTTGCTCCACCGTCTCGCCCGGCTGCCCATAGATCATCGGCCGGTGCCAAAGGCCGGCTTCCATCATGCGCGCGCCGTGCTCCACATGCCAGTCATGCATGGGGGTGAGGCGGTCGGGCTTGAAGTGCTGGTACTTTTCCGCTGCGAGAGAGCCGATCGAAACCGGCGAAAAAGGTGGCCGGAAGCGCGTCGTCCCCACGCGGTCGATCGGCAGCCCCCGCGCATCTGCCATGATGGCAAGGCCGGGAATGTTGGAGGTCTTGCCCTGATCCGTCGCCATGCCGAGTGTTGTGTAGCGCTTCAGGTGCTCGACCGAGACGAAACCTTCCCGATGGGCAAGGCGCACATCGTCGGCCGTAACGTCGTGCTGGAGATCGACGAAAGCCTTGCCGCCGGCCCTGATCTCGAAGACGGGTGCGGGGTAGGGTTCCAGTGCCGGGGCGCTCACCTCCGGCAGTCTCGCGCGCGAGGCGTTCTTACCTGCAGCCGAAAGGCCGGCATCCCGGCCGGCTGCAAGTGCGTCGGTTGTCGCGAACGCTCCCGTAAACGCGCCGGCACCGATCCATTCCTGCGTCGGTTCGGGCGGCAGGAACGCCTGGAGCTTCTCGTCCCAAATGGGATTGCGGCCGGCCTGGCTTGCTAGGTGGATAGCCGGAGACCAGCCGCCGGAAACGGCGAGGCAGTCGACCTCGATCGGGCGGACGTCGCCGGAAAGGTGGCCGATCGCTGCATCGAAGCGCTGGACGGAGATTTTCGTGAGCCGCTTGCCGGCTGTGCCTACCACCGCGTGCCCCAGAAGCGGCGCCACGCCAGCCTCTTCCGCCAGAGCGCGTGCGGCGGGCGAGATCACCGGCCGGACATCGACGATGGCGATGATCGCGGCTCCTGCCTTCTTCAATGCGGCTGCGGTGCGATAGGCGCTGTCGTTGTTGGTGAAAACCGCGATCTTCTCGCCGGGCAGTGCGCCGAATTCGTTTGCATAGCGCAGCGCAGCGCCTGCGAGCATCACGCCCAGCCGGTCGTTGCCGGGAAAGACGATCGACCGCTCGAAGGCGCCGGTGGCCAGCACCACCTTCCCCGCCCGTATGGACCAGTGGCGGTGCCGCGGCGTGCCCTTGGGCGCCGCGGGGAGGTGGTCGCTTACGCGCTCGACGGCGGCAAGGTTGTTGCCGTCGTAGTAGCCCCAGACCGTCGTGCGCGTCAGCACGCGGACATTGTCCATGGCCGTGAGCTTTTCCCCGACCGCTTTCGCCCATTCGGTCGCGGGCTTGCCGTCGACCGTCTCGCCCAGCCAGTTGGCCGCACCGCCGAGACGCGGACCCTGTTCGGCGAGGATCACGCGCTTGCCGGCGTTTGCTGCGGCTTCCGCCGCCATCAGTCCGGCGGGGCCGGAGCCCACGACAAGCACGTCGCAGAACGCATTCATGCGCTCGTAGCGCGCGGGGTCCTTCTCATAGCCGGCGCGGCCCAGCCCCGCCGCGCGGCGAATGAAATGCTCGCAGACCATCCAAAACCGCGTGCCCTTCAATGGTCCGATCACCGGCCCCATGAAGGTCTTGTAGTAGAAACCGGCGCTGAACAGCGGCCCGCCGAGCTGGTTCACGGCGTTGACGTCGAATTCCAGCGACGGGAACCGGTTCTGGCTCTCAGCCGTCAGGCCGTCGAAAATCTCGATCTGCGTCGCCGGGATGTTGGGTGCGCGCACGCCGTCCTTCAGCACGGTGACGAGCGCGTTCGGCTCGTCCACCCCCGCCGTGAAGACCCCGCGCGGCCGGTGATACTTGAAGGAGCGGCCGAAGAGCGTGACGCCGTTTGCGAGCAGTGCCGAGGCGAGCGTATCGCCGGCATGACCGGTATAGGGCTTGCCGTCGAAGGTGAAACGGATGGTGCGGCTGCGGTCGATGAGGCCGCCGCTTGCAGCCCGGCGCGGGCTCATGGCTGGCCTCCGCTTGCATTGAGAGCGGCACGGGCGAAGGCCATCGCGTGGATCTCATGCGTCAGGGTATCCCGGGTCACGACCAGATGCGCGCGGCAGCCGGCCGCGTGCTGCCAGTATTCCCGGTGCAGGCCGGCAGGATTCGGTCGGTTGTAGACGTAGTCGTACCAGGCTTTCGTGTCCGTCGAGGCCGGGTCGGGCCGCGTGCGCGTCGCATCGCCCTGGTAGGAGAACTCCGACAGGTCACGCGGGCCGCAGTGAGGGCAGGAGATCAGCATTCTTTTCCTCAATGCAGCTTCGGCGTGGGCCCCTGGCCCGGCTCGTCGATGACGATGCCGCGCTCGAAGCGGGAGAGGGAATAGGGCGCGTTGATCGCGTGCGGTTCGTCCTTGGCGATCGTCCAGGCGAAGGAGAAGCCCGAGGCGGGCGTCGCCTTGAAGCCGCCGTAGCACCAGCCGCAGTTGAGGTACATGCCGGGTAGCGGCCCCTTGGTGATGATGGGCGAGCCGTCCATGGACATGTCCATCACGCCGCCCCAGGAGCGCAGTAGCCTCAGCCTGGCCGCGGCCGGGAACATGGCCACGAATTCCCCCATCACTTCGTCCACGAGCGGCAGGTTGCCGCGCTGGGCGTAAGAGTTGTAGCCGTCAAGGCTGCCGCCGAAGACGAGGCCCCCCTTGTCCGACTGGGACATGTAGAAATGGCCGCCGCCGAAGGTGACGACGCAATCCACGAAAGGCTTTATGGATTCCGATACGAAGGCCTGCAGCACGTGGCTTTCGATCGGAAAACGTTCGATGCCAGCTAGTTTCAGGACCCGGCTGGTGCTGCCCGCCACAGCCAATCCCACCTTCTTCGCGCGGATCTCGCCGCGCGTCGTGGACACACCTGTGATCCGGTCGCCCTCGCGCAAGAAGCCCGTCACCTCGCAATTTTCGATGATGTCGACGCCGCGCCGGTCGGCGGCCCGCGCATAGCCCCAGGCCACCGCGTCATGGCGCGCAGTGCCCGCGCGCGGCTGCAGGAGCCCACCCACGACGGGGAACCGCGCAGAGGCTGAAAGATCGACGCCCGGCACCTTCCGCGCGATCTCGGCGGGCGTGAGCCACACACCGTCGCCGCCGCCATGGAGCATGGCGTTGCCGCGGCGGATGTAATCGTCGGCCTGCCCGGGCGAGTGGGCCAGATTCAGGATGCCGCGCTGGGAGAACATCACGTTGTAGTTCAGCTCGTGCGACAGGTTCTCCCACATCCTCACGGAGAAGTCGTAGAAGCGGATCGATTCCGGCAGGAGGTAGTTCGAACGCACGATCGTGGTGTTGCGGCCGATATTGCCCGATCCGAGCCAGCCCTTCTCCAGCACGGCCACGTTGGTGATGCCGTGCTCCTTCGCGAGATAATAAGCGGTCGCAAGCCCATGCCCGCCACCGCCAATGATGATCACGTCATAGGAGGGTTTGGGCTCCGGCTTGCGCCAGGCCAGCCTCCAGTCCCGATTCCCGGTAAGTGCGTTCTTGATGAGCGAAAGGGCTGAATATTCCGCCATGCTTTTATCGCTTGTTTCCCCCGGCCGAAAGCTATAGGGCAGATGCTGGCGAGAAGGCAAATAAAGCGCCATGGGTTTTCACTAGGGCGACTTCGCAGGTGAGGCTGGACGCAGGCCTTCATCTTGGGCATTTTGACCTGCGCTAACCGCCTGTTCACCATAGGGGCTAAAAGCGGCGTAAACCGGATCCGCCTATCCCGGTTTTTAGAGTTCTGAAGCGGTTCGGTAGTAGGGGTTCCGGAGCGGGGTGCTCGCCTTCGCGAAGGAGCTGGCCTGGGGGATTTCTCATCATGGATGCGCGGTCCGAACGCGTCGCTGCACCGCTTGCCGTCGATCTCGATGGCACGCTGATCGCGACTGACCTCCTATGGGAAAGCCTTTTCCTGCTCATCAGGCGCAATCCTGCCAGCCTTTTCCTGCTGCCGATCTGGCTCATAAAGGGCAAGGCTTACCTGAAATGCGCGATCGCCGAGCGCATCGACCTGGATCCGGCGGCGCTCCCTTATCGCGATGAACTTCTGCAGCGGCTGCGGGAAGAACACACCGCGGGGCGTCGTATCGTGCTGGCCACTGCCGCCCCCCGGAAGCTCGCCGAAAAGATCGCCGCATATCTTGGCATCTTCGATCTCGTGATCTGCACCGACCCCGCCTGCAACATGGCGTCCGCGACCAAGAGGCGGGCGCTGAGCGATCTCTTCGGTGATGGCGGATTCGACTATGCCGGCAACAGCCGGGCCGACATTCCGGTCTTCGAAGCTGCGCGCCGCGCCTTGGTCGTGGCGCCGGACGGGCCGGCGCGCCGCTGGCACCGGGTCCATGGCGGCGAACTCATCGAGGCACCGGAGGTGACGCTCAAGACCATCGCGAGGATGCTGCGGGTCCACCAGTGGGTGAAAAACGCGCTCATCTTCGTTCCGATGGTGTTGGCGCACCAGTATTTCAATCTCGAGCTCATCGCCGATTGCCTGCTTGCCTTCATCTCCTTCAGCACGGCTGCGTCGGCCATTTACATCCTCAACGACTTCTTCGACCTGGCGCTCGACCGCAGGCACCCCACCAAACGGCATCGGCCTTTCGCCAGCGGGGTCCTCTCCATGCCATTCGGGCTCGGCGCCATGGCTGTTCTGCTGGCCGTCAGCGCGGTGACGGCGTTCCTCCTGCCACCCTTGTTCGGCGCCGTGCTTCTCCTCTATCTCGTCGCCACCACCGCCTATTCCATCGCGATCAAGCGTATGCTGTTGCTCGACGTCCTGATGCTGGCGGGGCTCTATACGCTGCGGCTGCTTGCGGGCTGCGCGGCCACTGGAATCGCGGTTTCCTTCTGGCTTCTCGCCTTCTCGATCTTCTTCTTCCTGTCGCTTGCGCTGGTGAAACGCTATGTCGAACTCCGCTTGACCGAGGTTCCCGAGCGCGAGCGCATCGCGGGCCGCGGCTATCGCACGGAAGACCAGGATATCGTCGCCCTGGCCGGCATGGCCTCGGCCTTCTCCTCCGCGCTGGTGTTGGCGCTCTATATCCAGAGCGGGGCGACGGTGGAGCTTTACGAGTACCCATGGCTGATGTGGCCGCTCGGGCCGATCGTGCTTTACCTGACGATGCGAATCTGGATTCTCGCCCGCCGCGACGAGCTGCACGACGATCCCATCGTCTTCATCATCAGCGATTGGCGCAGCCAGCTCTTCGTCGGGCTCGGCGCCATTCTCCTCTTCGGGGCGGGGCTGTGATGGCGGAAGCCCATCCGAGCTTCGGCCGCGCCACGGTGGCCACGAAGGATGGTTTCGGCGTGAAGGAAGCCATTTCGCTCCTGAAATCCGGCCGGGCGGCGGCCGGTGCGCTTCTCGCCTACGGAAACGGCCGCTCCTACGGCGATACCTGCCAGAACCGGCAGGGGCGGCTGATCGTCATGCGGGAGAGAAACCGCATCCTTTCCTTCGATCCAGAGACCGGCCTCCTGAAGGCGGAAGCCGGCGCCATGCTGTCCGACATCATCGAGGTCGCGGCTCCGCATGGCTGGTTTCCGGCGGTCGTGCCGGGCACGCGTTTCGTGACGATTGGCGGCGCGGTCGCCAACGACGTGCACGGCAAGAACCACCATCGCCGCGGAACCTTCGGCTGCCATGTGGAGGCGCTGACGCTCCTCCGCTCGGACGGCAAGCTCCACGAGTGCCGGGCGGACCGCGAGGCGGATCTCTTCCGCGCCACGATCGGCGGCATGGGTCTTACCGGCCTGATCCTGGATGCGACAATCCGGCTGATGAAAGTGGGCGCTGCCGATGTGGAGGAGCGCATCGTCGCCTTTTCCTCGCTGGACGAGTATTTCGACCTTGCTGAAGAGGCGGATGCGCAGAACGAATACGCCGTCGCCTGGATCGACCAGCTTGCAGGCGGAACGGAGGCGGGCAGGGGTCTTCTGATGACTGCAAACCACGCTTCGTCGGGCCGGTTCCGCCCCGCGAAGCCAGCGCGGCTTTCCGTTCCCTTCCAGCCGCCCTTCAATGCGCTCAACGGCCTCTCGATTCGCCTGTTCAACAAGGCCTATCGTTGGGCGAAGGCGCGCAAGGAGGGGCCGCATCGCAGCCATTACGCGAGTTATTTTTTTCCGCTCGACGGCGTGCGCGACTGGAACAGGCTCTACGGCCCGCGGGGACTCTTCCAGCACCAGAGCGTGGTGCCGGAGGAAGCATCGCGCAGGGTCATTCCCAAACTGCTCGCCGCAACGCGGGCGGCCGGACAAGCCTCCTTCCTCACCGTGCTCAAGCGTTTCGGCGCCGCTTCCTCGCCGGGGCTCCTTTCTTTTCCCCGGCCGGGTTACACGCTGACGCTGGATTTTCCCAATCGCGGAGAGAAGACGCTGCAGCTCCTTGGGCGGCTTGACGAAATCACCGTCGCTGCAGGCGGGGCGGTGAATCCCTACAAGGATGCCCGGATGGGCACCGGCATTTTCGCCGCATCCTTCCCGGCATGGCGGGAACTGGAGCGGCATCGGGACCCTGCCTTCATCTCCGATTTCTGGCGGCGAACGGCCCTGGTCATCGGGCCTGCCGGCGGCCTCGCGCAGGCCGCGGAGTAGGGCGATGGATTCCTCTCCGAGAAGTAACCGCAAAGCCGCCGATTTGATTGAAGGGCTTCACGCGATCTTTTTCTTTATCCCCTACGCAGGGTTGTGGGGCCAACGGGGCACGAACGCATGAAATACATCCCCTTCATTCTCTTCACGGTGATGACCAACGCCGCGGCGCAGCTCATGCTCAAATACGGCATGATGACGATGGGCCCGTTGAGCTTCGCCGGAGGCAATCCGGTCATAAAGATCCTCCAGATCGTCTTCAGCCCATGGATCTTCCTGGGGCTCTGCGTCTTCGTCATCTCCATGGCCTCGCACCTTTATGTGCTGTCCAAGGTGGAGCTTTCCTTCGCCTATCCGTTCCTGAGCCTCGCCTATGTGGCCGTCGCGGTCTTCGCCTATTTCGTCTTTCGCGAGGACCTCAACGCCTATCGCATTGCCGGCATCGCGCTCATCTGCGTCGGCACCGTGCTGATCGCCCAGAGTGGCCGGAACGCGGAAGAGGCCATCGCGGCAAAAGAGAATTCCCAATCCGAAAGGTCGGTCGTCCAATGAAACACATCATCTTCGGCGGCGACGGTT
>Ga0164243_10006153_pt1 | contig 18239 bp, 15 predicted proteins | sample OricompcompostOP_FD_108781 | JGI IMG/M metagenome (GOLD analysis project Ga0164243, IMG submission 108781) | Organic Plus compost microbial communities from Emeryville, California, USA - Original compost - Organic plus compost (OP) | ecosystem: Engineered > Solid waste > Mixed feedstock >... | reverse complement strand
TGGTGTTGACGATATGCGAAAACTCAGCGCCGCCGAGGCAATGGCGCTGGAGCCTGCCCTGCACTGTACGGCCGCTCTGTTGTCGCCCTCTACCGGCATCGTCGACAGCCACGCGCTGATGCTGGCCTACCAGGGCGATGCGGAAAATGCAGGGACGCAATGCGTCTTTCATACGCCGATGCAGTCGGCGCGCGTTCGGCCCGAAGGCGGATTCGAGGTGCATTTCGGCGGTGACGAGGCGATGAGCCTGTCGTGCAACGTATTGATCAACGCCTCCGGCATTCATGCGCCTACATTGGCGCGGCACATCGATGGCCTGCCGCCGGCCAGCATTCCAAACGAATACCTGTGCAAAGGCAGCTATTTCACGCTGACGGGCCGGGCGCCGTTTTCGCATCTGATCTACCCGGTGCCTCAGCACGCAGGCCTGGGCGTACACTTGACGCTGGATATGGGTGGGCAAGCGAAATTCGGCCCGGATACCGAATGGATTCCGACCGAAGACTACACGCTGGATCCGAGCCGAGCCGATGTGTTCTATGACGCGGTCCGCACCTATTGGCCCGCCTTGCCTGATGGCGCGCTTGCTCCTGGCTATACTGGCATCCGCCCCAAGATTTCCGGCCCCCACGAACCCGCCGCGGATTTTGTCATCGCTGGTCCCGCCGTGCATGGCGTCGCGGGATTGGTCAATCTGTTCGGCATCGAATCACCGGGCCTGACCGCGAGCCTGGCCATCGCCGACGAGACCGTCGCTCGGTTGTCGTCGTAGTTTTCACGCCGCTGAGCCGCAGCGTAATGACCTTATTATTTTTCTCAGATCATGCCGCATAACGATCATATCCTGACCCTTTCCTGCCCCGACCGCACAGGCATCGTGTATCGCGTCAGCGGCCTGCTGTTCGAGTTGGGCTGCAACATCCTCGATTCACAGCAATTCGGCGATGACGAAAGCGGCCGTTTCTTTTTGCGAGTGCATTTTGACTTGCCTGCCGCCGTGACCGCGGACAGCCTGCGCGAACGATTTGCGCCCATGGCTGATACGTTTGCCATGGACTGGCAAATCCATGACGCGCGCCGCAAGCCGCGCCTGTTGATCATGGTCAGCAAACAAGGGCACTGCCTGAACGATCTGCTGTTCCGCGTACAAAGCGGCCAGCTGCACGCCGAAATCGCTGCCATTGTGTCCAATCACAATGACTACGCCAGCCTGGCCGCGTCGTACGGTATTCCGTTTCACCATCTGCCCGTCACGCCCGACACCAAGGCCGAGCAGGAAAAACAGGTCTTGGGCCTGGTCGAGTCGGAACAGATCGATCTGGTCGTCCTGGCGCGCTACATGCAGATCCTGTCGCAGGACATGTGCCAGGCGCTGAATGGCCGCGCCATCAACATCCACCATAGCTTTCTGCCGAGCTTCAAGGGTGCGCGCCCCTATCACCAGGCGCATGCCCGCGGTGTCAAGATCATCGGCGCGACCGCACACTACGTGACGTCCGACCTGGACGAAGGCCCGATCATCGAGCAGGACATCGAACGCGTGGATCACACCATGACGGCACAGGACCTGACGCAAGTCGGCAGCGATGTGGAATCGCTGGTGCTGGCCCGTGCCGTGCGCAGCCATGTCGAGCATCGCATTCTGCTCAACCGCAACAAGACGGTCGTGTTCCGCTAGGCCTTTGCGCTGGCCGCGCCATAGTGATCGCGCACCAGCCGGACGGCGGTGCGCAGTAGTGGCGAGTCCACCTGTCTCGGCCAGATGGCCTGACTGACGGACCGCGCCTGGTGTTCAAACGCAATAAAGCGCGTGCCCGCCAGGCCGCTGCGCGCCAGGCACGCTGGCACAATAGACACCCCCAATCCCTGCGACACCAGCGCTGCGACGCTCAACCAGTGCCGGACCTCGTGGCGTACCACCGGGTGAAAGCCCGCGGTCACGCACATCGACAACACCGTCTCGTAATAGCTGGGCGAGGCCTCTCGCGCAAAGAAAATGAAATCGTCCTTGGCCACTACCCGCAACGACACTCTGCGGCGGAGCGCCAACGGATGCGTATCAGGCACGCACAACACAAAGGGCTCGGTCATCAGGTCCAGCGTCCGGACCTCACTCGGTGCGGGATTCGCGTGAATAAACCCCAGATCCTGCTCGCCGCGGCGCACGGCCTCCAATTGATCATGCGAGTTCAATTCAACGAGGACATGTTCGACATCGGGCAAGGCCGCACGCATCGACGCCAGCAAATCAGGCAAGCCCCGGTACAGCATCGAGCCGACAAACCCGATGCGCAAGCGTCCTCGCAAGCCGGCGTCAACCCGCTGCACCAATGTGCCGATAGCCTCGGACTGACGTAATAAGGCCTGCGCTTCGCGATACAGCACGCGCCCTGCTTCAGTCAGGGCTACGTGACGGCTGGTGCGCTCCAGCAATTGCGCCCCCAACGTACTCTCCAATTGCCGGATGGCATAACTGAGAGGCGGTTGAGAAATATGCAGCCGCTGTGCGGCACGGCTGAAATGGCGTTCTTCGGCAACCGCAATGAAATAACGCAACAGGCGTGGCTCTAGGTCCATGGGAATCTCTCTGTCTTGAATCTATATTTAATTTGTATAGTTCAACATTAAAACAGTATTTGTATAGATGGATGGTTTGAGTAACGATGTGCGCTCCAGCGCCTGCACTACGCCCTTTCACGAGCCCGCCATGACCTTGTCGCCAACCTCCTCCGATGTGCCCGATTCCCGGGGCCTGAATCTGTTTCGCGCGGATCCTTATGCGGCCGCGATGAGCGCACGATATCTGCCGCCCGATTTACACGCGCACCTGCTGCCGCACCTGGATCGTCTCGGCGCGCTCGCGGGCTCACGTATCGACGAACTGGCCTCCATTGCGGATCAGAATCCCCCCACCCTCTCGGTACGCAACCGTGCCGGCCAGGACGAATCGCGCATACACAAGCATCCCGCCTATATCGACATGGAACGCTTGGCGTACAGTGAATTCGGTTTGGCGGCCATGTCGCATCGCGGCGGCGTACTGGGATGGCCTAACCCCATGCCGCCCGCGGCCAAATATGCATTGAGCCATCTATTCGTTCAAGCAGAATTCGGCCTGTGCTGCCCGGTCAGCATGACGGATTCGCTGGCGCGTACGCTACGCAAGTTCGGCGATCCCGCATTGATCGAACGGGTGCTGCCTCAAGTCATCTCGCAGGATTTCGATGAGTTGCGCCAAGGTGCGATGTTCATGACAGAGCAAGGCGCGGGCTCCGACGTCAGCGCCACCACCACGCGTGCAGAGTTGCACGATGACGGCACCTGGCGGCTGTATGGCGACAAGTGGTTCTGTTCCAATGCGGATGCGGGATTCGCCATGGTGCTGGCCCGCAGCGAGCCTGCCGACGGCCTGAAAGGTGTCTCGCTTTTTCTGTTGCCGCGCGACTTGCCCGACGGCACGCACAACGCCTATCGGATCCTGCGCCTGAAAGACAAACTCGGCACGCGCTCGATGGCCAGCGGGGAAATCCGCCTCGAGGGCGCGCAAGCCTGGCTGGTCGGCGAACGCGGCAAAGGGTTCCAGCAGATGGCCGACATGATCAACAATTCCCGGCTGTCGAATGGCATGCGGGCCGCCGGCTTGATGCGGCGTGCGGTCACTGAGGCTATTTACTTTGCTCAGCATCGCCGCGCCTTCGGAAAGCGATTGATCGAGATGCCGCTGATGCGCCGTCAGCTCGTCAAAATGACGGTCTGGGCCGAACAAGCGCGCAGCGTGATGTTCCAGACTGCAGCGGCCCTGGCAGACGCCGAACACGACACACAGTCGGCGGCGTTGGCTCGCATCATGACGCCGCTGATCAAATTCCGCGCTTGCCGTGACGCGCGCAAGGTCACCGGAGACGGTATGGAGGTGCGCGGCGGATGCGGCTATATCGAAGAATTCGTCGAAGCCCGCCTGGTACGCGACGCTCATCTGGGATCGATCTGGGAAGGCACCAGCAACATCGTGGCGCTGGATGTGTTGCGCGCCATTCAAAAGACGGATGCCCTGGCGGCATTGCGCCAGCATGTCGATGCGCTCCTGCAGGCTGGCGTGCCCTGCAATCCGGCCGTAGCCGATACGCAAGCACAGGCTCTGGAGCGCGCCTTCGGTCTCGCTCATCATGCCGCGTTGAATGAGCGCCCCGACCTGGCACGCCAAGCGGCATCGGCGCTCTATCACGCACTGTCGCTCGCTGCACTGCGCTGGGAGGCCTCGGGCTCGGGGCTGTCTGATCGGGGACTGCTGGCCGACCATGTGCTGCAGCATCGTCTGCTACCGCGCGATCCTTGCGCGATACCGGACGATGAGGACGACACCTGCCGCGAACTGCTTCGGCATTTCTTGCCATCAGACTGACCCAACACAAAAAAACGCCTACCAGGCGTGTACCACCGGAGACAACCATGCAACGACGACATTTCTGCCTGACACTGGCCAGCGCCGCTCTGTTGGCGTCTACCTCAGCGCGCGCCGCGCAGGCATTCCCCAATCAGCCGGTCACCCTCATCGTGCCCTTTCCGCCGGGCGGACCGACCGATGCGATGGCGCGACGCCTGGCCGACGGATTGAAGCGTCAATTAGGCCAAACCGTCGTCGTGGAAAATCGCCCCGGCGCTGGCGGCAACATCGGCGCGGAATATGTCGCCCGCGCCAAGCCCGATGGCTACACCATCATGTTCGGCACCTCCGGCCCGCTCGCCATCAACGGCAGCCTCTACAAGCAACAGCAATACGATCCGCAAAAGAGCTTTGCTCCCATCATCCGCATCGGCCACTTGCCCAATATCCTCGTCGTTCATCCCTCGCTGCCCGTGCACAACGTGCAAGAGCTGATCGCCTACGCAAAACAGAATCCGGACAAACTCAGTTATGCCTCATCAGGCAACGGCGCCTCGTCGCATCTGGCGGGCATTCTGTTCAACAAAATGGCAGGCACGCAGATCCTGCACATTCCCTATAAAGGCACCGGGCCTGCATTGAATGACTTGCTGGGCGGTCAGGTGTCGATGTCGTTCACCGACATTCTCACTGCCCTGCCTCATGTCAAAGCAGGCACATTGCGCGCCATCGGTCTGGCCAGCGCAGAGCGTTCGCAAGCGCTGCCCGATCTGCCCACCCTGTCAGAGCAAGGGCTGGACGGCTATGACGTCAGCGTGTTCTTCGGCATCGTGGCGCCGCGCAGCACGCCCAGCGATGTGATCGATAAATTGAACCAGGCATTCATCGCCGTCCTGGCTGATCCTGACGTCAAAGAGACCTTGCACAAGCAAGGCATTGTTGAAGCAGACGACAAAACCCCTCAAGGCCTGGCCTCCTTCATCGATGTACAGGTCCCGAGATGGCGCGCCATCATTCAGGAAGCCGGCGTCGCCCTTGACTAAGGATATCCCGCATGTCTCTCCCTTCGCTGCCGGCTGGTGCGCTGACCGGATGCAAAATCATTGATCTGTCGCGTGTACTGGGTGGCCCATATTGCACGCAGCTGCTCGCGGACCATGGCGCTGATGTCATCAAGATCGAACCGCCCGTCGGCGACGAAACACGCGGATGGGGCCCGCCTTTCTTGCATGAGACCGCGTCGTACTTCATTGGCGTCAATCGCAATAAACGCGGCATGACACTGGATCTATCCGAGCCAGCGGGACAGGAACTGCTGCGCCATCTCTTGGCGGATGCTGATGTGCTGGTCGAAAATTTCAAGCCAGGCACCCTGGAAAAATGGGGCCTCGGGTACGAGCAGCTCAGCGCGGTGTTTCCTCGCCTGATTCACTGCCGAGTCAGCGGCTTTGGCGCAGACGGCCCGTTAGGCGGCCTGCCCGGCTATGACGCCTGCGCACAAGCCATGTGCGGTTTGATGAGCGTCAATGGCGATGCTGAGGGCGATGCCACGCGGGTTGGCCTGCCTGTCGTGGACATGGTCACGGGGCTGAACGCTGCCGTCGCCGTCCTGCTGGCATTAAACGAACGCGTGCGCAGCGGCCTGGGCCAGTTTCTGGACATCACGTTATACGACTGCGCGGTGTCGTTATTGCATCCACATGCCGCAAATTATTTTTATAGCGGCAATGTCCCTGGCCGCACAGGGAATGCGCATCCCAACATCGCGCCTTATGAAACGCTGCCGACACAAAGCGGACCGATCTTTCTGGCCGTGGGCAACAATCGGCAGTTTGCAGCGTTGGCGCGTGCATTGCACGCCGAGGCCTTGTTGACCGACGCGCGATTTACGAACAATGCAGATCGTCTGCAACATCGCGATGCCTTGCGTGCAGAGTTGACCGGAAAACTGGCCTCGCACGATGCCGCGACGTTGGCAGAACAACTGCTGCGACAAGGGGTACCCGCCGCAGCGGTGCAAAATGTCGAGGACGTATTGCATCATCCACATACCCGGCATCGCCAGATGGTGTTGGAACAAGGCGAATATCGAGGCGTGGGATCACCGATCAAGTTATCTCGCACGCCGGCCAGTCTGCGGCGATTGCCGCCGGAGCTGGGAGAACATAATGAGGAGATACGATCTGGCATAGATGCCACGTACCGAGCCTGACGCGCGGCCCGGACGGCACATCGCGCTCAAACGCAGGCTGGCAATGATTCCTCGTCAATCATGTCCAGCCATGCCTGGGCCAAATCATGCAGCGGCTTGTCCACGAGTTTGCCGTCCACCGTCACCGCACCATGTCCGCCTTGCGCTACCGCGTCTGTCACTCGTTTAGCCCAGGCCAGCTCATCGTCGGAAGGCAAGAAGCCCCTGTTCACAGGCGCCACCTGCTTGGGATGAATACATAGTTGCCCGCCAAAGCCGAGGCGGCGCGCAGCGGCTGCCGTAGCTTGCAAGGCGCCGGGATCATCCCAATGCAAGGTCGCGCCATCGACAGGCGCAGCCAAGCCGGCACGCCTCGACGCCAGCACCAGGGCAACACGTATTGGCAGCCAGCCATTCTCGTCTTGAATACCCGTATCACGGGCAAAATCAACGCTGCCAAATACCAGGCGTACGACTCCGGGCACCCGCGCCAAGGCGGCCGCATTTTCTACCCCTGCGGCGGTTTCGATCAACGGAAACAGGCGTACGTTATCGCCCAGGCGCTGACGCAACTGATTCAATGTCGATGGATCCTCTGCCTTGGGCAACATCACCGCATGACAGCCCGCCTCCTGCAAGGCGCAGACATCATCGTCAAACCAAGACGTGTCCGCGCCATTGACGCGTATCAACGCAGGGCAGGCAGATGATGCAAGCCACGGCACCGCCAAACTGCGCGCCCGTACTTTTGCCTCGGGCAACACCGCGTCCTCGAGATCCAGAATGATGGCGTCCGCACCGGCTGCCGCGGCCTTGTCAAAACGCTCGGGGCGATCTCCCGGCACAAACAGCAAGCTACGCAGACGTTTCATCACTCATGCCTCCTCGTGAACTGAGAAACGACGCCGCTGCGTCACCAGCAGCACGCCGCACAGTAAAGCCGGAATCACGATCAGAACGAAAGCGATCCGATAGCTGTCAAAGAGCGCCATCATGGCGCCAAACAAAGGCGGTCCCACCACCACGCCCAGAAAAGTACAGGTCAGCGCCCCGCCCGTCGCCATGCCGGTTTTGCCCGCCGGCGCCTGACGCGCGATTTCCGCGAGGTATACGCCATTCCAACCGACGGCTGCCGCGCCCAGCACCACCAGCGCCAGCGCCACCATCGGCACGGGTGTCTGGGCCGATAGCGACGCCAATACCAGTACTCCCAATCCCATCAAGGCTGCCAGAACGGCCAACATCAGGACCGCCCCCAGATAGCGGTCGGCGCACCATCCCCAAAAAATGCGCCCCACCACCCCGGCCACCTGGCCCAACGACAACAGCGCGCCCGCAGCAATCAAGGTGTAAGCGAGACTATCGTGCAAATACGTCACGAGGTAGGCACTGAACGACCATTGCACCGCTGAAAAGCATAACGAGGCGCCAGCCAACAACGACAGCGTTCTATGCGAAAAAATCAACGCCAGCGGCGCACGTAGATTTCCCAGTCCTGCCGTTCGGGCCGGTTTGCGGTCCGCATCCAGTTCCGCACGCACCCACTGCGCCAACAACGCACATATCAGGCACGCCGCCGCCGTTACCAGCAGCGCCCCTTGCCACCCCACGCCGATTTCGAGCTTGGGGGCCAACAGACCCGCCAGCACACCGCCCAGCGGCACGCCGGTCTGTTTGATGGAAAACACGAACGACATTCGATGCACAGGCGTGGTCTGGATCAGCAGATGCGAACTGGCCGGCGTGATAGGTCCATAACCGAGGCCCAACAGTATCGCGCCGATAGCCAGCAACACCGTATACCCGGCCACGCTCAAGAGCAGCCCTGCCGCACACAACACCAGTCCCAATTGACTGGCACGGATCGCTCCCAGTCGAGACACCCAGCCGCCCGCCATCAAACTGCCTGCCATCGCGCCGACATACATCAACGACACGTAAATGCCGATTGATTCGCCCGCCACACCCGTCTGGGCACTGATCGCAGGTGCCAACACCGGCACCACCAATGCGGCTGCAGCCACCAACGACTGCACCGCCAACGTAATCGCCAGAACTGCGCCGCTGGAGACCCTCACACAGGCACCTGCCATTCACGGCGGAATGACTCGCGGTAACTGAAGCGATCCGCGGGATGGACACTGACGGCCAGTTCAACCAGCGCATCGCGCGCATCCATATATCGGCGCTCCAGCCGCAAGCCCGCCGATCCTGGCTTGGCTCCGAGACGGGACGCCAGCGCCTTGTCCAATACGACACCCTGTATATCCTGATGCACCGTCGTGATCTGTACGTCGAACTCTTCCTCCAGCACCGCATACAGCGCGCGCGTCATCCGGCCCCGTATGCCCGTCACCGAGCGAAAGGCCGGCGCGATATACGCGTCAGTCAAACAGATAGGCGCGTCATGCGCTTTGGTGTAACGCAACCCCCATACGTGCAGCCAGGTTTCGCCCGGCGACGCATCCAGGGTATCTGCCAGGTCGCCGTCCACATTCAACAATGCCTGGCCCTCGATTTCCAGAGAGGTTTCATAGGCGTACTGCCGCAGATCCGTAATTCCCGACATGGTCTGCGTGTACTGCGTCACCGGCTCCTGTCTAAGCACACGACTGCCTACGCCCGCCTGGCGCGTCACCATCCCCATTTGCACCAACTGTTTGACCGCCTCGCGGATGGTAAAACGCGACACGCCAAACTGATCGCACAATTCAAACTCGGTGGGCAGCAAACTGCCCACCGGATACCGGCCCGCTCGTATCTCGTTGATCAGCGTCGTCGCCAACTGCAAATATCGCGGACGGCCGCCTGGCGCTTCGATCTTTACTGTCATAAAACGGCTTTCTTCCTCAAACTGGCAATCTGATCAGGTCCATAACCCGCCTGCGCCAGCAACTCGTCAGTATCAACGCCCATCGCTGGCGCCGCCCGGGTCAATGGGGCCTCCCCAGGGCACCGGATGGGCGACACCACGTTACGTATCGCCCTGCCCTGCGTATCATAAGCGTCCAGCAAGCACTGACGCGCCTTTACAAACGGACTATCCAGCGCCTGAGCCACATCATAAACGGGCGCCGCGGGGATCCGGCCCGCAAAACGCGCCATCCAGTGGTCGGTCGTCTGGGACATGAAGACGGCTTCCAGCTCCTCATTAAAGCGATCGCGGTTCTGCAGACGATCCTTGAAACTGCGGTAATCCGGGTTATCGATCCACTCGGGATGATCCATCGCCTGCGCCAGCAAAGGCCAGAACTTTTCCTTGTTGCACATAATAAAGATCCAGCTGTCTGCCGTACGATACAACTGGCTGGGCACCAGCGAGGGATGCCCGGACCGGGGCGCACGTCCTGTTTTGTGCCCGCCGTTCAAATACCATGTTGCCAGATATCCCAGGTTGTGCAACGCCACGTCGAACAGGCTGACATCCACGTCTCGCCCTGTCCCGCTCTGGCGCGCGCCCAGAACCGCCGACACCAGGCCCAGCGCTGCCGTCGTTCCCGTCATCAAATCGATGATGGACAGTCCGAATCGCGACGGCGGGCCATCAGGCTCGCCGGTGAGCGACAGGTACCCCGCCTCCGACTGCATCAGATAGTCATACCCAGGCCAGCTCGCGCGCTCGCCCTCGCGGCCATACGCCGACAAATGCACGCAGACGATATCCGCCCGAACCTCACGCAAGGCGTCATAGGTCAGCCCAAGCCGGCCTGGCAGGTCTCCGCGCAAGTTATTGAATACCGCATCGGCGTGCCGGCACAGATCGCGCAGCACCTGCTGGCCTTCCGGCCGTTTCAGATCCAGCGTGACGCTTTTCTTGTTGCGATTGAAGGCCTGATAAAAATGGCTGTCTCCAGGTCCGAAATAATGTGGCCCCACCGCTCGGCCGACATCGCCGCCATCGTGGGGATTTTCTATTTTGATGACCTCTGCACCTAGATCGGCCAGATGCTGCGTGCCAAACGGCCCCGCGCCATATTGCTCCACCGAAACAATACGCAACCCTGTGAGCGGCAGGCTCATACGCGGTTCCTCTCGATCAGCTGCTTGGAAATGATGATGCGCTGCAGTTCATTGGTGCCCTCCCCAATGACCAGCAGCGGCGCATCGCGGTAGAAACGCTCGACCAGGTATTCTTTGGAATAGCCATATCCGCCATGGATACGCATGGCTTCCAATGAGTTCTCCACGGCTGTCTCAGTCGCAAAGAGCTTTGCCATCCCCGCCTCCATGTCGCAACGCTCACCGCGGTCATACGCTTGCGCCGCTTGCAGCGTCAACAGGCGTGCGGCTTGCGTGCGCGTTGCCATGTCGCCGAGCTTGGTCTGGATGGCCTGATGCTCGCAAATCGGTTTGCCGAACGTCTTGCGCTGCTGAGCGTACTTGACCGACTCGCGCAACGCGGCCTGCGCCACGCCTACGCCGCGGGCCGCGACGTTGATGCGGCCCAATTCCAGTCCGTTCAGTATCATCTGCAGGCCTCGGCCCTCGACTCCTCCAATCAAGCGGTCGGCGGGAATGCGGTAGTTCTCGAATACGAGTTCAGTCGAATCAATGCCTTTGTACCCCAGCTTTTCCAGTTTTCGGCTGACGGTGAATCCCGGTCCCTTCTCCGCGATGAAAAGGCTCATCCCTTTGTGACGCGGCTCGGCTTGTGGATCCGTTTTGACCAACAGTGCAAAGCAATTGCCGTAATAGCCATTGGTGATCCACATCTTTGCGCCATTGACGACATACTCGTCGCCCTCGCGCCGTGCCGTGGTCCGAATCGCCTGCAGGTCGGTGCCGCAATCGGGCTCCGTCAATCCGATCCCGCCACGCAGCTCGCCCGTCGCGAAACGGGGCAGAAAAGCCTGTTTTTGCGCTTCTGTACCGTTGCGCTGCACGGCGGCCGCCATGATTAGATGCGAATTCAGAATACCCGATAACGACATCCATTCCTCGGAAATGCGCTCAATGATCTTGGCATAAGTTGTCGTCGACAAGCCCAGGCCGCCGTATTCCGGCGCAATCAGGCAACCGAACAAACCCATGGCCTTCATTTTTTCGACGATCTCTTCGGGATAGACATCGTCATGCTCGAGCTGCCACACATGAGGCCGCACCTCTTGCTCCAGAAAGCGGCCGACCATATCCAGAATCAGTTGTTCCTGCTCATCATCGTGCATTGTCATCAGATGCTCCTCAACCTCTCATAGGCGGCACACGCCGCTCAAGCCTCACGTCCCAATTGATCTGCCAGCGCGCGCGCCGATCCTTGCTCCATTTGCAGCACACTTTGCTCAATGACATCGGCCTGCGCCGCCGGCATTCGGCGCAATACGTTGTCCCGATACTTGGCCCGGATATCCGATTCGGTCAAAGGCCGGTCTTCCGCGCCGCGGTTGACTGCCTCGCGCTCGCGCAGCACGCGGCCGTCTTTCAGCTCGACGATGACCTCGCCCGAATAATGCTTTGGGAAACCGCTATCGGGATCGTGCCGGTAATCCGTCACCTCGGCCAAGGCCAGCACCGCCGGATCGCGCAGCGCGTCAGGTTCCAGATCGTCCAGCGTCAACCGTCCCTTGCACAACGCCGTACCCACCAGATATGGAATGCTGAACTGCGCCTCATAGCTATTGGCGGGCTTGCGCTTGGAAGACTCGGGTTCGCACACCGTCTTGACGACCTCTTGCGGCACCAGCACGGTAATGCGATGCACTTGTTCTGCAGAGATCCCCTGCGCATGCAGACGTGCGGCAGCATCGACACTGGCATGCGTAAAGTGGCAGGCAGGCAAAGGCTTGACCGACACGCGCATCAATTCCCACCGCTCGCCGAGTTCGGCAGTGGCCAAGCCCAGGTCATAGTCGGCTCCGCCCAAATGGCTCGCATACAAGCCGAACCGCCCCTCATAGGCTAAGCGCGTACCGGTATAGCCATGCTTGCCGAACGTGGCTGCCGTGATCCCCGCGGACGCGGCCCAACCGGGATGCATGCGCTTGTTCCATGCGCCGTCGTTGAGAAACTCCAGACTGCCCGAGGCCAGCGACAGGGCAATACCCTGCGCATCCACCATTTGCTGTACGTTCAACCCCAGCAGCCAAGCCGCCGCCAAGGTGCAGCCAAAGGTGCCGATCAGTCCCGTGGGATGAAAACCAATTTGATGGAAGCCGCCCTTGGCTACCGCTCCCAATCGCGTGGACACCTCCATGCCCAGCACATAGGCAGCTACCATGTCCGCACCGCTGCGGTCCTCGCGCGCCGCCAACGCCAATACGGTGGGCAAAGCCGAGGCCGTAGCATGAATCACGCCTCTGGCATGGGTATCGTCATAATCCAGGCCATGTACCAGAATGCCATTGGCCAACGCAGCATTGCGCAAGTCCATGCGCCGTGAACTGCCGATCACGACGCTGTCGCCGCCGCCATCGAGCTCGTCAATCGCGGCCAAGGCACGACGGGAAAAATCGTAGCCGTGCGATGCGATGGCGATACCGACGGAATCCAGCATCAGCAGCCGAGCCCGCTCACGCACCTCATCAGGAATACGCCGCGCATCGAAACCGGCAGCGTATTGCGCCAATACTTCCGACAGAGCCAGTCCTGCGGCGGGCATTGCATTGTCTTTCATGTCTGTTCTCCAGAATTCATAACGAGGCCGTCAATGCACGAGCGCCAACGACAGGGCGGGAACGAAAGTGATCAGGGCCAGGGACAGCAACCTGGTGACGTAGAACGGCACCACGCCACGGGCGACCTGCTCGACCGGGATACGCGCAATACCGCTCATCACGAACAGGTTCAGGCCGATCGGCGGCGTCAACGTCGCGATCTCGACGTTCGCCACCATGATCACGGCAAAGTGCACAGGGTCAATACCGAGGTGAGTCGCCATGGGAAAGAGCAATGGCGCGGTCAGCACAATCATGGCGACGCCATCCAGGAACATGCCCAACACCAGCAGCACCGCATTTGCCAGCAGCAGGAACTGCCACGCGCTCATGTCCATGCGTTCCATGAAGCCGATCAACGATGCCGACACGCCCATACGTGCCAGAATGAAGCCGATCAGGCTGCCACCCATCACCACCATGAAAATCATGGTGGACTGCAGGATCGACTCTTGCGACGCCTGCCACACGTCCCGCCATTTCATCGTGCGGTAGATCAGCACGCACAGCAATGCGGCATAGCCCGCTGCGACCGCCGACACCTCGGTGGGCGTAAAGATGCCCAGGTAAATGGACCCCAGCACCAGCACCGGCATGGACAATGCCCCCGCGGCACGCGGCAAGCGCCGTGTAAAGCCCGCGAAATCCGGGGTTCCCACCGTATTCCCGTAACCATGCCTGCGCGTGAGCCATACCGTGGTCAGCAACAAGAGCGCGGCCTCCATCAAACCGGGCAGGATTCCCGCGATGAACAGTTTGTCCACCGGCAATCCGACAATCGAGCCAATCAGGATGAAACCCAATGACGGCGGGATCATCAAGCCCAGTGTTCCGCCTACCGCGACCAAGGCCGCCGAAAAACGCGGCGGATAGTTTTCGCGCTTCAGACCATCCACCGTCGCTGCGCCAATCGCGGCGGCCGACCCGACACTCGATCCGGACACGGCCGCGAAGAACACGCACGCCAGCATCACCGTCAGCGCCAACCCTCCGCGCACGCAACGCACCAGGCTGCCGATGAGTTCGATCATGACAGCGACGATATTGCCGCGCATCATCAGATTACCCATCAATACGAACATGGGAATCGCCATCAGCGGATAGCTATTGATGGATTTGAAGGCCGTCTGGGCGACGACAGTCAGGGGCACGCCGTCGACCGACAGCACCATGCCGCTGGATACCAGGCCCATCGCGGTACCGACATGAGCGCCCAGCGCGAGCAGCACCAATAAGCCAATAACAGAGAGTCCCAGTGTCATAGCAAGGGCTCCTGACGGCTCAACGCTGCGGTGACGCTCGCGTCGGGCGCCTCATCTACAGGCTCGGGAGCAAAAGGATCACCCCAGCGCCACGCATACCATGCGGCGCAGGCATAGTAGACAAACAGCGCCACACCTCCCACCGGCATCGCCAGGAACAGCAACCACATGGGCAGCTCCAGCGATGACTCAGACACCATGCCCATCGAATAAAACCGCTGCACCTGCGGGATGGACGAATACGCCAGTATCAAAGCGAACCCCATGCCCGCAAAGCAAGACAGCAGCCACACCGCACGCTGCGCCATCAACGGCAACCGCTGGACCAGCAACTCGGTACGGATATGGTATTGACGAAAGCCGGCTATCCCCAATGTCAGGAAAAAAGCCCACACCATCAGAAAACGCACAGACTCCTCGGCCCAGAAATAACTGACATTCAGGACATAGCGGCTAAAACCCTCGACGATCATGATCAAAGTCGCGCCCAGTGCCAGCACAGTGGCCAGCCCCAACGTCAATCGTGATAGCCTGCCCAGCGTGCCGAATACCGGCGTCGTGGCGGCTGCTGTTTGCACAGCTTTGCCAGACTGCGCTTGTGCAGACGTCAGCGCAGGGGATTCCAGATTACTTGCCATCATGGACACACTCCTTGCGTATGTTTTCCAGCTCGGCAATCGCATCGGCATGCTTGTTGCGAAACCCCGCACCCGCTGCGACGACACGCGCCTTCAGTTGTTCGACCTGCTCAGGCGCCATTACCCGGTAATGCCCGCCCTGGGCCACCATCTGTTCGATCAGTTGCTGATCTTTGGCCACTGTCTCTTTCCACTGTTTGACGATGATCTCGTTCAACGCGTCATGGATGGCTTTGCGCTGGTCCTCCGGCAGTGCATCCAGCCAAGGTTTGTCCACCGTCACGGCGGACGTCGCCAGTCCCATGCCTGGCGCCAAGGTGGCGAATTTCGCGGTTTTCCCCAAGACATCCACCCACCCTGCGGGGGAGGTCATGGCGCCGTCAATCGCGCCCTGAGACAAGGCGGCCGACATTTCCGAGGCAGACATGGAGATCGGACTGGCCTGCACAGCCCGCATCGCGTCCAGCATGATCTGTCCTCCAATGACCCGGATTTTCTGGCCCTTGAGATCGTCCACGCTCTGGATATCACGGTCTTTCATGAGAAAAATCAGATCGGCCGTGCGCAGAAAACCCAGCACTTGTATGCCGCGCGGCTCGAGATAGCCGGAAATCTGGCGTGTGAACCGCTGCGAGAAACAAGGATTGGTCATATCCTCCGAGGTCAATGCAAACGGCAGGCTGGCCACTCCGACGCGTGCATCGAACTGCTCCAGGCGCGAAGACACCGGCCACACCATATGCACCGCGCCCGTGCCCAATGCCGCCAGGCCATCGCGATCGTTATAGAGTTGCGATGCCGGAAAATACTTTCCCTGTATCGCGCCTCCCGTGCGCTGCTTCACAGCAGTAATGAACTGCTCGATATAGGGGCTGGGATTGGTCGCCGATGGAATTTCACTGGTGATGATCATGTCGGCTGCATTTGCCGCAGATCCCCACCCCACCACCGCGGCTGCCGACCAGGCCATGGCCCAATTCCGAAGTGCTTTCATTTCGTATCCTCCGTTGCGGTGGCCTGCCTATCCCGATGCGATGAAGCTGTCCATGCTGCGGGACGCCGCTGGTGCCACTCGGTGAATTGCTGATACCGCCGCCCCAATGCCAGCACACGGTCCTCGCCCAATGGCGGCCCCACTAATTGCATCCCCAACGGCAAGCCCCCGGCCCCTTGTCCTGCCGGTAAGTTCAGTACAGGCGATCCGAGATAGTTGATTCCCCGCGTCCAGATCGACAACAGGGCAAACTCCCGTTCCAGGCGGGCTTGGTCCGCATGCTGGGTGGGCGCCACCAGTGGCGCGACGTCCGGTGTGCTGGGCAGCATCAACGCATCGGCATCACCCTGAATGTCCCGCAAATACCGCCGCAGGAATGCATGCCGCAGGCGCAGGGCATCGTAGTAATCCACGCCAGACACCAGCAACCCACGCGAGATCCGGCGACGCACCTGATGTCCGTATGCATTACCGAACTGACGCAGCCACCGCTGATGCAACGCCGCGGCCTCGACAGCCAACACGACGGAGGCCAGCACACTCGCCTGCTGCAGGGTGGCATAGGGTGACTGGACCATGACGCACTCCACGCCAGCATCGCGCCATACACGTTGCGCCTCATCCAACGCGTGCCGCATCGCATCAGAGATCGGATCGCCGTCGTCCCATCGCGGCACAGCCACCTTCATGCGACGCGGCGCCGCGCCCAAGGTCACCGGTGCATCCAGGCAAGACAGATCCGCGGGGTCCCTGCCTGCTATCGCTTGATAGGCGTAGCCGCACAGTTCAGCCGACCATGCCAATGGACCAATACAATCCAGGCTCGCCGACAAGGGCATTGCCCCCGCGGCACTGACGCGATACTGCGTCGGCTTTAACCCGGTCAAACCGCACAACGCGGCCGGCAGGCGAATCGAACCGCCCGTGTCGGATCCGATCGCCAGTGGCACATGCCCCGCTGCCACCGACATCGCTGCCCCGCTGGAGCTGCCGCCGGACACCCGGTCCAGATCCCAAGGATTACGGCCAGGCCCGTAGGTTTCGTTCCAGCCTGTAGGAGACATGGCGAACTCGGCCATCTGCTGCGTTCCCAGGATGACGGCGCCAGCATCGCGCAAGCGCGTCACGACGGTGGCATCTGCATGCGCCTGAGGACTGCGGGCACGCAGCGGCGTTCCCCAGCCCGCCGTACGGCCTTGCATGTCGAACATATCCTTGATGCCCACAGGCATCCCATGCAATGGACCACGCCATTTGCCATGACGCTGTTCCTCGTCAAGCGAACGGGCTTCGGCCAGTGCGGCGTCGGCATCGACATGCATCCAGGCGGACTTGCCAGGCTGGCGCTGTTCAATCGCTGCCAGGCTGGAACGCACTTGGCATTCGCTATCTTGCGATGGACTGCGGGCCTCGACCAAGACGTCAGGGAACGGCTCGGCGGCCAACGATCGCAACACCTGACCAAATGGCTCGCAGGTCTGCATCATGTCAGATGCCGCCCAATCCTGTCTGAGCGCTATCCGCAGGGCCTCGACCATCTCGGCCAATTCGGGTACGTCCTGTGCATCGATGGGCAAGTCGCGCGCTTGGGACCACTGCAACGCTGATTCAATGAGCGCGCTCATCTCAAACCCCGCAACGCTTGGCCAGCTCGTCGACCTGTTTGACGACCTCGGGGTATTTATCGGTGTAGACCTTTCTGGCGGCTTCGGCACGGGATTTCCATTCCGCGCTGGCGGCCTCGTCGGCCACGCGATAGACCGATCCTTCGTCTTGCATTTTTTTCACGAGTTTCGCGTCATCTGCACGGGCTTCTTTCCATTGGCGCGGAATGATGCTGTTCAAACTGTCCACGATGGCTTGGCGCTGAGATGCCGAGAGCGTCTCCATCCATGCCCTGTCCACGACAATGGCATAGGTAGCCAAGGACATGCCCGGGACATGGAATGCGTACTTGCCCGTTTTGCCTATCATCTCGGCCCAGCCTGCCGGCGACGTCAACACGCCGTCGATCGCGCCCTGCGCCAGGGCCGAACTCATTTCCGATGCAGCCATGGAAATCGGGCTGGCGCCGAACCCGCGCACCATGTCCAGGAAAATGCGGCCGCCTGTCACGCGCA
>Ga0164243_10006152_pt1 | contig 18240 bp, 17 predicted proteins | sample OricompcompostOP_FD_108781 | JGI IMG/M metagenome (GOLD analysis project Ga0164243, IMG submission 108781) | Organic Plus compost microbial communities from Emeryville, California, USA - Original compost - Organic plus compost (OP) | ecosystem: Engineered > Solid waste > Mixed feedstock >... | reverse complement strand
CGGGGTGCATGACCAGCCGCATCGCCCAGATCCGGAACCGGGAAGAGAAGCACCACACGACGAAGCCGCCGTCGAGGAGCGACGGCGGCTTTTCGTGTGCTGATCAGAGAGCGAGCTGGGCGCACCTGCGTAGAGAGTTTGAGAACTTTTCCCCGGCCCTGAGAACTGTGGCTTCCCGCCTGTCTCGCGGTGCGTACAAGCGTCACGAGCGGCCCTTGGAGCCGTCGATCGCCGATGTCCGGGGTCGCCTCATCCGTTCAGTTGGGAAGACGCAAACTTTTCTGAGCGCCGCACAGGTGGACGAGCTCGTGGCGCTGTACGGCGAGGGACTGAGCATCGCTGATGTCAGCCGGAAGTTCGGCATCTACACCAGGACGGCGGCTGCGCATCTTGTCCGCCGCTCGGTCCCACTTCGTCAACGCGGGCTTGCAGCGGTGGACACGTCCGAAGTCGTGCGTCTGTACGAGAGCGGGCTGACGCTCGTGGAGGTCGGGCTGCGGTTCGGCGTCAGCCAACAGGCAGTCCGAAGGGCAGTGGCTGCGGAAGGTGTCGAGATTCGCCCACGCGGACGTCGGCCTCGATCTGCTGACTAAACGCCTAGGGTGGGCCGCCACCCTGTCGCGACCTTCGTAGTCCGAGCTGAGCCGTGTGCCGCGGGGTCGGGCGTCCACGACATCTGGCATCCCGTCCGTCCGTTGTCTTACAGCAGTGCGTCGGCGGCGACGCGTGCGATCATGCCTGCGCCGAAGAGTAGGAGAAAACCTCCGGCGATCTTCGTTGCCCACGGCAGGGCGCGCTTCATACCGGCCAGCGCACGGGCGGACCCGAGCAGGATCGCGACGAATACGTCCCAGGCGAGCACGACGACGAACATCCAGACACCGTAGAAGGCGAGAACGGTCGAGGAGCTCCTTGAGACGGCGGCGGCGAGGCTGACGTAGAAGAGGGCGTTCTTCGGATTCAACAGGCCCGAGGCAAGCCCGAGTATGAGGCTGCGCGACCACGAGACGCGGTTTGTCGGCGATCCGCTCTGGATGTGCAGAACGCCGGTGGAGTGCAGGAACGCGATGCCGACGAGGATTAGGAACACTCCTCCGGCGCCTTCGATCACGTCGAGCAGGGCCGGGTTCGCGATGAGGGAGAGCCCGCAGAACGCGGCAGTGATGAAAACGCCGTTCGCGGTCGCGATACCGACGCAAGCGCCCGTGGCGGTGCGCCATCCGTGGGCGAGTGTGAGGCGGGCGATGAGGAAGAAGTCCACACCTGGGATCAACAGCGCGAGGAAGTGCGCGCCCGCGACGGCAGAGAACTGCTCCATCTCACCTCGACGATGCTGGACGACAAGAACCCGTCCAGCATCTGCGGCGGCACGCGGCCGCGTCTTGTACGTTCTTGCATTCAGCCGCGGTAGCTGCCGGGCGAGGCCGCGACGTGCGCACGGAATACCCGGTGGAAGTGGCTCTGATCGGTGAAACCCAGCACGTGCGCGGTCTCGGCGATCGATTCGCCGTCGCGCAGCATGCGCCGAGCCCGCGTCACACGCGCGTTCTGCCGCCATGCGATCGGACTTAACCCAGTCGCGCGTTTCACCGCCCGTACCACCTGATAGCTCGACATCCCCACCAGGGCGCCCAGCGCTTCCAAGCGTGGTGCCGCCGCGTCGTCACGCAGCCGCCGCAGCACAGGCTCGACCCTGGCCCACAACACCGGGTCCACGGTCGAGCGAACACGATGCGCGGCTGGAACGCGTCCTGCCACCGCGAAGAGGCCGGAGAATTCCTCTTCGATCCGCTCCCGCGGCGGGTCAAGGAAGAGCACGTCGGTCAGACCGTTGGCGATGTCGCCGAGCACAGGGTCACGGAGCACGTTCACCCCGTCGAATAGTTCCATCGACGTCGCTCGCGGCATGAGGGATGCGGCCCATTCCTGATCGAGATGGATCATGCGATACAGCCAGTGGCCTCGTTCAGGGTTGCAGGCATGGACATGACCCGCAGGGACGATCACGACATCCCCCGGCTCCAGACGAACCCCACCCGTGATCGGTCCCGTGAAGATGGAGAGGCCTGCATTGATCACACCGACCGACAACGCGTCATGCGTGTGCTGCCGATAACAGGAGTTCTCCTGCGCTGACCGCCGCGCCTCCAACGACGCCACGGCCGAACTCCGCCAGAACTCCGTCACCCTGCACCTCCATTCCGCCACAGCACGTCAGTCCCCATCTTGCTTGGTCGCGCGACGACCCGATCCCGGAACGGGGCCTCGCGATCTCCGAGATCGTGTGATCTCGTGGGGCTATTCGCGCTTGAGGAATGCGAGCAGGAGCGGGTTGACCGTCTCTGGTGATTCGGCGGGGAGGCCGTGGGTTCCGGGAAGGACGGCGAGCCTGCCATTGGGCAGCGCGGCCGCGACAGCCGCGGAGTGGCCGAGCGTGACGAGGTCGCGGTCGCCCTGCAGGCTGAGAAGAATCCTGCTCACGGTGCGGCGGCTGATCTGGACGCCCACCTGTTCGAGCTCGAACGTGATCCGAGCGGTTGACCACTTGTGACCGCGGCGCATGCCCTCGATGAGCTCGACCACGTCGCCTGCGGTTGCGGTAGGCGAGCGCCTCGGAGCCGACGAGCGATCGAGCAGGCCGATGTCCCCGAACTCGCGATGCCGATTGACCCACTTCGATGCGGTTGCTCGGGAGATTCCCATCTCGGCTGCAGCGTGAGCGATGGGGCGCTCACGGCACCGTTCGACCAGCCGCCGCCGACCCTCGTGGCTGAGCGGTGAGTTCGCGTGGGTTGTCCGCGGGGTGACACGCCTCATGCGTTCAGGAACCCGTCAACAGCAGTCGCCGTTGCTACCGGGTCTTGGAGCATCGGCAAGTGGCCGGCCCGGAGTTCTACTGCCCATTGACCACCGAGCCGCTCAGCGAAGCGACGCTGAAGTCCAGGCGGAAGCTCCTCATCATCGGTCGTCAGCACGAAGCCTCGCGGTCCGTCCCACACATGGCTCCCACACTTGTCCGTGTAGAGGCCCACAGACTCGGGAGTGAACTCCGAGACGACACGATCCAGGACGTTCTCAGGCAGCCCGGTCCCGAGGCCTCGGCGAATCATCTTTTCCGGTGGGCGGGTGCCCGCGACCCGCATCGCCGTAGCGAGGACCCAGCGTCGGGGTGCTGGCATCGCAGAGACGAAGGACCCACCCGCTGCCGGGTAACGGCCGAGATCGCCAAGAATGCCGCAACCCGCTCCGGGACGAGACGGGCGACTTCGGTGCCGACCACCCCGCCCGACGAGTGAGCCACGATGGCGAACCGGCCAGCCGGTGCGGCATCAACTGCAGCTTCGACGTATGCGGCCAAGGGTGCATCCGAGTGCTCCGCAGGGCGTGGGGCGACCACGGATTCGGCACCCACGCGCTGGCGGACCTCGTCCCAAATCCAAGGCGAGAGCCCAGCGCCACTGAGGAACAGAATCGGGTGATGTGCATCAGTCATGTAGAAAACCATTGCCGACGTTATTGTCACCTGTATGTCACTATTTATGGATGAATCGCACCGACAGGCTCTTCGCCATCCGGGAGGAGCTGCGCGGTGCCGGCCCGGCCGGTCGGACGGCTGAGCGCCTGGCGGAAGTGTTCGAGGTCAGTGTTCGCACTATCAAGCGCGATGTCACGGCACTCCAGCACTCGGGCTTCCCGGTCTGGGCACGACCGGGCCCTGGAGGCGGCTACGTCGTCGACCGGAGCGCAACGCTTCCACCCATCAACTTCACCGAATCGGAAGTAGTCGGCCTCGCCGCCGCGGCTGCCGCCACTCGCGGACAGCCGTTCGATCAGGACCTCAGGGCGGTGTTGACGAAGGTTCTTGGCGCAATCGACAGCCCAGCTCGCAAACGTGCCGCCCTCCTGGCGGATCGAGTGTGGATCAATACCGAGCCCGACCAAAGCAGGACCCGAAGCCTGCGGCGAATCGAGCAGAGTCTGGCCGAGCAACGCGTCCTCGCACTGCGATACCGCGACAGGCACGGTGCCGAGTCTCAGCGGAGGGTCGACCCGGTTCTGCTGGCCCACACGGACGGCAACTGGTACCTCGTTGCCCACTGTCGAGCTGCTGAGGCAATCCGCTGGTTCCGATTGGACCGCATCGACTCAGCGAACCTCACGAACGAGCGAGCAGCCGACGTACCGGTCGAGGCGGTCGGGAGCCCGCCGCCGACCGCCCGAGCGCTCAACGATCTATAGACCCACGCAGAGCGCCGACAATGTCATGGCCAGCAACACTTAGCTGCCTGATCTGTGGGCGGTTCCCCGCGTAGCTCTCGCTGTAGTCGACCGAGTCGTAGGACGGTGCAGATCAGCGCCTGCGAGAGTATGAGACGTGGAACGGCCGATTGACTTCTCCCGAAGTCGCCACATGCTGTGCGGGCAATGCGACCGCCGGTGGGTTGTCGATCTTGGCTGGCTCGATCGGTGGGAACAAGCCGTCGAGAGTTGTCCAGGCTGCGGCGTGACCTGCGAAGTGGAGGCTGCGCCACGCGTGACCGTCGCCCCGGACGATCCCGCCTTGGACGACGAGAACGTCGCGCAGCTTTTCTGGTATCACACCAGCACTCAACCGGATTGGCCGACGCAGGACTTCGATCCCGCTGCGGAGCTGACCCAGGAGACCCGGTTGAGGATGGGCGGGGACCTTCACGTCGCACGTTGGGCTGAGCGTCAGAGAGCCAAGGCGCTGCATGTTGGCAGCTATGAAGCAGCGATCCATAACATGCTGCGTCGTATCGACGACCAGGCCGATCATGGCAGCCAGTTCTACCTCTACCGTGTCCGCCTGGTGCCCACGATCACGGTGCGGAAAGGTTTGCTTATCGACCCGAGCAACTTCGTCGGCGACGTTGTGCTGAACGAGCTCTGCCCACCGGGGGTCGATGTCGCCCGCTACCTCAACTACCACGAGGACCCCGGCGCGCTCTCCCTCGCGCTCGGCCGGACCGCAATCGCCCCTACACAGCAGATTGCGATCCCGCCTTCGGGCGACGATCTCGGCTGGGTCGCTACCGCCGCGAGCGAGCTCGAAAGGGCCACCGTGACATCGCCGCCTCCCACCGGGTCTCGCCCGATCGGGAGGCGCGCCGCGCCGTCTCCCACGAGCGTCAGAGCGCGCGAACTGGCCGCCTCGCTCGCAGAACAACTACCCGTTAACCTACGGTGGCAGTTCGAGGCCGCAGCCGCATTCGATGACAATCAAGAGCCCGACGAGTGGGCCCGGTACGTCATGGGCCTCGTGAGCCTATTTCTCGCGCCCGAGCGCGTCTTGGCCAAACTTGACCGAGAGACCGTCCGATGCCTGTGAGCCATGTCCTGCGTCCGATCCGCTTCACTCCTCTGGCGTCCGGACCGGCTTGGCTACTGAACTGTTGTTGCCTGTCCCTGTGCTGATCCACGCCTCGCAGTCGGAAACGAAACCGCGGTAGGGCGCAAGCGCGTGACTACAACGTTGGGCCGACCCGCTCTGCCCCGTTGCGCCGGATCGGCTTTTGACTGGCTCGTTCGGCGTTGGCGAGTCTCCGTGCCCGATCGAGCGCGACGCGAGCTCGGGCGGCGTCGATCTTCTGTACGTCGCTCTCGGCCGGCGCTCCGAGGGGTGCGGTGTCGGTGATGCCGTAGCGGTCGCGGTACGCGGCGACGGTGCGCGCGGCACGTCGCCACGCCTCTACCGCTCGTGCTTGCTTGGGTTGCCTCCCGAGTTCCATCGTCCAGTTCTGCCTTCCGGTGAGCGCGGTGTCGAGTAGGGCTTCGGCGCGGGTCTCGATGAGGTCGCGTCGTTCGGTGAGTGCGCGTCGCAGCTCGGTACTCATGGCGCCGGTGGCTTCGGGGATGAGCCCGGCGATCAGGCGTGGTGCCTTGGGGGCTCGGCCGGTACCGGCGGCGCGGGCGGTGGCTCGGGTGACGCGGTAGTGGAGGACGGCGGCGATGTCGTCAGCATCGCTGAACCCGCGTGCCTGGACGAGGCGCGGCAGCAGCGTCTCGATGTCGTGGTGGTTGGCCTCGGCCCGGCGCAGCTCGGCGGTGAGGGCGCCGAATGCCGGGGAGGTGATTGCGGACTCTGCCTCGTCTTCGGTGAGCCCGGAGGCTTGGACGAGGCGCGCCCAGCGGTCGTGTTGGGCTGCGGCGGCGATGGTTTCGTACTCGGCGGCGAGCTGGGCGATTGACCCCCAGGTGTCTTGTTCGGCGGTGATGGTCTCGTGGGCGGAGATCTCGGCGCCGACGTGCTGGAGCACCCCGTACAGCACCGATCGGGTGGTGGCCTCGGTGTTGTCGCCGGGGTGCGGCCCGGTGTGGGAGTGGTCGGGCTTGTCGACGGCGACGTAGGCGAAGTTCCCTTCCTTGCCTCGGGTGAGGGCGACGTACAGGTTCTCCCTAGTCATGGCCGCGTCGACCAGGACGTGCGAGCGGTCGACGGTGATGCCCTGTGCTCGATAGGAGGTGACCGCGTAGCCGAGGTCGACGTGTTCGGCCACATAGTCGGCCGGGAGCACGACGGATGCGCCCCGCTTGCGGGTTGCGCGGCGGAGGGTGAGGGAGCCGTCGTCGCGGACCTCGGTGACCGTCCACCTGTCGCCGTTGCGGACCCAGCCGCGGCCGGCGCGCAGGCGCCGGTCGTTGTGCCGGGTGATGACCGAATCCCCGGCCGCGGCCCTGGTGCCGTCGTGCAGCTCGACCTCGCGCAGCGCGTTCACGGTGCCGTCGAGCATCAGGTCGGTACGGGCGCGCTGATTCAGCGCTTGGACGGATTCGTTCGAGTCGGTGACCAGCACCGTCGCGCGTCCCGCGAGCCAGTCGCCCCGCCACGCGGCGTAGGCGGCGTCGATCATCGTCTCGGTGTCCCCGCCGGTCACGCGGCCGTGCTTCATGTAGGTGTCGATGACCTCGGTGCGTCCGTGCCGCAGGCCAAGGGAGGCGGTCTTCTCCCACGGGTTCGTGAAGCGGTGGATGTCGACCAGCTCTGGCGCGTCGTCCCGGTCGTGCACGAGCAGCGAGAACGCGCCGGAGGCGGTCGGGGACTGGAGCTGGGCGTAGTCCCCGACGAGCAGCACCTTCGCCCCGGCCTCGGCCGCGAGAGTCGTGATGCGGTCGAGGGAGAGTGTGCCGGCCAGGGATGCCTCGTCCACGATGACGAGCTGCCCCGCGTGGAAGGTGGCGCCGGTGCGTTCGTGGACCTCCCACCACTTCGCGGTGTTCTCGGTCTGGATGCCGAGGTCGTCGGCCAAGACCTGCGCCGCGACCGCGGACGGGCCGAGCCCGACCACGCTTCCGGGGCCGTGCTCGTGCTCCCACGCCCGGCGCAGCGCCGACATGGCCGTCGTCTTGCCCGCCCCGGCGGGGCCGACCAGGACATCGACGATGCGGCCTGAGACGGCGATCTTCGCCAACGCGGCGGCTTGGTCATCGCCGAGCGTCTGTCCCTTCCGGTCGGGCCGCCTTGCGATCCGCTCGACCACCGCGAGCGGGACGGTCGGGCCGGTCGTGGTGTTGCCGCGCTCGAGGAGGCGGTCTTCGGCCGCCAGCAGGACCTCGGAGGAGAACACCGTCGAGTGCTTCGGCCGGAACACCGAAGTTCCGTCCGGCCGCTGGAAGACCGCGGGGCTCGATGTGAGCTCGGGCGGGGTCAGCCGAAGCGAGGCGGCCTCGGCCGCGTCCACGACCAAGCCGACGATTGCCTCTCGATCCTCCGTTGAGGCGAACCTGTAGCCCATCGTCTGCCGGGCCGCCTCGGCGGTCAGGTTCCACCGCCGCCAGGTGGAGCGCTTCTCACCGACCGTCTCGATCACGGACTGCCCGAGTGAGGCGATCACGTCCAGTGGCACGTCGTCGGCGCGCAGCAGCAGCGGCTCCTCGTTCGCCGCAACCCCGCGCGCCCAGGAGGTCGCGTCGGCTCCGAGGATGCGGCCGGCGCGAGCCCGCCAGTCGGCGGTGAGGTCCGCGAGCGAGCGGACCTCCTTCTCCGGCCGCGTCGTGAGAGTCGCCTGGGCGCGGAACTTCACGATCGTCGCCGGCGACGGCCTGCGTCCGTGCTTGGTGACGTAGTTGTCGATGAGGCGATCCGTCGCGGCGTCGATGTGCCGCGACCGCGTGGAGAACTCGGCCACCAGCTCCTCCGGAACCCCGGCGATCGCCCATGCCGGATTCCGGTCCCGTCCCATCTCGCGGGCCTCCCACTCCACGCCGAACATCCGGGTCAGGTGGTCGGCGAACACCGCCTCGTGCAGCTCCGACAAGGCGACCGTCGCCGCGTGCATCGGGCGACCGTCGAGGGAGCGCCATTTGCCGTCGAGGACGGTCTGCACCTTGTTCGAGATGACGACGTGCGTGTGCAAGTGAGGGTCACCCGCCCGAGAGTCGTAGTGGTCGTACCCGGTGGCGATCAGCCCGGTCACGTCGACCTGCGCAACCGCGCCGTCGCGGCCGGTCGCGCCCGTTCGGGTGGCCGCAACCTCCCGTTCCGTGTACGCAACCACCTCCGCAACCGCCGCGTGATGCGCCTGCCCGATCAGGGCCTGGGTTCCCGCGTCCGCGACCGCCCACAGCACCGACGCGGACTTCGGGATCGAGAACGTGAAGTCGTATCCCGCAACCGCCCGACGCGTCCCACGCTCGGCCTCCTCGGCCTCGATCGCGGCGACCGCCTCCGCACGGGCGACCGGCCCCAGCTCGGGATCGAGGTCCGCGACCCGCTCAGCGACTCGCTCCGCGGTGGGCTGGTACTCGGGATAGGCACGGCCCAACGGCGCCCCGGTGATCGGGTCGCGACCCATGCCGACCAGGAGCTGGAGCTGGGCCTCGGTTACCTGATCGCCCTCCATGATCTGCCCGCCGCCAAGGCCGGCGACACCGGCACCGAGCCACCTGCCGGGCGGCGTGCCCTCCGCGTTGTAGTACCTCGTCAACGGAGTCGAAAGCGACCTGTCGCCGTCGGCCGCGGCGACCGTCCGCAGCAGGTACTTGTAGCCATCACCCGCCGACATGACGCGCATCGAAACCGTCACCGCCCGGCCTCCTCTCGCTCATCGGGGAGGTGAGCGACCGACCGCCCGAAGGGCGGACGCCCTCGATCTGCAAGAGGCGTGGTGGCTCAGAAGTGAGGCGGAGACGACGGCGCCGCACGGGGCGGACTCGGCTCGTGCGAGGCCGGTCGCCGGAGACCGGCGAGCACCTGGCAGGTGACCAGCCCGGTCGGGAATCTCAGCGAGGACGACGGCCGGGGATCACCGATCTGCCGGAGTTCTCATGCACGAAGTCAGCGACGAAAACCACGACCGCCGTCCACGGGTCGGGTCGCTGTTCTCCGGGTACGGCGGACTCGACCTCGCCGTCGAGGAGGTCTTCGACGCCCAAACCGTCTGGTTCTCCGAGATCAACGAGCCCGTCGCCCGCGTCTTCGCCCAGCACTGGCCCGACGCCCCGAACCTCGGAGACATCACGACGATCGACTGGAGCACGGTCGAGCCCATCGATGTCCTGTGCGGCGGGTTCCCCTGCCAGGACGTGTCCACGGTCGGCAAGCGCGCCGGACTCGCGCCTGGCACGCGCTCCGGACTATGGGCGCACATGGCGACCGCGATCGAGGCACTGCAACCCGAGTGGGTCGTCATCGAGAACGTCCGCGGCCTGCTCTCCGCCCCCGCGATCCGCGCAACCCCGGAAGGAGACGACGATGAACGACGCAACCCCGAGCCCGCAACACCCGGCAGCGCGACCCTTCGCGATATGGAACCCGACCCGTGGGGTCTGGGAAACAAGCCAGCCCGACCTCTACGGGCACTTGGCGCCGTACTCGGAGACCTGGCCGACCTCCGGTACAACGCACGATGGCTCGGCCTACCCGCTTCCGCGATCGGTGCACCGCACCCCCGGTTCCGCATTTTCGCCCTTGCCCGTCGCGCTGTTCCGAACCCCACTGGCGTCGGACTCAGCCAGAGGCGGCGAGTCTCTGGAACAGGTCAAGGCTCGGCGCGGCACGATCGCGCTGAGTCACCAAGTGATCGAACTCGTAACCCGGCGCCATCGCCGCTCGCCGGAGGAGACGTTCGCGCTGATCGAGGAGTTCTTCGACGCTGGGGACGCTACGCCCCCTCTATCAGCCGATGGGAACGCCTCACAGGCCGACCCGCCCCAACCCCGACCGTCGTGAACGACGGCGCGGCTCCTCGGCCGGCGCCGGCCTTTGTCGAATGGCTCATGGGGTTGCCTGACGGATGGGTCACCGATCCGGCACTCGGGCTGACGCATGCTCAACAGCTCACGGCGCTCGGTAATGGAGTCGTTCCATCGCAAGCCGTTCGGGCGATCGCGGTGCTGACGCATTTGTAGGAGGTCAAGCTGTGCGGGACCCGCCCGACGAAGTTCGGCTCTACGAGAATGGACTGGCGCTCGTGAAGGTAGGCGCCGCTTCGGCGTCAGCCAGCAGGCAGTAAGAACAGCAGTGGCAGCCGAAGATGGCGAGATTCGCCCTCGCAGGCGTACACCCACGATCGCTCCGTGTGACGTCACAGTGTGAGCACGGCGGGGTTCCCCTCGCTCCAGACACCAATGATTCTGCGGTGCGTGAAGCGCCAACCGTCCGGCGTGCGGCGCAGCAGGTCTTCATAGCGGCCGCCCGCGAGGAACCGGTCGCCGTCTGGCAGGCCTACGCGGACGTGCTGGGCCAGGTAGTAGCACGTGTGCTCGGCCTCATCGCCACGAACAACGGCGACATGGTTGCCGTTTAGATGCTGAGTGGCGTCGAGCCTCTGCACGCTGGCGCTGATCCTCGCCACGACCGCGTCTCGCCCGTACACCTGTTCGCCCGAGCCGCTGTATTCCCAACAGGCGTCGCTGGTGAACAACGAGGCCAATTCCTCCCAGTCCCTGGTGTCCAGGGCCGTGGCATATGCGATCGCCACATCCGCGATTGCGGCGCGATCCACTAGCTCTCGGATCATCCGGCTCCCTCCGTTTGGTGCACGATCTGACTATTCATCTCTTTCACGGCGATGCGCGACGCGGCTGACCGGAAAGCTGGGCTCGTGCATCGAGTCTTCGGGTTGGACGAGTCCCCAACTGAGGATGCGATCAGGGTGGACCCGAATGACGGTGCGTCCTCCGGTGTCGGGCGATGGTCGGGCGTGTCCACGGATTTCGATGCCGCGAGGTGCGCCTTCGATAGGCATATCGTCAACGACGAGAGCGACGTGCGGGTTCTTTGCTACGTTTCGGTACTTGCGGCTCGCGGCCAGGTTCCAGCCGATGATGTCGATGGTGTCCGTGGCGGGGTTGTAGTGCAGCCCAACGGGCGAGTTCTGTGGCCGACCGTCGGGATCGACCGTTGCCAGCCGAGCAAGTCGCTGCGTGCTCATGTAGGCGAGTTCGGCGGCGGTGAACACGCTGTCCCGCCGGTCTCGGTGAGCCCACGGATCGGTCATGGCTAGTAGCCCGTGGGGGCCGATGGGCCGGATTGGCGGCCGTGGAGGTGGGCGAGGAGGGCACGCAGTTGTTCGGCGTAGTGGTTCTCGAAGTCCGGGCCGTTGGGGTCGAGGTCGAAGATCGCCCGGATCACGTGCGGGAGGGCGACGGCGGCGGTGACGGCGCCGATCATGACGAGCAGGACCACGGCGGGGTCGAGGTCGTCGGGTATCTCCCCGCGTTCTCTGCGGGCGGTCATGCTGGTCAGGTCGAGGCTGGCCGGAGGGAGCGTGGCGGGGTGGTCGGGGTCTTCGGACAGGCCGGCCCACAGCAGCAGCCGGGTCAGGCGCGGGTCGGCCAGGGCGTGTCGGACGTAGCGGGCGGCGTTGTCCTCTAACGGCAGGTTCGGGTCGTTGACGGCAGCGTCGCGGGCGAACTGGGTGCGCAGGACCTCCTGATAGAGGCCGTCCTTGCCGTCGAAGTAGTAGCTGATGAGCTGCTTGTCCACACCGGTGCGCGCGGCGATGTCCTGCACCCGCGCCCCGGCGTATCCACGGGCCGCGAACTCATCGAACGCGGCCTGGACCAGCTCGCCACGGGTGCGGTCGGCGTCACGCCGGCGTTCCTCGGGCCGCCGCCTGCGCGCTGCTCCCTCGGTCGTGTGCGCACTGGTCGGTTCTACCGGGGAAGCCGGTGAGCGGCGGGCGGTGGTCACGAGGCCAGGATAGCGCAATTCTCTAACGGGTGGATACTATTCACCGTATGGAGGATTATCTGGAGGTGCCCACATGACGGACAACGAGAACACGCCGACTCCGCAACCCACGGTCGCGGCGTCCCAGGTCGGGGTGCCGCGTGAGGTCTGGGTGGTCGCCGCTGCGGTCGTCGTCGGGCTGGGCATGGCTCTGCTGGACACCACGATCGTCAACGTCGCCCTCGACGCGATCGCTCGTGAGCTGCACGCCCCGCTGTCCACGATCCAGTGGGTCTCCACCGCCTACCTGCTCACCTTGGCGGTGGTGATCCCGCTCGCCGGGTGGTTCACGGAGCGAATCGGCGCCCGCCGGGTCTGGCTGGGCGTTGTGGGCGTGTTCGTGCTCGGCTCGGCGCTGTGCGGCGCGTCGTGGTCGATCGGCGCCCTGATCGCGTTCCGCGTGGTGCAGGGCATCGGCGGCGGGCTCATCATGCCCGTCGGGATCGGCCTGATCGCGAGCACCGCGGGTCCTGCACGGATGGGGCGGGTGATGTCGGTCGTCGGTGTGCCGATGCTGCTCGTCCCGGTGCTCGGGCCGGTCATCGGCGGGGTGCTGGTCGATGAGACCTCGTGGCGCTGGATCTTCTACATCAACGTGGTGCTCGGTGCCGTAGCGCTGGTGCTGGCCGCCCGCCTCCTGCCCCGTAACCCTGCTGCGGCCACCAAACCGAGCCTGGACTGGCTCGGGCTGGCCCTGCTGGCACCGGGACTGGCCGGCATCGTGTTCGGACTGTCCGAGGTCCAGTCTCACGGTGGGATCGGTTCGCCGGTCGCCTGGGCGCCGCTCGCCGGCGGCATCGTCCTGGTGGCTGGATTCGCCATCCACGCCCGCCGAGCACGTCAGCCACTCGTGGATGTCCGTCTGTTCGGCCGTCCACCGTTCACCGCCGCCGCGGCGACGCTCTTCTTCACCGGCGCAGCGCTCTACGGCGGCCTATTCGTCATGCCGCTCTACTACCAACTCGCCCGCGGAGCCTCACCGCTCGTCGCCGGTCTGCTCGTCGCGCCGCAGGGCCTCGGCGCCGCGCTGGCGATGCCCTTGGCGGGCCGGCTCACCGACCGGCACGGCGGCGGCATCGTCGCCGTTGTGGGGCTGGGCCTAGTCACCCTCGCCACCATCCCGCTGATGTTCGTGACCGAGGACACCAACTACAGCTGGCTGGCCGTCGTGCTACTGATCCGCGGCCTGGGCGTCGGCGCCTCACTCACACCCGCCACCGCCGCCGCCTACAGCACCCTGGACCGCGCCGAGATACCCCGCGCCACCGGCGTCGTCAGCGTCCTGCAACAACTCGGCGGCTCCATCGGTGTCACCGTCCTCGCCGTCGTCCTGCAAACCCACGTCCAAGGAGCTGGCTCGAACCCCGCAGACGCCTTCGCCGACACCTTCACCTGGGCGGCCGTGCTGGGCGCCATCGCCCTCGCCGCGGCCATCACCCTTGCGATCACCGCACACCGATCACGACGGGGCAGTCAAGACCGACCGGCAGCCTCCCCGACGACACCATGACGACACCGACACCGACACCACGCCCGGGCGCACGCCTGCGCACATATCGCCGCAGGACTGGCAGGCTTCGCGCTCGCTCTCTCCGCAGGACGCGCCGACGACGACGCCGCGGGCGCGACGGCGCACCGATGATCGCGATACTTACGCTCTCAGCCGAGACAGCCGGCGCCATGCCCTACTTTGCGGTGGGCATGTGAGGCGGGCGTGCGATGTCGGCGTCCGTCGCGCACGAGGCAGGACAGCCGGAGGACGCCGCCCGGATGTTCGCGCCGATCGTGGCCCGAACATCGGTGCACCACGAGCCGGCCGAGCCGGTTGCCCATGACTGCGTGAAGCTGATCTTCGTCCGGGCGGGCTCAGCGATCGTGTTCAGCGAGTTCGGCCAGCGCCCGGTGGCCTTGGGCGACGTAGTGATCCTGGGTGGCAACACCTTGTGCGGTGGCGAGCCAGAGGGTCATCTCACGATCACGACGATCTACCTGGACCCCGACTACATGATCGACCAGGTGTTCTGGCAATACGCGGCGGTGCTATCCGACAGACTCCATGCGCAGCAGTTCGCAGAGACGGTGTATTCCGAGCCGGCGCAACTGGTGCGTCTCGGGGAGGACCGTGCCGGGATGCTGATGCCGTGGCTGGACGAGCTGGTCGCCCTGAGCCTCGACGGTCCCGCACCGGAGCGGTTCTACCGAATGCAGGCTCTCTTGTTCGCGGTTCTCGATGTCCTGATCCCGTTCGTCAAGACGACCCCGGCCCGCATGTCGGCAAGCCAACGCGCCCGAACCATCCCGTCCGGGCCGCGTCTGCGGACGTTCCTTCCGCTCCGATCCGAGGCGGCCCAGGCGCGGGACCTGCTGCATCAGTCGCCGGACGAACCGTGGACGCTCGACATTCTCGCCGGGCGGGTGCATCTGTCGCAGAAGCAGCTCTCGCGAGTGTTCGTGGAGGCATACGGGAAGACGCCGCTCGCGTACCTGACGATGCTCCGAGTCGGGCGGATGGCTCGCCTATTGCGTGACGGCGAGGTGAGCATCGCCGCGGCGGGGAGGGCGGTCGGGTGGTCGAGCCGGAGCCGCGCGGCCGAGGCGTTCCGCCAATGCGTGGGCGTGACGCCCCAGCAGTACCGAGCCCGAGTCCGCGAACCCGTGCGGGGCTGACCGGGATCGGGACATTGCTGTAGTCGATAAAGACACCGTTGTCGCCTCGGCGTCCGCTACTGGTTTCGGACTGGTAATCCGGTAGGGACTCGTCGGGTTCATCGTGGAGCCTGATGGTCGCAGCATCGTCCGTCGTCCGTCTCATCCCACTGATCCTCCCGGCGCACCTCATGGTCGCAAGGGCCACCGGCACATGCCGCCGGCCCCGCCGGGAGGAGGTCAACTGTGGCGACGGACGAGGAGACGCGAGCGGCGCGGGATGCGAAGCTCGATGCCCTGCACGAACGCCTGACGAGCGCGGTCGACCAACTCGTTTCCGGTGATGACTGGCGGCGGGCGCTCGAGTTCGCGGCGCGGTTCCGGTCGCGGTCCTTCGGGAACACGCTGCTGATCTTCGTCCAGCATCTTGACGCCTTTGAGAAGGGCCGTGTGCCCGACCCGGAGCCGACGTATGTGGCCGGCTACAAGCAATGGCAGACCCTCGGCCGTCAGGTCGGCAAGGGGCAGCCGGGCTATCAGATCTTGGCGCCGGTCACCGGCCGGTTCGCCACCTCGACGCCGCAGGATGCCGAGTCCTGGCGCCGCCTCGGGAGGTTCGAGAAGCCGAAGCCGGGCGAGGCCGTCCGCTCCCGCATGGTCGGCGCCAAGCCTGCCTACGTGTGGGATGTCTCTCAGACCACAGGCGACGCGATCCCCGAGCGCCCCGCGCCCCGGTTGCTGGAAGGCGAGGCCCCGGCAGGGCTGTGGGACGGGCTGGCCGCGCTGGTCGAGGCCGAGGGGTACCGGGTGCTGAGGGTCGAGCACGAGGGCCTGATCCACGGCGCGAACGGCCTGACGGACTATGCGGCGCGCACCGTCGCGGTGCGCACGAACATGGACGACGCCGCCCAGGTGAAGACCCTCGCCCACGAGCTCGCGCATGTGAAGCTGCACGGGCCGGACAACCCCGACGCCACAGGGCATCGCGGGATCGGGGAGGTCGAGGCCGAGTCGGTCGCGCTGATGATCGGCGCCGCGCACGGCATGGACACCGCCGCCTACACGATCCCCTACGTCTCCGGGTGGGCCGGGACCGTCAAGGACAAGGACCCGGCCGAGATCGTCCAGGCCACCGGCGAGCGGGTCCGCAAGACGGCCGGGACGATCCTCGATGCCCTGGACACGGCGCAGCTCGGGGCCGGCGACCCGCCCGGCCTGACCCGCGAGACCGCGCAATCGGAGCAGGCGGCGCGCCCTGAGCGGGCGCCCTCAGTCGCCGCGGACCTCCCGCGCCCGCCACGCGCGCACGAGCCGGCGGTCAGGAGCCTGTGATGGGCGCCGCTGATCTGTTCGCCTCGGTCGCCGGGCTCCCGTTGCCGGAGGCGGCGGCGCGGTTCGCAGCTTCCGGTGTGCCGGTGTTCCCGTGCGTGCCGGGCGGCAAGCGCCCGCTGGTCGAGCACGGCTTCCACGACGCGAGCACGGATGCCGGCCAGGTCACCGCCTGGTGGCGGCGCTGGCCGGCAGCCAACATCGGCGTGCCGACCGGGCAGGCGTCCGGGGTGGAGGTCGTCGATGTCGACCGGAAGGCCGCCGGGTCGGGTTTCGCGGCGTTCGAGCGCGCCCGCCGCGCCGGATTCCTGGACGGGTGGCTGGCGCTGGTGCGCACGCCCTCGGGCGGGATGCACGCCTACTTCCCAGCCGATGCAAGCGGGGCGCAGCCGTCGTGGCAGGCCGCCCGCGCCCATGTGGACTTCCGGGGTGCCGGCGGCTACGTCGTCGTGCCGCCCTCGATGGTCGAGAGTGAGAACGGACGTGGCCGGTACGAGCTGATCGGCGGGGCGCAGCCGCACCCGACCTCAGTGGATGCGGCGGCGTTGCGGAACTTCCTCGACCCGCGTCCCGAGCCGGCCTTCCGCCGCACCGGAATCACTCGGGCGGAGGATGCCGAGCGGCTGGCCGGCTGGGTCGCCGCGCTCGGGGAGGGCGAGCGCAACCGGGGCCTGTTCTGGGCAGCCTGCCGTCTCGCGGAAGCCGGAGTCGCGCCCTCGGTGACGCTGGACGCGCTGGGGCCGGCGGCGGAGCAGATCGGCCTGCCGCCGCGCGAGGTCGTCACCACGATCCGCTCCGCCTACCGTGCGACGACCGCCGCCCCGGCGCCGGCCGGCGTAGTAGGGCATGGCGAAGCGCCGCGCCGGCCGGTGCGGGTCGAAAGCCAGGTGCTCTCGTGATCCCCGCGCGCCTGCCGAACGGCCGGCTCGCGGTGTCCACCGCGATCGTCGGCACGGTCCTGATCGCCGCCGCCGCGTTCTGGCTGTCCTTCACCGCACTGACCAATCTGGCCCACCGCTCCGGGGTCGCCGCCGAGCAGGCGTGGGCGTGGCCGCTGATCGTAGACGGCCTGATCGTGGTCGCCACAATCGCGGTCGTCGCCCTCGACGGTCAGCGGGCGGCCTGGTATCCGTGGCTGCTGCTGATGGTCGGCACCGCCGTCTCGGTGACCGCGAACGGCCTGCACGCGACCGTCGCCGCCGACCCCTCCGTGCCCGCCGCTCTGGCCGGATGCGTGGCCGCAGTCCCACCGCTAGTGCTGCTCGCCAGCACCCACCTGATGGTCGTCCTCGTGCGCTCCCACCGAACCACTCCAGCCGATGCCGAGCCGCTGGCGGAAGCAGAGGTGGAGGCAGACGAGCCCACCGTTCTCACCGTGACCCAGGCCGCCGCGCCGGGACCGACCGGCCGGCGGGAGCTCGCCGCCGGGCTGCGGAGGCAGGGCTGGTCGAACAAGCGGATCGCCCGACACCTCGGCGTCGCGCCCTCCACCGTGGGCCGCTGGTTCACCAAGTCCGGGGTGGAGCCCGAGGAGCTGGACGCACCTAATCGGCACGACATCCCGAAGGAGCTGACCGCATGAACGACACCACGCAGGACCGGCAGGACCCCACCGTTGGTCCGGGCTCGGACGACGCCGAAGGCCACGCACCCCGACCGGCCGACGCCGGTGAGGTGCCAGAGCTGGCCCGGCACGGCGACCCCTCACAGGCCACCAGGAAGACGACGGCGAAGACTGCCAGGCAGGCCACCGAGGAAACGACCGGACAGAAGCGCGGAGTCGTGTGGATGCGCCCCTCCGAGCTGATGGGCCACGCCACGGCACGGGCCGCCGGGCGGGGCATCGACTTCCACGCCGAGCTCACCCGCCGTGCCCGCCGGCCGGGAGTGCAGGCGGTGGCCGCGTCTCGTCGTGCGATCAGCGAGCGCGCCCGCCGACTGCCGCCGGTGACCGCGTTCGGCCACCGCGGGCATTCACCTGCGGGCGCGACCCGTTCGGGGATCGGGCTGAGCTGAGATGTCCAGCCCCAGCACCGCGCCGTCGTGGGTTGCTGGGGAGCGCACGCGCACCT
>Ga0164243_10006151_pt1 | contig 18250 bp, 13 predicted proteins | sample OricompcompostOP_FD_108781 | JGI IMG/M metagenome (GOLD analysis project Ga0164243, IMG submission 108781) | Organic Plus compost microbial communities from Emeryville, California, USA - Original compost - Organic plus compost (OP) | ecosystem: Engineered > Solid waste > Mixed feedstock >... | reverse complement strand
GATCAGACGCTCCACCCGACGCCAGATCCAGCCGGGGAGCGTCGTCTCGACGCATCCGTCCGGATCACGCGTCACCACGTCGATCCCCTCGACGTGCAGCGACGCTTCCAACTGACGACGGATAGCTGCGATCGGACGCGGAGCCGTCACGATCACGTGCAGCGGCACGAGCTCGCGCTCCACAGGAAGCGGCAGATCCCGTGGCAACTCGCGGGTTTCGACCTCGCCGCTCACCAGATCGACCATCGCCAGCCGCACGCGCTCCGACTCGATCAGCACGAGCACGCGGATCGGCCGCTCGCGCAGCAAGACCAGCTTCCCGGGCGTCGGCCGCAGGATCTCCCACCACATCCCCAACCACGACGACACCGCCGCCAACACTACCCACGAGCGCACATCCTCGTAGGCCGGGCGCAGCGAAACGTCCGCCCGCGCAACATTCTTCCGCACGCGCGCCAGTCGCTCCGGCACATGCCGCACCAGACGTTTCGCGATCAGCTCGCGTGTGAGGATACGCCCCGTCTGCCGATGATCCTGCACGACGAGACGCCCCCACCCCTGCCCGCGTCGGACGTGATGCCGCAGCAACTTCGGCAAGGTCGTCGCCGGGCTGCGATGCACGATCGCGATGGCGGGGTCACGCACCGCGACGTACCCTCGCGCCACGAGCGCGCGGTTCGCGGCGGTATCCTCGCCCGTGCGGACGTCCTCCGGGAACGCCCCGACCTCGAGCAGCGGCAGTCGCGCGTACGAGCAGTGCGCCGGCGGCCCGCTGATCTCCGCCCAGCGATGTCCGGGCAGGCCCTCGTGCTGATCCACGAAGTACGATGCCCACCCCGCCCGCGTCGGATTGCCGTTCTGCGTGATGCCCGTCACCATCGCGTAGCCGCGCCGATGCGCACGCAGTCGCGCCGCGAGGCTTCCCGGCGGCAGCTCGATGTGCGAGCCGGGGAAGCTCACGAACATGCCCTGCGCGATCGCGAGGCCGGCATTGCGCGCCTTCCCCGGCAGCGCCGGTCGATCCAGCTCGACGACCCGCACGGTCGGGAAGTCGCGTCGCGCGATCTCGGCGGTGCGATCCGATCCGCTCGTCACGAGGATCACCTCGAACGGCTCGGGCACGATCTGGTTCACGATCGACGCCAGGGTCCGCGCGATGGTGCGCTCGTTGTTCTGCGCGATCACGATCGCCGAGAGCACGGGCGGCACGACCCCATCGAGCTCCGCCGCGACGACATCCGGCTGCGTCGCCTCGGAGAGCAGGACGGGCATCCCGACCGGACGCGGCTGCCACTGCCGCAACTCGTGCAGCGGCGGCCCCATCAGGACGTTGCTGTAATCCTCCTGATACCGCCGTCGCGGATCGGCCTCGAGGTACTTGCTGAAGCGCAGCAGCCGGCGATCGTCCGTCATGCCCCCGAGATGCTGGACACGCAACGTCGTCTGGAACCAGAGCGCGCGCGAGATCGAGGTCGGGATCGGGATGAAGTGCAGCCGCTGCGCCGGGAATCGCTGCCCCTTCTCGTAGCCGAACAGGCGATAGATCCACTGGTACTTCGGCCAGAAGGTCGTCTCATCGCGACGCATCGGCACGTGACGCATGCCGTAGGCGCATCCCGGCAGCGCGTCCGTCGCGAGGAAATGCCGCAGCGAGCGCGCATCCGCCTCGTCGATGCGCTCGTCGGCGTCGAGCGAGATGATCCACTCAGGGTCGAGCGCGTCGGCAGCCTCCAGCAGACGGTTCCGGTTCGCCGCATCATCCCACCCCTGGTAGTCCTCACGCCGAGGATTCCGCAGGAGAATCTTCACGAGCGGCTCGCGCGCCAGACGGTCGTAGGTGCCGTCCGTACTGCCGTCGTCCAGCGCCACGACCGCGTCCACGAAGCGCGACACAGAGGCGAAGAAGCCATCGAGATCGGCCTCCGCATTGCGCGCCGGCAGCAGGCAGATGATGCGTCCGGGTTGCTCGCTCATCGCGCCCCTCCGATCGCCTCACGGTAGATGTCCGCCGTCTCGCGCGCCGCGCGCTCCCAGCTGAAGGTCGCGGCGCGCGCCAAGCTGCGATCGGTCAGATCGCGGCGCAGGGCGTCATCGCGGAAGATCCGCACGATCGCCTCCGCGAACGCCTCGACCGTCGGCTCGACGATCAGCCCGGCGTCCCCGACGACCTCCGGCAAGCTCGTCCGGTTCGCGACGATTGGCGGCACGCCACACGCCATCGCCTCAAGTGGCGTCAGCCCGAAGCCCTCGTACGATGACGGGGTCGCGTAGACGCTCGCCGCCTGGTAGAGCGCGCGCCGCTCATCATCCGTTACGCGCCCGACGAGTCGCACGCGATCACCGAGTCCGAGTTCCGCGACGATCGGCTCGAGCGGCGGGAACATCCGCGGATTCTCGGCATGCGGTGCGCCCGCGATCACGAGCGTCGTGGCGGGATCGGGCAGCTGCGGCAGCGCCTGTGCGAAGGCACGCACCAGCAGCGGCAGATTCTTCCGCAGGTCATAGCCACCGATGTTGAACACGTACGGCCCGTCGATGCCGAAGCGATTCCGCACGAACGCCCGCGCCGCACCCGCGCGATCCGGCGCGAGATCGGAACTCGCCGCCTCCGGGATCACGCGAACGCGATCCTGCGAAATGCCGAGCACGCGCGTGATGTCCTCCGCCGCCGCGTCCGACGGCGCGATCACGCGGACGGCACGCTTCACGGTCCGCGACATCACCGCGAGGTTCACGCGCATCGCCCCGGACGCGCGATAGTCCGGCAGCACGAGCGGAATCACATCATGAATGGTGACGACATATGGTACCGATGCGGCGATCGGTGCCGTAAACTGCGGCAAGTGCAGGAGACGGGGACGTGGATGCTGCGCGAGCAACGTCCCGGTCACGCCGAACGCGTCCCACAGGAAGCGATGCGCGCGACTCCCCGGCTTGAGCAGACGCCCGGGCGACGGCTCGATCAGGTGGACATCCACCGGCAGATCGGGCATCGCGGCGAAGGCGTCGGCGAGCGAACGAACGTACGTGCCGATCCCGGACGGCGGCAGGTGCAGGAAGCTCCCATCGAGGGCCACCAGCGGGACATCTCGCGTGGCGGTCGAGAGCGATTGCTTACGATTCGTTCGCATCAGGTCTATCCACTCCTTGCACCATATGGTATCATTTTGGAAGTTATAGCTCACATTTCTTGAGGAGACCCAGATGAGCAAGCCCGTTGCTGTTACCGATGCCACCTACCAGAGCGAAGTGATCGACTCCGACAAGCCGGTCCTCGTCGACTTCTGGGCCCCGTGGTGCGGCCCGTGCCGCATCGTCGCCCCGGTTCTCGAGGAGATCGCTGCCGAGGACGCTGACCGCATCAAGATCGTGAAGGTCAACGTCGACGAGGACCAGAAGTACGCTGGTCAGCTCGGCGTCTTCAACATCCCGACCATGGTCCTCTACAAGAACGGTCAGCCTGTCGAGAAGATCATCGGCGCGATGCCGAAGCAGAACATCAAGGCGAAGCTCGAGCAGCACCTCGCGTAAGCGCGAATCGCCTGAACGAACGGCCCCGGTTCATTCGAACCGGGGCCGTTCTGCGTCCCGCCGTGCTAGCTCGTCCCGTCATCCGGGATCGGCGCCAGCCCTTCGACTTCGCGCTTGAGATCATCGAGGTCCGCGAACTCGCGGTAGACCGACGCGAAGCGGATGTACGCGACGTGGTCGAGATCCTTGAGCCCGAGCAACGCCAGCTCGCCGATCTTGTCGGACGGCACCTCGCGCATGCCGAGCGCCATCAGCTTGGCCTCAATGTCCGAGATGAGCTTGTCGAGCTCCTTCTCCCCGACCGGCCGCTTCGTGAGCGCCACGCGCAGCTTGTTGCGCAGCTTGTCGGGGTTGAACTCCTCGCGGCGCCCATCCTTCTTCACCACCACCAGGGCCACCGCCTCGATGCGCTCGTAGGTGGTGAAGCGCTGATGGCACTCCATACATTCTCGTCGGCGGCGAATGGCCTCGCCGTCGTTGAGTTCGCGACTGTCAATGACCCGCGCATCGCGAGCCCGGCAGTATGGACATCGCATGGCGTGCGCTCCTCACGGTCGGACGGACAGCCGTCGCGCCCCTCCGCTAGCGATCGCGGAGGAAGCGCAGGATGGACGGCTCCGTCTCCCAGTCATCATCCGGATGCACCGGGTTCGCGGCCTGCTGCTGCTGACGCGGCTGGCGCTGACCGCTCTCGCGCGGCGCCGGTGCCGAGAAGTCGCGCGGCATGAACGCGTCGGTCGGCGTGCGATCGTCGAAGCCCGTCGCGATCAGCGTGATCATCACGGCGTCGCCGAGCGACTCATCGATCGAGGTACCGTAGATGATCTCGGCATCCTCGTCCGCCGCCTGACGGATCACTTCCGCCGCCTGGCTCGTCTCGAAGAGCGTCAGGTTGCTGCCACCACTGATGTTGTACAGCACGCCCTTCGCACCGGTGATGCTCATCTCGAGCAGCGGGCTCTCGATGGCCTCGTGTGCGGCCTTCACGCAGCGCTCGGAACCTTCGCCGTAGCCGATCGCCATGAGGGCCGAACCGGCATCCTGCATGATCGTCTTCACGTCGGCGAAGTCGAGGTTGATCACGCCCGGCTTCGTAATGAGATCGGAGATGCCCGCGATACCCTGTCGCAGCACATCGTCCGCCATCTGGAACGCCTCGTTGATCGTCGTCTTCGGATCGACCATGTGCAGCAGGCGCTCGTTCGGGATGGTGATGAGCGCGTCGACGGTCTCCTTCAGGAGCGCGATGCCCTCTTCCGCCGCGCGTCGGCGACGGCCACCCTCGAACTCGAACGGCTTCGTGACGACGGCCACGGTCAGCGCGCCCGCCTGCTTGGCAAGCCGCGCGATCGTCGGCGAGGCACCGGTACCGGTACCACCACCCATGCCGGCGGCGATGAAGATCATGTCGCAATCGCGCATGACTTCGGTCAGGCTCTCGGCACTCTCCTCGGCGGCGCGCTCGCCGATTTCCGGGCGACCGCCCGCACCGAGCCCCTTGGTGAGCTTGTCGCCAATGCGGATCGCGATGGAGGCCTCACTCGTCATGAGCGCCTGCGCATCGGTGTTGACGGCCACGAACTCGATGCCATCGACACCGGATCGCACCATGCGATTCACCGCATTGCCACCGGCGCCACCCACACCGATGACCTTGATCCGCGCGAATGCCTGGGCGAAATGCTCCATGCTGCTGAAACGCGACGGAGGAGTCGTCGGGCTATCACCGATCGAAGCGGAATCGCTCTCCGATGTGCGTCCCGCGTTCTGCGCGCCGGGAACCCGCACCTGCTGATTTCGAGACGGATTCTGTCCGCGGGATTGCATCGTCCCTACACCATCCACCAGTTTCCAACTCGCCGTTCAGGAGAACAGCGATTGCCACTTGCCATTTGCGACCGTACACCTCTCGATGCACGTTGACCGCCGGTATGCCACACCAACCACTGCGGCATACCCTCGCACGTCCGACGGTTCGCTTGTGCGTACGCGGGAATGCGGCGATCGCCACCTGGAGAACGCCAACAACGCGCCACTCCACGGGTTCACGTCAAAGAGCACGGATACGTGCAACTCGACAATCTCGCAGATTATAGCATGGAGTTCTCAGGTTTCTTTTCGACAGCGCAGGAACGACGCTCCGATCAGCGATGTCCGTCCGCGTGACGCTCCACGGCAAGCTGGATCAGGCGGTCGACGAGCTCGTTCAGCGGCACCCCGGATGCCTCCCACAGCATGGGGTACATGCTGATCGAGGTGAACCCCGGCAGCGTGTTGACCTCGTTGATGAACACGCGATCCGTGCCGCGCTCGATGAAGAAGTCGACGCGCGCCAGGCCCGCCAGGTCGAGCGCATGGAAGGCGTCGATCGCGAGGCCCTGCATGAACGTCAGCGTCTCGGCGTCGATCTCCGCCGGAATGATCAGCTTCGCGTCGTCATCGATGTACTTCGCGTTGTAGTCGTAGAACTCGCCCGCTGGCACGACCTCGCCGGCAATCGACACGATCGGATCGTCATTGCCGAGCACCGCCAGCTCGATCTCCCGCGCATCGATCCCCTGCTCGACGACGATGCGGCGATCGTAATGCGCGGCCGTCTGCAGCGCAGTGTGGAGGCTCTCGGCATCCTTCGCCTTGCTGACGCCAACGCTCGAGCCCATGTTCGCGGGCTTCACGAATACGGGGAACCCGAGGCGCTCCGCAATGGCGCGCTCGATCGCTTCGGGATCGCGCTCCCAATCGCGCCGCTGCACCTGCACCCACGGCACCTGCGGCAGACCAGCCTGCGCGAGCAGGTTCTTGGTCACCGCCTTGTCCATGGCGACCGCCGAGCCGAGCACCCCCGACCCGACGAACGGAATGCCCGCCATCTCGAGGAATCCCTGGATGGTGCCATCCTCGCCCATCGGGCCATGCAGCGCCGGGAAGACGACATCGACCGACTCGCTCAGCCCGGTCGGGACGCTCGAGCCGCCCTCGACGACCACAAGCGGCGCATCACGCTCGGACGGCGTCCCCTTCTGCTCGCCCGCACCGAGGTGGAACATCGGCGAGGCATCGGTGAGCGTCGTCATCGGATCACCCGCCGCCAGCCAGCGCCCCTCGCGCGTGATGCCGACCGGCACGACCTCATACCGCTCCGGGTCGAGTCCCGACATGATCGTCTGCGCGGACCGCAGCGAGACATCGTGCTCGTCGGACTGGCCCCCGAAGATCACGGCAATTCGCGTCTTCCGATCGTTTCGCTGCGCTGTCATCGTTCCTCATACCCCTGATGCGGACGCGGGATCATCCCCCGCGCGATCGTTCATCGGCGACATCATGCCGACGTTCCGGATGTCTCAGTCCTGCCAGTCCCCGACGCGCTCGACCTCGGGTCGCAGCTCGATGCCGGTCTGCTCGCGGATCACGCTGCGGGCATGCTGGATCAGCTCCCAGGCCTCCTTCGCCGTGCCGCCCTCGCGATTCACGACCCAGTTCGCGTGCTTCGGCGAGAGCTCCACGCCCCCATGCCGATAGCCCTTCAGCCCGGCCGCCTCCAGCAGACGTCCCGCGAAGTCGCCCGGCGGATTCGCGAAGGTCGAGCCGCTGCAGGCACCGGTCGGCTGCGTGCGCTTGCGGAAATCGGCATGCTCGTCGGCCAGCTTCACGAGCTCGGTCGGATCGGCCTTCGGCAGCGCGAAGACGGAGCGCAGCACGATCCACGGTCGCGGGCGCGTCGCACCCTTGATGCGCGTCATGCGATACGAGGGCTCCATCCACGCGGCGGACTCGCGGACGACCTCGCCATTCTCCAGCAGCAGATCGACCGCGACGAGACGATCCTTCAGCTCGGTGCCGTGCGCGCCGGCGTTGTTGACGGTCGCGCCACCGATCTGCCCGGGAAGTCCGACACCCCAGTCCATGCCGGCCCACCCCTGCTCCGCGCAGTGACGTCCGACCCACGAGAGCGGCGCCTGCGCCCCGACCGTCACCTGGACGGCATCACCGCCGTCCTCGAACGAGAGGAGGCTCGCGGCGCGCTCACCCGGCGTACGCGCGACGATCACGAGCCCGCGGATGCCGGCATCGCTCACGAGAAGATTGCTCCCGCCACCGATCACCGTGACCGGGATGCCCTGCGCCTTCGCCCACTGCGTCGCCGCGACGATGTCGTCGGCCTCCTGGGCGCGCACGAGGAAGTCCGCCGGCCCCCCGACGCGCATTGTCGTGTAGAGCGACATCGCGGCTTCCGGCTGCACCTTCAGCGTCGGGCGCTCCGGGATCGCGATCGGTGCCGGCTTCGGCGCACGCGCGGTGGTGCGCGCCGGTCGCGACGAGGGCATCTTCGGCTCATCGGTCGTGACGGTCTGATCCGCCAGCACCGCGAGCAATCGTGCGCCGACTGCCGTGATGTCGCCCGCCCCGAGTGTCAGCACCACGTCTCCCGGCTTGACGACCTTCGCCAACGCATCGACGGCATCCTCCGGCCGCGCGGCCGCCGTCGCCGTCGTGGTGATGCGCGTCAGCACATCGTGGGAGGAGATGCCCAGATTGTCCGTCTCGCCGGAGGGATAGATCTCGAGGAGCACGACGCCGTCCGCCTTGCTGAGCGAGGCGGCGAACTCGTCGAGCAGCGCCTTGGTGCGGCTGAACGTGTGCGGCTGGAACGCGACGATGATGCGGCGATCCGGATACCGCTCGCGTGCGGCCTGCAGCGTGGCGTTGATCTCGTCCGGATGGTGCGCGTAGTCATCGACGACGTCGATGCCGCGGATCATGCCCTTCACCTCGAAGCGGCGCCCCACCCCGACATAGCTCACGAGCGCCGGGATCGCCGTGGCCGGGGCGAAGCCGAACGCCTCCAGCGCGATGATCGCCGCAACCGTGTTTCGCACGTTATGACGACCCGAGATCGTCGGCGTGAGCGTGAACGTCTCGCCCGCCGGTGTCGTCACGCTTCCACCGCGCTCCGCGTACGCGAGCCGCCAGTCGGCATCATCCGCCTCGCCGAACGTCACGATCGCGAATGGATGCTCGCCCTCCTCGCGCAGACGCGCGGTCACACGGCGCGCACCGGGATCGTCCGCCGAGATCACGAGCCGTCCGCCGGGAGTGGTCCCCTTCGCGAACTCGACGAACGCATCGTCGTAGTCCTGTTGCGTCGGGTAGATGTCGGGATGATCGTAGGAGACGGCCGTCACGATCGCGACCTCCGGGCGCAGCCACAGGAACGCGCGTCCGAACTCGTCGGCCTCGATCGGCATGAACGGGCCGTTGCCCGGCGCCGCATTGAGTCCCGTCGCCGTCAGCACCGCGCCGATCGCGTAGCTCGGATCGGTGCCGAGTTCGCGGAGCGCATGCGTCAGCATGCCGGTGGTCGTCGATTTGCCGTGCGTCCCCGCCACCGCGACCGAGCGGCGGACGTTCGCCAGCATCGCGAGCAGCTGACCGCGACGGACGTGCATCGCGCCGGCGGCGCGCGCGGCCTCGATCTCGAGGATCGCGTTCTCCTCGACACGTGGCGTGGTCACGAGGATGTCGGTGAGCGAGGCGAGCGTCGGATCATCGTGCCCGATCACGATCGCCGTGCCGAGCGCCGCGAGATCCTCGGTCGCCTGCGAGGGCGCGGCATCCGATCCCGACACGCGATATCCCCAGGCGAGGAGGATGCGCGCGAGTCCGCTCATGCCGATCCCGCCGATGCCGATGAAATGCACGTTGGCCGGGGGAGGCGGCAGGTGAAGATCGGAAGTCTGCTCGTCGATGATGGTCTGCGTCATGGTAGCGTCAGGTCCTTGCCGCACGGGGATGCGGCGATCTCAGGCGGGAGCGGAAGTGGTCAGCGCGCGAACGGCGTCGATGAACTGCTGACCGCGATCGAATTCGTTCCGGAACATCCCGAAGCTGGCACATCCCGGCGACAGTGCCACGATGTCCCCCGGCGAGGCGCCGCCAGCGGCGGCATGCACCGCGGCCTGCATCGATGTGAACGGCCCCTCGAAGGCTCCGCCCGCCGCCGCGATGAAGCGCTGCAGGGCGGGCGTCGCGGAGCCATCCAGCAGCACGACGTGTGCGCCGGAGGTCGCGATCGCGGTGCCGAGCGCCTCGAGATCGGCGAACTTCTCGGAACCACCCGCGATCAGATGCAGGCGAGTCGCTCGCGGAACGAGCACATCCAGCGCCGCGATCGTCGCGGCGGGGGCCGTCGCCGAGGTGTCGTTCACGTAGAGGACGCCGTCGATCGTCGCGACTTCCTCGAGCCGATGCGGCACGCCGGCGAACGTCGCGAGTCCCTCGGCGATCGCCTCGACCGGCGCGCCGTAGGCGAAGGTCGCCGCGACCGCGGCGAGGGCGTTGCGCACCCCGTGGTCGCCGGAGAGCGCGAGCTGCGTCGGGCGCGGCCAGCGGTGCTCGATCCCATCGACCCGCAGCAGCAGCTGATCGCCGCTCAGCCATGCACCATCCGCGCCCTCGTCCACGAGGCCGAACGGCAGCGTCCGCGCCGTCGTGACGTCGATCGCGCGACGCGTGTCCGCATCGTCCGCGTTGTAGACGAGCACGTCATCGGCCGCGAGATGCCGCGCGATGCTCAGCTTCGTCTGCACGTATTCCTCGTAGCTGGCATAGCGGTCGAGGTGGTCCTCGGAGATGTTCGTGATGACGGCGACATGCGGCGCGATGCGGTTCTCGTCCATCGCCTCCAGCTGGAAGCTGGACAGCTCGATCACGACCGGTGTCGTCGCGGCGAGGTCATCGACCTGAGCGAGCGCCGAGATACCCATGTTCCCGGCAAGCAGTGTCTCCGGCTTCCACACCTTCAGGATCGCGCCGCACAGGGTCGAGACGCTCGTCTTGCCCTTCGTGCCGGTCACACCCAGGATCGGCGCCGCGCACTGCCGGAAGAAGAGCGTCATCTCCATCTCGACGCGCACGCCATCGGCACGCGCGGCCTCGAGATACGGCGAGTCGTGGCGGACGCCCGGGTTGCGCACGACGACATCGGCGCGCTCCGCCGTGAAGTCGGCGAGATCATGCGCGCCCAGGTGATAGGTGACATCGTAGTCCGCGAGCTGGCGGAGCGACTCCTGCAGGGCGTCGGCATCACGCATGTCAGTCACGGTGACGCGCGCGCCATGTCGCGCAAGATACTGCGCGACCCCGACCCCTCCACCGAGAATCCCGAGTCCCATCACGGTCACGCGTTGATCGCGCAGCTCCGACATCCGAACGTCTCTCCCCACCACGTCCCTGCGGACCTCAACGTGTTGCTACAGCAGCGCCAGGGCGACGCCCAACAATCCCGCCATCATGCCGATCAGCCAGAAGCGGATCGTCACCTGTGTTTCCGACCAGCCCATCAGCTCGAAGTGATGGTGAATCGGCGAGCGCCGGAACAGGCGGCGTCCCTTGGTGAGCTTGAAGTAGCTCACCTGGATCATCACCGAGAGCATCTCGGCGACGAAGACGAAGCCGACGATCGGCAACAGCAACCACTGCCCGGTCATGAAGGCCGCCACCGCCAACGAGGCGCCAATGGCCAATGATCCAGTATCGCCCATGAAGACCTGTGCCGGCGGGGCATTGAACCACAGATACCCGATCAGCGCGCCGACCATGATGAAGCAGAACGTCACGACACCCGTCTGCCCCTGCCGGTACGCGATGATGCCGTAGGCGCAGAATGCGACCGCCGAGGTTCCGGCGCAGAGGCCGTCGAGACCATCCGCGAAGTTCACGGCATTCGCGGTGCCAGAGATCGCCACGACGGCGATCGGCACGTAGAGCCAGCCGATGTCGAAACGCCCGACGAACGGCACGTAGGCATGATGCAGGCCGAGACCGTACGGCGAAGGCAGATGCAGCACGAGCGCCGCCACGATCGAGATGAGCAGCAGCCAGAGCATCTTCTGGCGACCGGACATGCCGTTGCCCTTGCCACCCACCAGGTTCATGCGATCGTCGATGCCACCGAGCAGACCAGCTGCAAGCAGCACGAACACGGGAAGCAGCATCGAATGCCGCCCGATGGTGTCGAAGATGAGCGTCACGATCGAGGCCGCGATGATCACCATGATGCCACCCATCGTCGGGGTGCCGGCCTTGGACTCATGCCCGGTGAGCTCGATGCGGATCTTCTTGCCGTACTTCTGCACGCGCAGATACGTGATCAGGGGACGCCCGATGATCATCGTGAGAATGAACGACAGCGCGGACAGCGCGAGTGACACCGCCATGTTCTCGTTCTCGTTCGTGGGCATCACGGATCCCAGATCCAGCAACGGGAGCATCCCCGCGAGTGGCGCGATGTTCATGCTCCGTGCACCGACCCTTCGTCCCCCGCAGACTCGCCGTCACCCGGCGTCCCTGTCTTCGTGTCGACCCGCACCGCTTCCACGATCTGCTCCATCATCAATCCGCGCGATCCCTTGAGGAGCACCACATCCCCCTCCTGCAGCTCGTTCTGGAGGAGCGAGATCAGATCCTCGCGCTCGGACTCGCCGAAGGAGTACACCCCGATCGTCCGCCCAGCCTCCTGCGCGATCGCGCGAGCTTCGCGCGCGATGATCCGCGCGTCCTCACCATAGGTGACGAGCAGGTCGACGATGTCGCCGGCGCGCTGCCCGACCAGCTCGTGCTCCTGCACGGTGAGCTCACCGAGCTCGCGCATCTCGCCGAGAACCGCCACGCGTCGTGTCGCCGGCACCTCCTTGAGGATGCCGAGTGCCGAGAGCACCGACGGCGAACTCGCGTTGTAGGTATCGTCGATCAGCTGCGCGCCACGCGGGCCCGGCACCGTCAACAGGCGCACCTGCACGGATGGGTCCTGCAGCCCGACGATCATCTCCGCAAGATGCATGCCGAGGCTGCGCCCGACCGCGATCGCGACAAGCGCGATCAGCACCCCATGCGAGCCGATGAACGGCACCTTCACGAAGTTGCGCTGCCCATCAAGCGTGATGCTGAAGGTGGTGCCCTTCCATCCATCTGTTCTAACGGATTCGGCCCGGATCTCGTTTCCCTCGCCGAGGCCGTACGTCACCACCTTCGCCTTCGTGACATTGGCCATCGCCCGCACGCGGAAGTCGTCCCCGTTCAGGATCGCGACGCCCGTCTCCGGCAGCGATTCCGGCAGCTCCGACTTCGTCTGCGCGATCGCCTCCAGCGAACCCATCCGCTCGATGTGCACCGGGTAGACATTCGTGACGACGCCATAATCCGGCTTCGCGATCTGCGCGAGCAGGGCCAGCTCCCCGAAGGCGTAGGCACCGCCCATCTCGAGCACCATCACTTCGGTGTCATCCGGAGCCTCGAGGAGTGCCAGCGGAAGCCCGATCTCGCTGTTGAAATTGCCCGGGCTCTTGTAGACCTTGAAGCGCTGACTCAGGACCGCCCCGATCGATTCCTTGGCGCTCGTCTTGCCGACGCTTCCGGTGACGCCAATGACGAGCGCGTCCATCTGGTCGCGCTTCCACGCGGCCCAGCGCTGCAGCGCCAGGATCGGATCGTCAACCACGATCAGCGGCATCGCGATCTCGGGGTGCGCAGCCGCCCACGCCTCGGAGACGATCGCCGCGGTGGCACCGGAAGCTTCGGCGTGCGCGACGAAGTCATGCCCGTCGAACTGCTCGCCCTTGATGGCGATGAAGAGATCGCCGCGCTGAATGGTGCGCGAGTTGCGTTCCAGATGCGGGAAGATCACCGCGCCCGGCAGCGTTCCTCGCAGCGTGCCGCCGGTCCCGGCGAGCACGTCCCGAAGTCGAAAGTGAGTCATTCGGCCTCCTCTTGCGAATCCGGCGTCACATCCGGCAGACGCTCCGCGACACGCATGATGGCGCTCCGGCTTCGCGCATTGATCTGAAGTTCGTGGTCTGAGGGCTTGACGGGCTTGCCGAGCCGCTTGAGTCGCGGCTGATGATCGCAGGTGCAGAACGGCTGCTCCGGCGGGCAGATGCACGTCGCCGTCTCGCGCTCGATGAAGCGCTTGACGATGCGATCCTCCAGCGAGTGGAAGGCGATCACCACGAGACGTCCGCCCGGCGCGAGCAGATCGAGCGAGGTCTCCAGCACACGGTCGAGCATCTCGAGCTCGCGGTTGACCGCGATCCGCAGCGCCTGGAAGGTCTTCGTGGCGGGATGCGTCCCGCGCCCCTGACGCCCACCCACGGCATCGCTGACGATGCCCGCGAGCCGTGCGGTCGTCGTGATCGGCCCATCCTGACGCGCGGTCACGATTGCCGCCGCGATGCGCCGCGAGCGCGACTCGTCGCCGTAGCGCCAGAAGATCTGCGCGAGATCCTCCGCGTCCAGCGCGTTCACGAGATCCGCTGCCGAGGAACCGGTCGTCGGATCGAAGCGCATGTCGAGCGGGCCATCGAAGCGGAACGAGAAGCCGCGATCGCCCTCGTCCAGCTGGAACGACGAGACGCCAAGATCGAAGAGCATGCCGTCGAACGGCGGCAGCGTCTGCTCGGCCGCGACGTCGGCAAGATCTCCGAAGTTCGCATGGATGATGTGCAGCCGCCCGTTCGCAACGGGCTCGACCGCGAGCGCCTCCGCGCGAGCGATGGCGGCAGGATCGGCGTCCACGACGTGGAGCGCGCCAACCGAGGGCTCGTGCTGGAGGATCAGGCGACTGTGCCCGCCTCCACCAAAGGTGCCGTCGAGATAGGCGCCCCCCTCGCGCAATGCGAGCGATGCGACCGCTTCCTCCAGAAGGACGGTGAAATGCCCTCCCTCGGCGACGTGCACGGGGCGATCCCAGTCCGCACCGGATGTTCGATTGTGCGCAGATCCGCGCGTCCTGGGCATTTCCCTCGCCTCCAACCACGGCAAGACACGCTGTCTGCATGAGGTTCTGGCCCGTGAATCCTCATCCTCGCCGCCCGATCCATCCATCGGCAGCGGAAACATCAGCGCTCCATCCTACAGTAAATCCGCCAGCCGTGCCGCGACGTCAACAGCCCCGTGTTCCGCACGCTCGTGCACGGAGGTCCACCGCTCCGGACTCCAGATCTCGAACGAGGTGTGAAGCCCCACGATCACGGCATCCCTGGTGATACCGGCGTAGTCGCGCAGATCCTGACTGACCACGATGCGCCCCTGCGCATCGAGCGAGACATCCATCGCTTCCGAGAAGACGATCCGCCGGAACTGCCGCGCATCGGCATCCGCGAACGAGAGCCGCGTGATGCGCTCGGCGAGCTCCGCCCATACCGCCATCGGGTACACGGCGAGGCACGGGTCGATCCCGCGCGTCACAACCAGTCCATCGCCGAGATCGGCGCGGAACCTGGCCGGAATTGCGAGACGACCCTTCGCATCGAGTGTGTGTTCGAAGCGTCCGAGAAACACGATCACATCCTGCGGGGCACGCATATCACCTGTGTGCGGGAATCTGGCGGTCTGGGAGGCGGTCGCGGGGCAAGCCACTGAACGGGCCACTTATCCCCACTTCTCCCCACCGTTATCCACATGATACGTCGGAACGCCCCCCAGCGTCCACGCGGAGCCCATTCCCGAAAGAGCGTCCATATCGCCCTCCTCGATCCGCGTACGTACGCATGATCGTGTCCAATTGGACTCCTTGTCATAGATCATTTGTTCTAGTACACTGGCGCCATGCGATCGTGCATCGCCCCGCAGAGTTATCCACAATCGGGAGGTCGCCATGTTTCTGGTCTGGTTTGACCCGGACAAGCGACGCGCCATCCACCACAAGGTGAATGACGCGATCGCGGTCTATCGAGAGAAGTTCACCGACGAGCCGGTTCGCGTGCTCGTCAATGATGCCGATGCCGAGGTGCTGACGTCGCGCGCCGGCGAGGTGCCGCTACCGATCGAGGGCGTGCACTACGTCGCCCCGAACACGTTCTACGTCGGCGACTATGACGTTCCCGCCGAGCTGGACGCCCCGGCCGCAGCGTGAGCTACGATGCCTCGACGATGGTCGCGAGTGCAGCCCCGGCGGCGATACTCGCCCCGACCGTCGCCGCGAGCTCGCCGATGACGCCGGCCTTGTGCGCGGTGATCTCGTTCTCCATCTTCATCGCCTCGACCACCGCGACAAGATCACCCGCCTGCACCCCCTGCCCCGCCGTCACGCCGACGCGGATGATCGTCCCCTGCACCGGGGACACGACATCGTTGCCGTTGCCATGATGTGCGACACGATCGCGCGAGTTCACCGCGCGCGATGCTCGCGCCGGACGCTTCACCGACGCGGATGCCGTCTCCGGCGCGGTGATGCGCACGTCGAAGCGACGCCCGTTCACCTCGATCACCACCTCGGACGAGGTCGTCTCTGGCGCAGCGACCACCGCCTCGACCGTCGGCGCGTCGATCGTCAGCACGTCGGGATGCTCATCAAGGAAGGTCGTCGTCGCGCCTCCGCCCACGAACGCCTCGTGCGCCAGCACGCGCTGATGGAAGCCAATCGTCGTCGGTACGCCGCCGATCGTGAAGTCGCCGAGCGCGCGCTGCATGCGGCGGATCGCCTCGTCACGATCGCGTCCCCACACCACAAGCTTCGCGATGAGCGAGTCGTACGTCGGCAGGATCGTCCCGCCGGCCGCAAAGCCCGACTCGATGCGCACGCCGAAGCCCGCCGGCTCGCGATAGGTCGCGATCGTGCCCGGCGCCGGCGCGAAGCCCTTCGTTGCATCCTCCGCGTTGATGCGGCACTCGATCGACCAGCCGGTCGCGACGAGATCATGGTCGAAGGAGAGCGGATGGCCCTCCGCGACGCGGATCTGCTCGGCGACGAGATCGATGCCCGTCACCATCTCGCTGACCGTGTGCTCGACCTGGATGCGCGTGTTCATCTCAAGGAAGTAGAACGAGCCGTCGGCATCGAGCAGATACTCGACGGTTCCCGCACCGAGATAGCCCACGGACGACGCGAGTCGCTCAGTCGCCTCACGCAGCGCGGCACGGATCTCCGGCGTCACGGCCGGCGACGGCGACTCCTCGATCAGCTTCTGATGGCGACGCTGTACCGAGCAGTCGCGCTCCGGGAAGGCGACCACGTTGCCGTGCGCATCGGCGAAGACCTGCACTTCAATGTGACGCGGATGCTCGAGATAGCGCTCGAGGTAGACGGTCGGGTTCGCAAAGTAGCGCTCCGCCTCGCCACGACTGCCCTCGAAGGCCGCCGGCATCTCCGCCTCCGAACGCGCGACGCGGAAGCCACGTCCGCCGCCGCCGCCCGCCGCCTTCACCGCGATCGGATAGCCGACCTCCTGCGCCCAGGCGATCGCCTCTTCGACGGAGGCGACTGGCTCGGTCGTCCCCGGCACCGGCGAGACCCCTCCCGCGACCGCGATCCGGCGCGCCTCGACCTTGTCGCCCATCGCCGTGATCGTCTCGGGACGTGGTCCGATGAAGATGATCCCCGCCGCCTCGACCGCCTGCGCGAACGCGGCGTTCTCGGCGAGGAAGCCGTAGCCCGGATGCACCGCATCCGCCCCCGCCCGCTGCGCGATCGCGACAATCGCATCCCCGTCGAGATACGGGATCGCCCGCTCCGACGTGATGCGATAGGCGTCATCCGCGGCGCGGACATGCAGCGCATCCTGCTCGCCCTCGCCGTAGATCGCGACGGTCGCGATCCCCAGCTCGCGGCAGGCACGGATCACGCGCAGCGCGATCTCCCCACGATTCGCGATCAGCACGCGCGCAATCCGCCGAGTCTTGCCGTCTGTCATCTGCTTCCCAATCCCCACACAATCCGGTCCGGTTCGCCGCACGATCATCCCGAACGGCACGATCCCGGGCATCTCCGCAAGCATTCACGCCGCAATCATAGTGGAGGATGCCCCTTCCGGGACGCGCAGATCGGCGCTCACGGCGTATCATCGGGTACGATGTCTCCGGCAGGGATGCAGAAACGCACGCCTTGCAGGCAATGGACATCGCAGAACCGATCGTCGCCATCGCGCGTATCGGGTTCATGGGTGACCGGATCGATCGACGGGTGTGAACGCCTCCGCCGATATCGCCGTCAGCTTGAAACAAGGGGACCGTGACATCGACAATCAGACGAGGTCACGGCGCGTGCATGCACGCATTCAATCGCATGGGACGGTCGATGATCGGGGCAGGCAACATGGTCGCCTCGGTCGCATCCGGCGCGAGTCGCCGGCACCGACCGATTGCATCGCAGACAAAGGCGGATTGATTAGGAGATGACATTCCGGACCCCCAACTCCACGATGACTCCACCGGTCGGCCCCGGACCCGCGGCGAACGCTCCCTGGTGGCGCCGGAACATCGTCCAGAACTCCGTGATCGCGCTCGTGCTGCTCGTGCTGGCATTCAGCTGGTACCAGAGCGGCAACGAATCCACTGACTTCCATAAGGATGAGAGTCGCTGGCTGAATCGCGCGCACTTCATCACCGATCTCTTCGATCCCTTCGGACCGAACTGGGAGGATCAGTACCTCACCCGCGGACAGCCGCCGGTCGGGTCGTACGTGATGGGACTCGGACTCTGGTTGCAGGGCAAGGGGCTGGACACCAATCTCGCCTGGGACTTCCGCCAGCCGGACTCGTTCAACCAGCTGAACGGCATGTGCGCCGGCGACAGTGATGGCACCGCCTACGAGGCAGCCGTCGCCGCAGGCGTGGATGTCGGCGGGTCGAATCTCTGCCCGCACACCGACATCATGCTCGCCGGACGTCGCACGAACAATGCGCTCGGTGCGATCGCGGTGGTGGTCGTCTTCTTCATCGTGAGCCG
>Ga0164243_10006150_pt1 | contig 18253 bp, 15 predicted proteins | sample OricompcompostOP_FD_108781 | JGI IMG/M metagenome (GOLD analysis project Ga0164243, IMG submission 108781) | Organic Plus compost microbial communities from Emeryville, California, USA - Original compost - Organic plus compost (OP) | ecosystem: Engineered > Solid waste > Mixed feedstock >... | reverse complement strand
AAGGCGCGGGTTGCAAAGGTTTTACCAACTGGAATTCTTTGCATGCTTTGCCCTCTCCTGAATTGCAGCAAAAAGCTGCCCCAGGCTGCAGGCCCCTTTGCGTGCTTTGCCCCTTATGCATCTTTGCGAGAAATTACCCGCGCCTATCCCGCCAATTCCCCTACCATGCTGAAACATATCACGCCCAGCACAATCAGCGTGATAAACACATACAGGAAATCCCGTTCCAGCAAAAATGCAAAAGCGGACAACGCTACCCGAATAATCGGCGTAGCAATCAGGCATACCACGCCCAGCTGGATTATCTCCATGCCGTGAATCCCCCGTACGCCGTGGATGATCCCGGAAATGCTGTCCAGTCCGGCACGCACGCCGGTAAATTCCCGGTAGCCGGGCAGTTCCGTCCCATGGCGGTAGAGGTAAATTATCCCTCCGGTGAATACCAATACGCTGGCGGTGATCACGCCCAGTCGCAGCTGTTTGCCGATGAGTTGCTGTATATCTTTATCTGCCCAATATCCTTTCGAAAAAAAGTGTTTCATGATCTTAGAGTTTTCCGGTGTAACCATTGTAAATCATCTGGATGGCGAGGAAGGCGATAACAACGCTAAAGACTATACGCAGTTTTGTAACGTTGGCGCGCACCAGTAGTTTGGAGCCGCCCAGTGCGCCGGCGAGTACACCCAGCACTACGGGCAGGCAGAGGCCGGGAGAGATGTAGCCTCGCTGCAGGTACACTACTGCGCTGGCGGCTGCCGTTACGCCGATCATGAAGTTGCTGGTGGTCGTGGATACCTTAAACGGGATGCGCATGATATTATCCATGGCGAGCACTTTCAGCGCGCCGCTGCCAATACCGAGCAAGCCGGACATGATGCCGGCAAACATCATCATAAAATAGCCGCCGGCTACGCGGTGCACGGTGTAGGTCACTTTCCCGTCAGGGGTGGGATAGCTGCCGTTTAAATGCAGTTTTCTTGCGAGTTCACTGGTGTCGTTATTCACTACCGTATTGGCTTTGGGCTTGAACGACAGGATGGCGGAAAAAATAAGAACGCAGCCGAAAATGATGGCAACGATATTGGTAGGCATGAAAACCGCTACCAGCGCGCCAATTACGGCGCCGGTGGTGGTGGCTATTTCCAGGAACATGCCGAGCCGGATGTTGGTGATGCCTTCTTTCACATAGGCAGCGGCCGAGCCGGAGGAAGTGGCGATGGAAGCGATGAGTGCGGTACCGATGGCATAGCGGATGTCTACATGAAAAACGAGGGTGAGTAAGGGAATAATGACCACACCGCCTCCCAGGCCGGTGAGGGACCCCAGCATGCCGGCCGTGAATGCGCCCAGCAGCAGGATCAGCGTGAAAGCTAAAATCGTCATAAGATGGTTGGTTGGTGTTTTGATGCAATCCCGGGTATAAAAACCCCGGGATTTATATGATTGTTGCAAAAGTAAGCAGAATATGATTCTGGCAATCCCACAATCTATAAGTAACTTGCAGGCTGTTAATTAACTGATTATTATGATACGAGTTGGTGAATACAACTACCTGCGGGTGAAAAAGAAGGCTGAATTTGGGGTATATCTCGAAGGCGTGGACCAGGAAATACTGCTGCCTACACGCTTTGTACCAGCCGGTACAAAGGTGGGCGATGAATTGAAAGTCTTTGTTTACCACGATTCAGAAAACCGGTTAATTGCCACCACGCAAAAGCCTTACGGCGCAGTGGGGGATATTGTCAGCCTCAAAGCCGTAAGCACTACCCACCAGGGCGCGTTTCTGGACTGGGGCCTGATGAAAGACATTTTTGTACCCACTTCGCAGCAACTTTCGAAGATGGTCCCCGGGCAGGAGTACCTGGTAAAAATCTATTTGGATGAGCTAACGGGCCGTGTGGCTGCTACCGAGCGGATCGAAAGTACGCTCAGCAACGAAAATATAGCGCTCGCCGAAAAAGACCCTGTAGATATTATTATTTACCGCAGGACCCAGATCGGGTACGTGGTGATAGTGAATAACACGCACCTGGGCATGCTGCACCACAGCGATATTTTCAGGCCGGTAGACATTGGGGAAAAGCTGAAAGGTTTCGTGCGCCAGGTAAAAGATAACAAAATCGACGTGGCGTTGGGCCAACCCGGCTTTAAGAAAGTGGAAGATGAAGGCGCGAAAATTTTACGCCTCCTGCAGGAAAATAACGGTTACCTGCCGTATCATGATAAGTCCACCCCGGAAGAGATCCAGGCTTTTTTCGGGATGAGCAAAAAAACGTTTAAGATGACAACCGGCAACCTTTACAAGCAGCAAAAAATTGTATTTACGCAAACCGGAATTAAGTCGGTGGAGGAATAACGGTTAAAATATTATGAGGCTGCGCTTGCATCGATAACACATATGTGTTATATTAGCGTATTACTATCCTAACCATAGATTTATGAAAAAAATCGCTATCGTTGCCGCAGCCCTCGGCATCCTCATCGCGCTGAGCGCATTTGTAGCCAGTACAAACTCACTTATTGGCATTAAGACCTTCTTTAGGCTTGGTCTTGGCGGACTTGGGCTGATGATGCTTGCCAGTGCCTACTTCCTTGTTTCTTCGTTCCTGGTTTCGCAGATGCTTCTCCGACAGAAGCTCCTTGAAATGGAGTAAATCTTTTTCGGGCGGGACGTCATTCAACAAATCTCCTGCCCGTACTCCCAGCGCTTCCGCAATGCGGTGGATCATATCAAACCCCGGTTGCCGGCGCGCATTGAGAATTTTGTTCAGATACGCAGGTTCTACTCCCACCTCATATGCAAATACGGCCTGCGTCCACCCCTTGGCTATTCGCGCGGCGTCAGCATTATATGCAAAGATGATCAGTTCCTCTGTGTATTTAAACATGCAGGCAAGATAGACCCGCACTGGATTATAGTTCAAGCACAATAGTACTAGCACTTTTGTACTTTATATGTAAAAAGCTTATATTCATATCAAAAAAGCATGGAAAAAGACGAGATGTTAAATGTAATAATTGGAAAATTCCTCTCAGAATTAGCAGCATTGGATCAAAATGCGATATCCCTTGTCACCGTGACACTCACAGTTAAACCCGAATACTTCCCTAAAACCGGTTACAGGCAACAGTTGGAAATAGACGGAACCATTAAATCCATTCACGAGCAACAAGGTACGCAACCAATGCCGTACTACGTTACGTGCTACGAACAGTAATAACTACAATTGTTTTTTATTTCTTGGAGGTGCAGGCTTCTCACGGCGGGCAGCAGCCTTTTCCTGCTTTTTCCTTTCCAGGTTCCTGCGGTGTTTTTCCTCCAGTTGCTCCCTGAAAAGGCGCAATTCTTCTTCGCTGGCGACACGTTTTAATAAATCGCTGGCGGGCATCTTCAATGCCTCTGCAATCCGGTGTATCATGTTAAACCCGGGGTAACGGCGGGCATTCAGGATTTTGTTCAAATACGACTCCACTGCCTCCATTTCACCGGCAAGATCTGCCTGCGTCCAGCCCATTTTATTGCGGGCTGCTTCCACATTATAAGCGAAATTGAGTAGTTCTTCCTGGTATTTTGACATGGCCGGCAATATAAAGCCGTGTTGTTTTGTAGTTCATGTACTATATTGCTAGCACTATCGTACTATATATATAGTTCCTTAACTAACAAGGATTTATAATAGGAAAAAATGGAAAATTTAAATTGCAAGGATTAGAAAAAATTTTTCACGGTTAACCAGGCATGATCAAAATGCAATCCTGATTGTAACTACAACAATGGATGTCTATCCAAGAACAACTACTACTCCGGCAGGTCCGGCAACAGCTCCTTCGGCGATACGCGTAATGCATCCGCCAGGGCGTACACGGTACTTAAACTGGGATCCGTTTTGCCATTTTCCAGGCGGGTCATATAACTGGGTTCCATATCCGCTTCAAAAGCCACTTCTACCTGCGTGAGTTTGCGCGCCAATCTCAGTTTTTTGAGGTTGGCGCCAAAAGCTTTGATGATATGTGGGTTCTTCTCCGGCATTAAAACTCGAAATATACCTTGAATACGCACGATTAGACGGGCACAACAGCACTAGTTCGTTAAAACTATATGCGTAAATGGTTATATCTCAGTAAGCTACATGGGAGAATTAATATGCAAGAAATATTCTCAAAATCTAAAGTTGGGTAACATTTCGAGATTCGAAGTTAGCAAAATAGTATGGAATCATGATAAAAAAAAGAGGCAGTCGCGGAGGGCGCGACTGCCTGAAAATAGTGGGTTTTCACAAATAGAGTTATTTTAAAACATGTAGGACCAGGCCTACTTCCAGCACTCCGCTGGAATAGTTTTTCAGTCCTGACGTTTGTGTCGTGTACATTACCTGGAATCCCGCAATGGAACGATAATTAAATCCTGCGCCGATGGTACAGTTCCTGCTCGTATGATACATTCCGAATACATTCAGGTACTCATTCGCCAGCACCAGGTTTGCCCCGATGTCCACCAGGTCGTCATAGCCGCGGACGCCCCTGTAGCATACTTTTGGCTCCACATAAGGCACTGCATCGCTCAGCCGTATCCTATAGGCAGCAGCGGCAAAAAAGGTGGTGGCGTCAATCGTTTGATCTTCCTGTTTGCGGAGGTTATTCATGATGTTAGGCATAGCCGCCTGCAGGGTAAGGCTCCCATTGGTGTAAGCCATACCGTAATCCACCTCGAAGTAATTGTCGCGGCGGTTAAATGCACCGATGCCCGGATCTGTCACTTCCCCTACAATGGCTGATTTATCCAGCCGCTCGCTGTTGATGCCGAGGGATAAACCGAAGTGCAGCTGGTTTTTCCCTGTTGCGTTTAAAGGCAGGTGGTAGGCATAGGTCATCGCGATTTTAGTACGGTTGATTAACCCCGCTTTGTCGTTGAAAATATTTAAACCCGCGCCCACCCTGTTGCCCACGTAATAATCCGCCGTGCCGGCTTTCGTTACCGGGGAGCCGGGTACATCGTTCCACTGGCCCCTGTAGGAAAGATTTACATGCAGCCCTGTATCAATACCTGCCATCGCAGGATTGGCGAGATATTGGTTCTGAAAATACTGGCTGCCCAGGGGTTGCAGCGGCGCAGTGCCTTTGGACCATCCCTGCCCCTGCACCAGCGGCGCATAGGCTAACAATACCAGGATCGCAACAACGCTGAGAAATTTATGTAACATCTGATCAATCTGTTTAGTGTTCGTGAATAATGGTAATAAAGCCTTTCAGGCGGCTGCCATTGCCGAGGTCAAGGATATAATAGTAGGTTCCTTCCGCCAGCCGCTGCCCGTTCACCTTACCATCCCACTCGTTATTGTATCCTTTACGGGTGTACACCATTCTGCCGGCACGGTCAAAAATTTTCACCTCATTATTCAGGTACCTGCCAATGTTTTTCACCACCCAGCGGTCGTTAATGCCGTCCCCGTTTGGCGTCAGCAGGTTGGCTGCTTCCACCTGCACCTCGCCGCGCACTTCTACTTTGTAATCGGTAGTTACCGTACAGCCGTTAGCGTTAGTAACCGTAACGAGGTACACGCTGGTGGCTTCCGGCTTCAGCGTCAGCACCGGGGTGTTCCTGCCGTCGATGATGTATGCGCCGTCGCCCCATTCGTAGCTCACGCCGCCGCTTGCGGTCAGCTTCACCACACTGCCTGCGGGTACCGGGTTGGGTTTGTCGCTCACCACCTGCACATCCGGCAATTCATTTACCAGCAGCTCAAACGTAATGGCCACCTGGTCCACACCGCCGTTGGCTACGCCGCCATCATCCCGCACCAATACTGTAATGGTGGTGCTGCCTTTGGTTTTATCCTTTAAGGTAAATCGTACTGCGCCGGTACCATCCTTATTATCGCGGGTTGTCAGGTCGGTAAAGAAGTCCTGCGAGCTGGTAGCCACAATGGTAATCGCCTGTCCTTTTTCCGGCCCGGCGCTCAGGCCCGTAATACGTACTTCCTGCGCCTGATGGCCATCGCACACTATTTGTTTGGTCACCGCATCAATGGTAGGCGCTTCGTTTACATCCACCACGGAAACCGTCAGGTCTTTCTCCAACGTTAATCCGCGTTTATCGGTGACGCGTACACGAACGATATAACTGTTTTTCTGTTCATAATCAAACACCGCATCGGACACGAGCTGGTTAGCTGCATTGATCCTGAACTTAGCGTCGTCCGCTCCGCCTGCAAAAGCGAAAGTCAATACATCTCCCGCATCCGGGTCAGTAGCGCTCAGGGTACCTATTACCGTGCCTGCGGGCGCATTTTCCAGGATAGTATTTTTATCCAGGGAGATGTTAGTAGGCGCTGCATTGACAGCGGTAACGGTGATAGTCACCTCTTTCTCTATCCATAAGCCGCCGGCATCGGTGACGCGTACACGAATCGTGTAATTTTGCTGTTGCGTATAATCCAGTTGCGCATTTACCAACACCTGGTTACCGGAGATACTGAATTTCGCCTGGTCGGCCCCGCCTGTAATGGTCCAGGTAAAGCTGTCATTTGCATCCGGATCCGTTGCCGTCAGGTTGCCTACTACTGTGCCTACAGGTTTCATTTCAGGGATGCTGGTATTGTCCAGCGAAAAGTCCACCGGCGCCTCGTTTACATTGGTCACCTGGATCACGAAGTCCTTGGTATAACTCAGGCCTGCGGCATCGGTCACTTTAATTTTAATGTGGTATTGCTGTTTGGTTTCGTAGTCAAATACAGCTTTGGTAACCAGCGTAGTACCGTTGATATCAAAAGCAGCATCATCTGCGCCACCGCCAAAACTGAAGGTCAGCACATCGCCTGCATCCGGGTCTGCTCCGGATAAGGCGCCTACCGTTGTACCAACCGCTTCGTTTTCCGCCACCTTGTTATTACTCAGGGCAACGTCTACCGGCGCTTCATTAACATTTGTTACCGTGATGGTAAATACTTTCTCATTTGTCAGTCCGTCCGCATCCTTCACCTGTACCTTAATGGAGTAGGTATGTCCTTTTTCGTAATCGAACACTACTTTATTGTACAGCTTATCGTTCACGATCAGGAAGCTGTCCGCATCCAGGCCAGGCAGCAGCGTATAGGTAAAGGTTTCATTTGCATTGGCATCTGTAGCGCTAAAGGCGCCGATCAGCGTATTCACCGGCTTGTTCTCCTCTATGCTGTTGGCGGACAATGCCACATCTGTTGGGGCAAGCGGCACATGTACCACCTGTATCGTCAGTTGTTTGGTAAAGCTCAATCCACCGGCATCTGTTGTTGTTACACTGATCGTGTAGGTGGATTTTACCGTTCTGTCAAATGTCTGTTTTGTTACCAGCTGGTTGCCTGTTACCTGGAAGGCATCGTTATCGCCGCCGGCGGCCAGCGTATAGGTAAAGGTATCGCCCCCGTCCACATCCGTGGTGGATAACGTGCCTACGACTGTGTTTACCGCCGCGTTTTCCCCAATAGTGTTATTGGATAGGGAGAGATCGGATGGCGCCTCGTTGACGTTCTTCACGTGGATGGTGAAATCTTTCTCCACATCAAGTCCTTCGCCATCCACTGCGCGGACACGGATCGTGTAGGTATTTTTTGTTTCGTAGTCAAAAGCGGCTGCGGTCTTCAGCTGGTACCCGTCAATGGTAAACAGGCTGGCATCCGCGCCGGGTACGAGTTGCAGGACAAACGTGAAATTGTCCGGATCCTGTACGGTAAATGTTCCTACCAGGGTACCGGCAGGTTTATTTTCATCTATGGTATTATTATCCAGGGAGATATCAGCCGGACTTTCATTCACGTTTTGCACGTGGATGGTAAAGTCCTTCTCTATGTAAAGGCCATGGGCATCCTGTGCGCGGATACGGATCGTGTACGTCTGTTTTGATTCGTAGTCGAATACGGCCGCTGTTCTCAGGATGTTGTCCGTTCCGAGTGTAAAGCTGGCTGCATCAAGGGTATTTACCAATGAAAAGCTGAGTACATCATTGTCAGGGTCCGCTCCCGTTACATTGGCCACAGGCGTACCTGTGGGCTTGTTTTCATCAATGCTGGTATTATTCAGCAGGATGTCCGTTGGCGCTTCATTTACGTTATTTACGTTGATAACAAGGTCCCTGCTAAAGGTAGCGCCGTTATTATCAGTAACCTTAACGGTTATACGATATTGATTTTTGGTTTCATAATCAAACACCGCTTTGGTGAGCAGCTGCCCTGCCGTGTTGATTTCAAAGCTGCCCATATCCGGCCCGCCGGTGATTTCAAAAGTAAAGGTATTACCAGCGTCCGGGTCAGTAGCGCCCAGTACGCCTACCACGGTACCTGCCGGGGCATTTTCATCCACGGCGGAAGGGGTCAGCGTAATATCGGTCGGAGCGCTGTTGATAGTAGCCATTACCGTCAGCACGTTACTGGCGCTGTTAGGGCGGCCTACCGCATCGGATAATTGTCCGGCGGGTAATTGAACCGTTACGGAGCCACTGGCAGCAGGAGCTATGGTGAGCTTATAATGCGTATCGGATAATTTCTGCACGCCGGTTACCGTGCCGTTTGAAACGGTGAATATACCAGCTGTTACAGGGTCCATGGCTTTACTGCCTACTACGTCCACATCAAAGCTGTTCAATGCAACGGACGGTCCGGAGAGCACGATATTAAAAGGCGCCGGATCATAGGTCCAGGTAACTGTATTGGAAACGGCATTGGGGATGCCGGTGATGCTCTGTACTATATTTCCTTTAAGGTACACGCTCACCACGCCGGGCGTGGCAGGGTTCACCTTCAACTGGTAATCCTGGTTACTCAATTGCGTCAATGTAATGCCCTGTACATTGGTGGTAACAAAGCTCGCTGCTGAAATGGCGCCGTATATTGGTGTGGAGAAGTGTATGTTGATTGTAAACGGCGATGTGTACCCGTCCACTTTCGTCAGCTCCGGTTGCGGCACTTCATTGTTGAATACCGCGGTGAATGTAGCCGCGGCGGAGAGCGGATTTCCGGCCTTGTCATAAAACGCAGCGGGGTTCACCGTTACACTGAAGTTACCGGTTGCGCCGGGCGTCACCAGCGCTGTATAATGCTGATCATCCACTTTGGCGAGCGCGCCCTGTGAAGCGTTCGTAAAGCTGAACGCGGCAGGGTCGCCAGGGACTACTGCCTCATTGAACGTATAAGTGATGGTAAACGGCGCGCCATATGCCCCGCCACCGGCGGGCAATGTAAGCACCGGCGGCGTATGATCATAGGTGATGGCGGTACTGCTGATGCCCATGCTGATTTTGTTACCGGCATTGTCGCGTACATCAGCAGTGGACAGCAGGGCGAGGGACAAGTTGCCATCGCCGGTGATACCATTCAACTCCAGGCGGAAGGAGGAAGGAGAAAGCCGTACTATATTTGAAACCGTTGCACTGTTTACTGTACCGGTTACGTAAGTCGCAAAATCTGTTGGCGCCGGCGCGGTTACTTCCTCGCTGAAAGTCAGCAGGAACGCGCCTGTATTCAGGTTGGTCGGCGAAGTGGTCAGCGGCGCCAGGGCAATGGGTTTAGGAGCTTCGACATCATAAAGGAACGGCGGGGCGGATCGACCAATGTTACCGTTTCCGTATTCATCGAACGCGGCATTTTCCATAACGCTGAGGTTAATCTCGGCCGTAGGCCCCACAGGAACAAAAGAAATTTTATATACCGTACCATTATTAGGCGCCAGTTCGGTAATGCTGACCGTGCCATTGGTACCCAGGAGGCCTGTAGGACTCAGTCCGGACACGGGTTCGCTGAAAGTCACCACCGCTTCAAACTGTTGCAGCGTGCTATTGGCAGACGGCGCAATACTCAACACGGTGGGCCGGATCAGGTCATAGCTTACGATCAGCTCATTCGATGCAAGGTTATCCAGGTTCGTTTCACCTTTTATTGAGCCCGCCAGCAGCTGTACGGAAATCGCGCCGGATGCGGGCGTAGCGGCAGGCGTAATTTCGTATTTATATACGCCCACGGCCGGATTACCGGTGAACACTGCAGTAGCATTGGTCACCGCCAGTTTAGACGGATCGAATGTGGCCGGCAGCACTGTTTTATCAAACACTACATTCACCGTAAAAGGCCCATTCACCCTGGTTTTGCCGCCAACTACCGCAATAGTGGGAACAGGCGCGGTGAGCGTAGCCTTCTCCATATAATAGGAATCGCTTACCCCGCTTACTTCCAGCGGGTTGCCGGCCAGGTCCTTAATGCCGCTGGGGCCGGGGAGCAGCGTTACGCCAAGCATCCCGGAATCGCGGTGATCCAGGTTGGTAACATTCAGAAAAGTGATCAATCCTGTTTGCTGGTCAGGATTCATAACTACATTATAATCGCTGTAGGTCACTTTCGTGGTGCCGGTAGCTACCCATCCCGCTTTGGTAACGTTGGTTACCTTTTCAGAGAAGCGGATGGTGAACGACAGGGAAGGCACGCTTACCGCAACGTCCTTAGGGCCGGTGAGCCGGAAAACGTCCGGCACGGGCGGCGTTCCGTCCACATTCATATTGGCAGCGCTGGCAGGCGTACCGGCGGGCAGGGGTACAAATCCCTGGTCCAGGTAATCGCCCGAGGCTACGTCGCGTATCAGGCCGGATGCGATTTCCAGCTTGTTATCAAAATAGATGGTACCGTTGCTGAGGTCATCTCCATTGCTGATTACATAGCTGAATTTCTGTACGGCGGCATCTGCGGCGGATTCGTTGACGGCGTAATGCGTTTGCCCGTTGATCGTCAGCGCAATGCGCGACACGGCCGTGATGCGCACGACGCTGTTAAACGTCACCGTAAAGGTGAGCTTATCATTTTTTTTGTAAGAGCCGGATGCAGGTACCTGCACACTGCTAATAACCGGCACTGAAGCCGCTTTGAGGGGCGCAGTACGCGCGTTGGCCGATGCTGCAAAAAAGGTTAGTAGGAGTAAAACAAGAGAAATCAAAAAGCTGTTTCTCTGACGATGTACGTTAAAGTGGTGCATAGTCGGATGAATAGCCAATATAGATACAGGGATAAGCTGTATGTATTGGTAGTACTTAAATAATTGATTTTGATGTAGTAAAGCGATCGATTATCTGCTGCAGGCAATGCGATTCGCAGCTTTTCGGTAGGGTGGCTAAAATGAAGTAGGTATAATCCGGGCGGAAAGATAGCAGTTTATTTTCGCAAATTTAATTTTTTTTTCGGGTCAGGATCGCAAAGGGAAGGTTACAAAGAAGCTGGTTCCCTCTCCTGGCGTGGATTCCACGTTAATTGTCCCCTTGTGGTTCAGGATAATATTTTGGGTGGCGGTAAGGCCCAAGCCGGTGCCTTTCGTTTTGCTGGTGAAAAATGGTTCGAATAATTTACCCAGGTTTTCGGCAGAAATACCACTACCGTTGTCGGTTATACGAAGTACGACTTTATTGTTATCCGAGGATGTTTCTATTTCCAGGACGCCTTTGCCCGGCTCCATGGCTTCGATACCGTTGATGATAATATTCAGCAGTGCGATGAGTAACTTCTCTTCGTCCGCCAGGATCAGCGGCGATACAGCTCCCGGCTTATACACCAGGCGCACGTTGTGCAACTGCATTCTATCCGCAGCCATCTGCACCGCTTTGTCTATCATGCTATGGAGGTTTTGCTCCTGCATATTCAGTTCCACCATTTTAGTGGATTGCAGCAGCTCCGTTACGAGCTGGTTGATGCGCGTGCAGTTGCGCTCCATGATATCCAGGTACAGCTGCGCTTCTTCCGTTTCGGCTACCGGTTCCATCTTCAACTGGCTGGTAGCCAGCAGGATATTTGTCAGCGGGTTCCGTACTTCGTGGGCTACTACCCGCGCGATGCGGCCTGTGATCGCAAACTTTTCATGTTGTTGTTTTTCCCTGGCTTTTTGTTTTTGCGCGGTCACATCCTGTATCAGGCAGAGGTATAAGTCCTTCTTTTCATCGAGGAGGGATACGCTCATGGTTACTTCCAGCAGCTGGTTTTGCCTGCTGCGGAAAAGGTATTCCTTATGCTGGGTGTTGAATTCGGACAGGGGCTGCGCTGCAAAATTGCGGCCTTCATTTTCGTCCGCAAACAGGTCTTTGAGGTGAAAGCTGTAGAGGTCAACATCATCGTAGCCGAGCAGCCGCAATGCGGCGGGGTTGGCAGCGATGATGCGCTGGTCTTTATCCACCAGCACGATCAGGTCATTGGATTTTTCGAAAATACTGAAGTAACGTTTTTCACTGTTGGCGATGGCGCTGAGGTGCGCATACTTATCAAGCGTGTACCGGATGGCTCTTTCCAACAGGGCGGCGTTGATTTCCGACTTCACGAGATAGTCGGAGGCGCCGGCTTCCATGGCCTCTTTATCTATACGGTAATCTCCTTTGCCGGTAAACAAAATAACGGGGGCATTAATCCCCAATTGGCGAAAATGCTTCAACACATCGATACCGGTATAACCACCCAGGCGGTAGTCGACCAGGTATAAATCATGCTGCATGGATTCAATGGCGATAATGCCTTTTTGGTAGGAGGATGCCCATTCCAACAGGTACTGGTCAGGCGAAATATCCTGCAGCAGTGCATTTACGAGAAAGAAATCATCTTCGTCATCATCGATCATTAAAATGCGCTTCATTCCTGTGTTGGCCATTCTTAAAGGTAGTTTTTTCTGACATGCAGTCAAATATTGTTCCTAAGTATCGATGTGCGCTGCCTCATCGTCCTTACGGACGATGTTTCTGCGGGGCATGAACCAGGCAGGTACCAGGGTTACCAGCAGGATGATCATGGAAATATGGAAGCCTTGTTTTAAGGCGAGGTGGTGGGCCTGCATATTGGATACGCCGTTGAGTACATGGCCGTTATAAGCGCCCTGCGTAATAATGGCCAGCATGGCGATGCCGAGGGCGCCGCCTACCTGCTGCATCAGGGTGCTGATACTGGATGCCATGGTTACTTCCGGCGGGCGTACGGCGCTGATGGTGGCGGAGTTCAGGGGCGCGAGGAGCAACCCCATCCCGAGGCCGCGGATCGTCATGGTGATGATTACGCTCCGCACTGAGCTGCCGGCATCGAGGCGGGCAAAGAGGAACATGGAGGCGGCCAGCAGCACCAGGCCGGCCATGGAAATTTCCCGGCTGCCATGCCTGTCGGACCACTTGCCGGCAAAAGGCATCAACGCCGCCATAAACACAGAGTTGGGCAGTATGAGCAGGCCGGACATGCCTTCGGAAAATCCCATTTGCTCCTGCAGTAAAAACGGCATCAGGAACAGGCCTCCAAACAAGGCCGCTGCGCGGGAGATGGTGACCAGGATGCAACTGACGAATGCGTAATTTTTAAACAGCTGCAAATCTATAATGGGCGCTTTCACCCGGCGGTCTATAATGATAAACGCGATAAGGGAAATGAAGGCGATTACGAGGGTAATGATGATTTGGGGAGATGATAAGCCCACTCTTTCGGCTTTGGCGATACCATACTGCAAACCCACGAGGAAGATGGTCAGCGTGGTAAATCCCGCGAGATCGAAGGGCAGTTTGATTTTAGCCTGCTTCTTCAAGATGCCGAGGTATTTAAACGCCATCACCACGGTGAGTACGCCGATGGGCAGATTGATATAAAAAATGGAAGGCCAGCCGAAATGTTCTGTGAGGATACCACCCAGCGTTGGGCCTATGGCCGGGCCTACGAGGTTGCCGAGCCCCCACCAGCCCAATATGGTACCGCGTACCCGGGCGGGAAACACGTAGGAAATAATGGCCATGCTGGTAGGCGCCATGGCGCCGCCGCCGAGGGCCTGCACCACACGGGCGACCAATAAACTGGGCAGGTCGTTGGAGAGCGCGCAGAACAGCGAGCCTATGGTAAACAGGGAAATGGCGCCGAGGTAGAGGTTAAAGAAGCCGATCCGGTTTTTGAGCCAATTGGTGAGCGGCATCAGTACGGAGAAGCTGAGCATGTACACGGTGATGACCCATTCGATTTCATCGAGCGTACAGTTGAACTGCCGGCTCATAACGGGAAGGGATATATTGACAATACTGGAATCTATCCCGGCCATGATAGTTCCCATAATGATCACAATCAATATTCCCGTCCGGTTTACATCTCTCATACTTTATCTTTCATCATGAAAATCAGTTGCGCTTTTGCAACCACCGGGTTCAGTGGATTGCAGTTGATCATAAACAGATACGATGCCAGCTCGGAGAGTTGCCAGTCGGTGACCATCTCCCCGTCTTTAAAGCAGTATATTTTCCGGAAGTTGAAGTTTACCGGTATGTTCAGCGCTGCGCAGGCGTGCATGGCGCGGTCCAGCGGTTCCTGCGCCATGGCCGGCTCTTCATAGCCCAGCTCTTTGAGGATTTCGCTGGCGGTGTACAGCAACGGCGGATTCCGCAGTTGCGAAATCCTTTCCGTAGCGGCAATATCTTCGAGATAATCAAATAGTTTAAGCATTACCATTCTCATTTAGTTGTGAAAGTTGCTGAAACAGTTCTTTTTCTTTTTGCGACAGGTTGGTGGGAATATGTACCACCGCTTTAATGTAGAGATCGCCGGCGTTGCCTTTGTTGTCGTATGCCGGCATCCCTTTTCCTTTCAGCCGAAAAACCTTGCCACTATCCGTACCGGCCGGGATATTCATGCTTAAGGCAGTCCCCGGTGTAGGCACGGTAATTTTGCCGCCCAGCACGGCGGTGTAGAGGGGGATGGCCACGTCGGCATACAGGTCCTGTCCTTTCAGTTCATATCCCGGATGAGGTGCCAGCTGTATGGTGATCAGCAAATCCCCGTTTTCGCCTCCCTGGCGGCCCGGGGAGCCTTTCCCCTTCAACCGTATCACCTGGCCTTCATAAAGGCCCGGTTTGAGCTTTATATTCAACCTGCTGCCATTTACTTCCACCTGGCGGGTAGCGCCGTTGTAGGCATCGGCGAGGCTCACCTCCATAGTGGCCTGTACATCCCGGCCGCGGCTTGTGCGTTGCTGCTGCCGGCGGCCACCGCCGGAAAAGCGGCTACCGAACAACTGTTCGAAGAAGTCGGAAAACTGTCCGCTTCCGCCGCCAAACATATCGTCCATATTGCCCTGGTAAGTGTAGGTATGACCACCTCCTCCGCCGCCGCCAAACTGGGACCAGTCAAAGTCTTCCGGACGGCCGCCATGCTGTTCATAATACTTGTAGTTTTCACCGAACTGGTCATACTTTTTGCGCTTTTCACTATCGCTCAACACTTCATAGGCTTCATTGATTTCTTTAAACTTATCCTCAGCGGCTTTGTTGTCGGGATTCTTATCGGGGTGATATTTCACCGCCAGTTTTCTGTAGGCTTTCTTGATCTGGTCTGCTGTTGCATTTTTGTCTACGCCCAGGATTTTATAGTAGTCTTTTACATCCATAATTATAAAACTTGTTATGGTATGAACTTGTTCTATGAAATTACGGATTTTTATGGCGGGATGTTTTACCCGGCAGTGCTGTACACACGGTCATAAAATCTCAATTCCTTCCATCCAACAAGTTCAGACCTAATTTATCAACCATATATTTCACCGTGAGTTGACCTTTCACGCTGTTGCCTGCTTTGTCCAGCGGCGGGGCAAATACGGCTATTGCGAGCTTACCGGGAACAACGGCGATCAAGCCGCCGCCAACGCCGCTTTTACCGGGCAGGCCGGTATGGTACACCCAGTCGCCGGTAGCGTCATACAAACCCTCCGTAATCATATTGGCCAGTATTTTCGGACAGAAATCGGGGTGGATGACTTTTTCCTTTGTTACCGGGTTGACGCCGTTGTTGGCAAGGGTGCCTGCCATCACGGCCAGGTCTTTGGCGCTGGTGCCATAGGAACATGCTTTCGTGTAAAGGTCCACGGACATATCTACATCATCATAAAACCTGCCATATGAATACAACAGCCAGGCGATTGCCCGGTTATGCTGGTTGGTAGCGGTTTCCGACTGATAGAGCTTTTCTATGACAGGTAGTCGGCGGCCTGCAAATTTGGCAAAAATCGCATCAATTTTTGCCCATTTTGCAGCCTTATCCGGCGCTTTTACAAAGCTGTTGGTAGCCATGGCGCCGGCGTTGACGAGCGGGTTTACGGCGCGGGCGGGCTCTAACTCTACCGCCAGTACGGAGTTGAAAGGCATGCCGGTAGCATTAACGCCAATGCTGTCCTCAATGGCTTGCTGGCCGTTGTCCTGCATGGCCAGCGCCAGTACGAAAACTTTTGAAATAGATTCAATACCAAACTCATACTTCGTATCTCCCACTTCGTAAATTTTCCCGTCGGCCGTGCATACGGCGATGCCGTACAGGTTGGGGTCCACATCCGCGAGGAAGGGTATGTAGTTGGCGTTGGCGCCGCCGGGAGCATTTTTGAATTTTTCATAAGCCTCGTTCATGGCTGCACGGATATTCGCTTCCGTTAGTCCGGGCTTACCTTTCTGCGCCATCAAACTGCCGGTGTGCAGCAGTAAACATATCCATGCGCAGGCGAGGGTGTACATGCTTTTCATAAGGAGTGTTTTAAAATTTGTACATCATTGATAGCTGGAGCCGGCTGTTATCGCCGCTCTGGTTATCGATCGTGATATGTTTGCCATAGAGATATTCCAGGCCGAATTTCACAAACGAGGAAGGGTAATACAGGAGGTTCACCACGCCATACTGAGAGGATTTAAAGTCGGTAACCGGCTGCCATGGCCGGTTATCCAGCTTCAGGTAACCATACCCCAGGGACGTGCTGAGCTTATCGCTCCACCAGTGGTCGTAAAAGCCCATCACCGCCAGTACCGGAATGGTTTGGAGCGCCGTTTTACTTTTAACGACCGCATCGTAACCACCGCCGCCGAGGTCGTTGAAGTAGCGGGCAATGCCTTCGCCATACGTGGCCTGGTAAACGAAATTATCCTTGCTGCGTTTGCTCACCTCCACCGTACCTGTGAGGTTTACGCCCCAACCGATCTCTGTAGAAGTAACGTCTGCGGCCGTCTGGCTGGAGATGGGATGCAGCAGCCCTGCCAGCTGGATATGACTGCCTTCGGTGAAATTGCAGCGGAACTGCGTAACGAAATCGGGGTACAGGGTGCGGGATGACAGGCCGGAGTCCACCGGGTATTTCACATCGCTGCCGGGGTTTTCCAGGGAAAACGCCAGGGAGGATTTGCGGGAGAGCGGCTGTGTGTACCTGACCTGTATTTGCCTTACAAACACCATGGCGTTGGGGCCTTCGTAATCCAGCGTATTGGGGAACACGTCGATATCCATAAAGCCGGACCAGTACTGGCCTGCGCCCCATCTGCCCACCTCTCCCCAGGCGTGGCGGAGCCGTGGTACGGAAGTACCATCGGGGTTAAAGAGGTCGAATTCCAGGATCGTTTTCAGCTTGCCCAGCTTAGTATCCGATTCCGAACCGATGGTGAGCCTGGTTTGCCTGGGCGAAAAGGCGGTGTTGCCCCTGGCGGCGTTGTTGACGGGGATGCTGGCGGGTACAAATGCCTGGGTATTCCCCGGCTGTTTGAAATCGTAAATAAAATCAGCTTGTATAAAACCGCCGATCGTGAGTTTGGTGTTATTCAGGTCCGCCACCACAAAACCGCCGTACCTGCCGGATTCCAGCGCGCTCCTCGTTTGGGAGCGGTTTTGCGGCAGCAGGCGGATGTTCCTGTTTTGTATCCGGTCCACTTTGGCTTCCAGGCTGTCTATCCTGCGCAGGAGGCTGTCCGTATCTACCTGCGCCCACAGGGGGCCGGCCGCCAGCAACCCGATTATGCTGAGGAAAAAAATACTCCCCGTTAGCCGAAAGTATTTACCCATAATGCTGTTTTATTTTTTTAGAGATGAGTGTGCGGCGTTTTGGCTATGAGCAGCGGAATCGCGACAAATATCACGGTGCCTCCTGCCACCATCGCCACATACGAGGCCGGGCTACCCACCGGCAATTGGGTTGGGGGGAAAAATGCCACGACAAAAGAAAACAGCGTTGCGACGAAACCTATTCCCGCAAAGAACCACATGCCTGCATTGCCGCCGGGTACTTTGTAAGTCCGCGGCAGATCCGGTTCCGTATAACGCAGTTTGATGCCGGCTGCATACATCATCAGGTACATGATGAGGTACAACCCGATGGTCAGGGCGCTGAGGAGGAAGAAGGCCACGCTTACATTGTCCATAAAGAAATACAGCGAAGAGAGGATGGTAACGATACAACCCTGCACCGTGAGGATATTTACCTGTACGCCGTTGGCGTTCGTCTT
>Ga0164243_10006149_pt1 | contig 18255 bp, 18 predicted proteins | sample OricompcompostOP_FD_108781 | JGI IMG/M metagenome (GOLD analysis project Ga0164243, IMG submission 108781) | Organic Plus compost microbial communities from Emeryville, California, USA - Original compost - Organic plus compost (OP) | ecosystem: Engineered > Solid waste > Mixed feedstock >... | reverse complement strand
CGGTTGGCATTGATCATGGTGTCGCCAACCTGCGGTGCGAGACGCATCAACGCATGCAAGGCCATGGGCATGCCTTGATAGTTCTGCAGTCCTTTGTCTACGCCGCCCATGCGGCTGCCCCGTCCACCCGCGAGGATGAGGCCCGTAATATCGTTAGTATGGATCATGGCACACGATAAAACGCGCTGCGCTCAGCGCCGCGCAATGGCGGCCAGTATAGACCAGCCTCATCGTGCCGGCCGAACCGACGCAAGACTCAACTGCCGCTCTGCTAACATGCCCGAAGGTGGCCGCCTAGCCGCTTTGGCGTGAAATCGCTCCCGCCGGGGGCGCCAGACCAAAGGCACGGCCTTCGTCGTCTTTATTAACGACTTCTTTCTCTTTCGCTGATTTCAGAGACAGACCCTTCATGGTCACTTCCGATACTTTGCTTCAGGCCCTGCAGGCCGTCATTGATCCCAACACGGGCAAGCCCTTGGCCGAAGCCAAGGCGGTGAAAAACCTTCAGATCGATGGCGCCGACGTGGCGTTCGATGTGGAACTGGGTTATCCAGCCAAGAGCCAGATCCCGGCATTGCGCAGCGCATTGATTGCGGCGGCGAAATCGGTGCCGGGTGTAGGCAATGTGTCCGTCAACCTGCGTTCGGTGATTGTGGCGCATGCAGCGCAGCGCGGTGTGGCGCTACTGCCAAACATCAAAAACGTCATTGCGGTGGCGTCAGGCAAGGGCGGCGTGGGCAAGAGCACCACGGCCGTGAATCTGGCGCTGGCCCTGGCGGCCGAAGGCGCCCGGGTCGGAATTCTGGATGCGGATATCTATGGTCCCAGCCAATCCATGATGATGGGCATCAACGCCCGCCCGCAGAGCGAAGACGGCAACACGATGGAGCCGCTGGAAAACTACGGGGTGCAGGTGATGTCGATCGGCTTTTTGGTCGATGCCGACGAGGCCATGATCTGGCGCGGCCCGATGGCGGTGCAGGCGTTGGAACAGCTATTGCGCCAGACAAACTGGAAAGATCTGGATTATCTGGTGGTGGACATGCCTCCGGGCACAGGCGATATTCACCTGTCGCTGAGCCAGAAAGTGCCGGTGACCGGAGCGGTCATCGTGACGACACCTCAGGACATTGCCTTGCTGGACGCGCGCAAGGGCGTCAAAATGTTTGAAAAAGTCGGGGTGCCGATTCTGGGCGTGATCGAAAACATGGCGGTTCACGTCTGTAGCCAATGCGGTCATGCCGAGCATATTTTTGGATCGGGCGGAGGCCAGAAGATGGCGGCCGATTATCAGTTGCCGTATTTGGGCGCCCTGCCCTTGGACATCAATATCCGCCTGCAGGCCGACGGCGGCCAGCCTTCTGTGATCGCGGATCCGGATGGCGAGGTCGCGGGTTTGTACAAGTCCGTTGCGCGCCAGGTGGCAGTGTCGGTGGCCGGTATGGCCAAAGACCATTCTTCGAAGCTGTCGGCGATTTCGGTCAGTCGAGCGAAGTAGGTAAAGCGTCATGAGCGATTCCTTGCCTGTCAGTCTGGATGTAGCGGTGGTGATGCGCAAGGAGCGCATTACCGGCCCCATGAGCCGCTGGCAGGAATGGCGCTGGGTGCTGGATGATGTGGTCGTCAACGAAACGGCATTCGGGCCGACGGCACGTCTTTTATATAAAGACGATGCCCAAGAGCGCTGGCTGCATCCCGGCTATACGGTGCGCTTGTTCAGAGATGACGCCGAAGGCTATGTGTTGAACGCGACGACGGCAGCGCCGTGCTGGTTTGTGCTGTGGCGTATGCATGATGCGGAAGACGGCGGCGAGCCCTACGCCCGGCCCGAAATCGTGACGCTGAGCTACCACGATGCGGGCCGCTGGCTGGATGCTCAGGAAACGGTAGAGCAGGTACCCGCGCCGCCGTCGGTGGTGCAATGGATGAATGCCTTTATTGCCGCGCATTATGTGCCCGAACCTAAACGGCGCAAGCGTCCGGCCAGTTTCCAATCGCTGCAGGACCGTTTTGGTAACCCTGCTTCGGTGTCGACTCTGAAGAAATTTCGCGGCGAGGGTTCGTCATGACGACGGACGATCGAAGCGGTTTTCTGCATCGCTGGTCCAGACGCAAGATCGAGGCTCGCGAGGGAGGAACTCCGGATGAAGACCGGCCGCAGCAGCAAGCGCCTGCGGCAGAAGCTGCGGCCGCAGGTGATCTGGCGACGCAGGATCCCGCTAGGGACGAAGTTTCGCAGCGGACATCTGCGGCCTCGCCTACAGAGGGCGTTTCTGAAACGGGCGACCGTGGCGCCGGGAGCGAGGAGCCGCCGTTGACGCTGCAGGACGTGCAGGCGCTGACCCGGGATTCGGATTTCGCCCCATTCATGACGCGGCAGGTCGCGCCCGAGGTCAAAAACGCAGCTTTGAAAAAACTTTTTTCCGATCCGCATTACAACGTGATGGACGGGTTGGACATCTATATCGATGACTATTCGAACCTGGAGCCGTTGCCGGCGCCCATGTTGCGGCGATTGGTGAGTGCGCAGGCGCTCAAGATGTTTGAAGCCGACGTGGAGGATGGCGAAAGCCCGCGCGCCGAGGGCGGGGAGGCAGGCGTGAACGCGGCGGGCAGTAACCCAGGACACGCAGCGGATCAGGCCGAGACGGAGGATAAGCGCGACGCAGAGCGTGAACAGGTGGCTTCTGAGGCAGACCCCGCAGCACCGGCAGACCCGACGGCACAGGCAGATTCAACAGTACACGCAGACTCAGCAGTACAGGCGGCCGAATCAATTCCGGCCGTCAAATCATCCAGGTCATGATATGAATGCTTCTCGGTTCTTTTTCAGCATTGCGTCAGCGTAAACTCTTGTCGTTGGACCTTTTATTTTCTTGCGCTCATGACGACTTTAATCTGTGACTGCAACCGCACTATGCCGCTGGCTCCCGATGAGTTGAGCCGCGCGCTGGATGAGCCGTTGGCGCCTCATTCGTTGCTGTGCCGCAGTCAGGCGGGCGATTTTCAGCAAGCGATCCGCGGTACGGATCAGGTCGTGGTGGCCTGTACGCAGGAAACACGGCTGTTCGGCGAACTCGGGCGCCGCACCGAAGGCGCGATCGCGCCGGTGCGTTTTGTGAATATTCGTGAGACAGGCGGTTGGAGCCGCGATGCCAGTCAGGCCATGCCTAAATTGGCCGCGTTGCTTGCCGCCGCCCATCTGCCTGAACCGGATCCGGTGGCCACGGTGACGTATCGCAGCGCGGGCCGCTTGCTGATCATCGGGCCGCTGGACCGTGCCGAGCAGGCGGCGGCGCTGCTGGACGATGTGCTGGAAGTCACCTTGTTTGCAGATGGCCACGGTCATGCAGGCGGTACGCAGGCACGTCAATACCCTGTGCTCGCGGGCAGGCTCGATCGTTTGCAGGGCAGGTTGGGGGCGTTTGAACTGTCGTGGTCGCAGCACAATCCGATTGATCTGGATCTGTGCACGCGCTGCAATGCGTGTGTGGCCGCCTGTCCAGAAGGTGCGATCGGTCTGGATTATCAGGTGGATCTGACGCGTTGCACCGGGCATCGAAGCTGTACGGCGTCCTGTACGGTGGCGGGCGCGATTGATTTCCAGCGTCCGCCGAGGCAACTGACGGAAACCTTCGATCTGGTGCTGGATCTCGGAGCGACGCCCCAGTTTCGCCGTCATGAGCCGCCGCAGGGGTACTTCACCTGGCCCGACAATACGCCGGGGACATTGCTGAAACTGCGCGAGATGGTGGGCGAGTTCGAAAAGCCCAAATTTTTCGACTACAAACAATCTCTGTGCGCCCATAGCCGTAACGAAACGGTAGGCTGCCGGGCTTGTGTGGATGTGTGCTCGGCCGAGGCGATCAGCAGCGACAAGCATCATCAACGGATTGTGGTGGACCCGCATTTATGCGTGGGATGTGGCGCCTGCACGACCGCGTGCCCGAGCGGAGCACTGTCCTACACGTATCCGCGCAATCCCGATCAGGGGCTGAAACTGCGCACGCTGCTGGGGACGTATGCCCAGGCCGGCGGACGCCACGCCGTACTGCTTTTGCATAGTCAGCAAGCTGGCCAGAAACTGGTCGAGGCGCTGGGCCGCGCGGCGCAGTTGAAGCAGGCGCACGGCGTGCCTGCCAATGTGATTCCGGTTTCGCTGTGGCATACCGCCGGCGTAGGAGCGGACCTCTGGTTGTCGGCGATTGCGTTTGGGGCGACCCAGGTGGCGGTATTGCTGACAGGCGAAGAGGCTCCGCAGTATCAAGAGGCCCTGAAGGCCCAGATGGACATCGCGCAGCGTATCCTGAATGGCTTGGGCTATACCGGGCAGCATTTGCATTTGCTGCACGCTACCGAGGTCGGGGCACTGGACGGCGCTCTGCAGGAAGTGGCGAGCCGGCGGCCCACTGCGCCCGCCGAGCCAGCACGTTTTGCGGTGGCACCGGAAAAAAGAACGACGGTCAGTCTCGCGCTGGATCATTTGGTGGCCTTGGCGCCCGAGCCTTTACCGGAGGCGATCGATCTGCCTGGCGGCGCACCTGGCAGTGGATCGCCGTTCGGTGCGGTCACGGTCAGCGCCGATGCCTGTACGCTGTGTATGAGTTGTGTGAGCGCCTGCCCGGCCAACGCACTAAAAGACAACGCGCAGCTCCCGCAATTGCGTTTTATCGAGAAAAACTGCGTGCAGTGCGGCCTGTGCGAGCAGACCTGCCCCGAAGACGCGATTCAGTTGGTCCCACGGCTATTGCTGTCCGAGCGCCGCAAGGAGGCCGTGGTTCTGCATGAGGCCCAGCCATTCCATTGCGTTCGGTGCAACAAGGCCTTTGGTACGCAAAAGGGCGTGGAAACCATGTTGCAGCGTCTGGGTGGACACGCGATGTTCCAGGGTGCGGCGCTGGAGCGCTTGAAAATGTGCGGCGATTGCCGTGTTATCGACATGTATTCGTCTCCCAACGAGGTCCGCATTACTGATCTATGACGATTATTCCGCCTACTGCCACCGAACCCGCCAGCCATGACGAAGACTTTGCGCGGGCAGAAATCTATAGCCTGCTGGCGCACTTGTTCTATGCACCGCCTGCGCCAGAGTTGCTGGCACAGCTGCGCAACGCCGATGATGATGATTCGGACAGCGTGCTGGCGCCTTCGTGGAACGCCTTGCTCGCCTGCGCGCGCGAACTGGACGTGACCGCCATACAGGCCGAGCACGATACGTTGTTCGGGGGAGTCGGCAAACCAGACGTTTATTTGTTCGGATCGCATTACCTCGCGGGTTTTCTCAACGAGAAGCCCTTGGTCCGCTTGCGCGATGACCTGGCTGCTTTGGGCCTCACGCGTGATCCTGCCATGCCGGAAACCGAAGACCACATCGCTTATTTGTGCGAAGTCATGCGTTTTCTGATCACAGGCGCGGATGCCGACACGTCGAATCTGGCCCGGCAACGGGAGTTTTTTTCGGCGCACATCCGACCGTGGGCCGACGATTTGTGCGCTGCAATCGTGCAGCAACCTGCCGCACGATTTTATGCGCGCTTGGCTGAATTTTTCCGGGATTTCAACAACATAGAGGCACAGGGCTTCGACATGCTGCCTTAGCTTGGGCGTGTTGCAGTTCGGAAGGCACCTTTTTATGTTGCGAGGCCAATAGCCACACTATGGAAAGGGAATTGGCCTTTGTCCGTTATCGCGGTACAGTATGCAAAGAGTTTCATATCTAGTAGCCCCGGAGGGGATCGACATGTCACAAAAAAATCCTCGACTTTCGCGCAGGATGTTTTTGGCCGGCGCAGCCACAGCGGGTGCTGCGGCTGCTGGGGCGGCTGTCCTGCCTGAGAACCGCCAGACTGCTCAGACCCAAGCGGACGCCAAGCCGGCGCCCAAGACTGGGGGCGGCTACCACCTGAGCGAACACGTCAAGCGCTATTACAAGACCACCCTCGTGTGACGGAGTCCGGCATGTTGCTGACCAAGAAAACCGCTGCCGCGCGCGATAGCGCGGTGGAATCCAATTTTGTGCAAAGCCTGCGTCGGGGGCTATCTCAGGCTTTGCCTACCATGGATCGGCGCACGTTTCTGCGTCGTTCAGGTATAGGCGTCGGCGCCGGGCTGGCCGCTGCGCCCCTGGCGTTGGTGAGGCAGGCGGATGCCGCGCAGACCAAAGAGGTCTTGATCGGCAAGACGAAAACGTCCGTGCGTCGCACGGTCTGTTCGCACTGTTCGGTCGGCTGTGCGGTCGACGCCGTCGTGGAAAACGGCGTCTGGGTACGGCAAGAGCCTGTGTTCGATTCGCCCATCAACTTGGGGGCGCACTGTGCGAAAGGCGCCGCCCTGCGCGAGCACGGCCATGGCGAGCACCGTCTGCGTTATCCGATGAAGCTGGTCAACGGCAAGTACCAGCGCATCAGCTGGGACACCGCGCTGACCGAAATCTCCGAGCAGCTACTGAAGCTGCGCAAGGACAGCGGGCCGGATTCCATTTACTGGATCGGCTCGTCCAAGCATAACAACGAGCAATCGTATTTATTGCGCAAGTTTGTCAGCTATTTTGGCAGCAACAATTGCGATCACCAAGCGCGCATCTGCCATTCCACGACGGTTGCCGGCGTGGCCAATACATGGGGCTATGGCGCCATGACCAACTCGTACAACGACATGCAGAATGCCAAGGTCGCTTTGTACATTGGGTCTAATGCGGCCGAAGCGCACCCCGTGTCGATGCTGCACATGCTGCACGCGAAAGAAACCGGCTGCAAAATGATTGTGGTGGATCCGCGTTTTACGCGGACCGCCGCCAAGGCCGATCAACACATTCGCATCCGGTCGGGTACGGACGTGGCTTTCTTGTTTGGCCTGCTGTATCACATCTTCAAGAACGGCTGGGAAGACCAGGCCTACATCGATGCGCGTGTCTACGGCATGGATCAGGTCAAAGCCGATGTATTGGCAAAATGGACGCCGGACAAGGTTCAGGACGTTTGCGGTGTCGACGAAGCCACCATGTATGGCGTGGCCAAGTTAATGCACGAGAACCGGCCCGGTACGTTGGTGTGGTGTATGGGGCAGACGCAGCACTCCATCGGTAATGCCATGGTGCGCGCGTCCTGTATTGTGCAGCTGGCGTTGGGAAATATCGGCAGATCGGGCGGCGGAGCCAACATTTTCCGCGGCCACGATAACGTGCAAGGCGCCACGGACGTGGGCCCCAACCCGGACTCACTGCCGGGATACTACGGCTTGACCGAAGGCTCGTGGAAACACTTCGCCAACGCATGGGGTGTCGATTACGAGTGGATCAAGAGCCGGTATGCCTCGCCGGAGTTGATGACCAAACCTGGCATCACCGTATCGCGTTGGATCGACGGCGTGCTGGAGAGTCCCGAGGTACTGGATCAGCCTACCAACCTCAAGGCCGTCGTCTATTGGGGCCACGCGCCCAACTCGCAGACGCGCGGGTTGGAAATGAAACGGGCCATGGACAAGCTAGATCTGCTGGTCGTCGTGGATCCTTATCCGTCGGCGACAGCGGCCATGGCGGCCATGCCTGGCAAACCCGAAGAGCTCAATCCGAATCGCGCGGTTTATTTGCTGCCGGCTGCGACGCAGTTCGAGACCAGCGGTTCCTGTACGGCCTCGAACCGCTCACTGCAATGGCGCGAAAAGGTCATCGAGCCGCTGTGGGAAAGCCGCAGCGATCACATGATCATGTATCAGCTCGCCGAGAAACTGGGCTTTGGCAAAGAGTTCGTCAAGAACTATGCGCTGCAAAAAGTCAACGGCATGGATGAACCGGTGATCGAGGACGTCCTGCGCGAGATCAATCGCTGCTGCTGGACAATCGGGTACACCGGCCAGAGTCCCGAGCGCTTGAAAGCGCACATGCGCAATATGCACGTGTTCGATGTGAAGACGCTGCGCGCCAAGGGCGGCAAGGACGCCGAAACGGGCTACGACCTGACGGGTGATTATTTTGGTTTACCGTGGCCCTGCTGGGGCACCCCGGAGATGAAGCACCCGGGGACGGCGAACCTGTACGACACCAGCCTGAACGTGATGCAGGGCGGCGGGAATTTCCGCGCGAACTTCGGTGTCGAGCGTGATGGCGTGAGCCTACTGGCCGAAGATGGCTCGCATTCGAAAGGCGCCGATCTGACGACAGGCTATCCCGAGTTCGACCATGTGCTGCTCAAGAAACTGGGTTGGTGGGGCGAGCTGACCGATGCGGAAAAGACCGCGGCCGAAGGTAAGAACTGGAAAACAGACCCTTCTGGCGGGATCATCCGTGTGGTGATGAAGAACCATAGCTGCTATCCATTTGGCAACGCCAAGGCCCGCGCCGTGGTGTGGAATTTCCCGGATCCGATCCCGCAGCATCGCGAGCCCATCTATGGCACGCGTCCGGACCTGGTCGCGAAATATCCCTCGCACAACGATCTGAAGACATTCTGGCGCGTGCCGACGTTGTACACGTCGCTGCAGCAAAAGAACGTCGCGGACAAACTGTACGAAAAATTCCCGATTATTTTGACGTCGGGCCGCTTGGTCGAATACGAGGGTGGGGGCGAAGAGACGCGTTCCAATCCATGGCTGGCCGAGTTGCAGCAGGAAGCTTTCGTCGAAATCAATCCAAAAGCGGCAGCAGATCGCGGCATTCAGAATGGCGATCGGGTATGGGTGCATACCCCCACGGGTGCACGCCTGAACGTTCAGGCGTTGGTCACACCGCGGGTGGGTCCCGACACGGCGTTTATGCCATTTCACTTTTCGGGTCATTGGCAAGGACAGGACATGCTGGCCAGCTACCCGGAAGGCGCGGCCCCGATTGTGCGTGGCGAAGCCGTCAACACGGGCACCACGTACGGGTATGACTCCGTCACGATGATGCAAGAAACCAAAACCACGATCTGCAATATCGCAAAGGCTTGAGGAGAGCGTTATGGCGAGAATGAAATTCGTCTGTGATGCAGAGCGTTGTATCGAATGCAATAGCTGCGTCACGGCCTGCAAAAACGAACACGAAATTCCGTGGGGCGTTAACCGCCGCCGCGTGGTGACATTGAACGACGGCGTGCCGGGAGAGAAATCCATCTCGGTTGCCTGTATGCACTGCAGTGATGCGCCGTGCATGGCGGTCTGTCCGGTGAACTGCTTTTATCGCACCGAAGAAGGCGTGGTCTTGCACAACAAGGACACCTGTATCGGTTGCGGTTATTGCTCGTATGCCTGTCCGTTCGGCGCGCCGCAGTTTCCGTCCGAAGGGGCATTCGGCGTACGTGGCAAGATGGACAAGTGCACGTTCTGCGCGGGCGGACCCGAAGAGCACGGCAGCGCCGCCGAGTTCGAAAAGTATGGCCGAAACCGTCTGGCCGAGGGCAAGCTGCCAGCGTGCGCCGAGATGTGTTCCACCAAGGCCCTGTTAGGCGGCGATGGCAATGTGGTGGCGGATATTTTCCGTACGCGCGTGTTGCATCGTGGCAAGGGCGCCGAGGTCTGGGGCTGGGGCACGGCCTATGGCTCACAACAGGCTGGTCAACCGCCTGCGCAATCGCAGCCGGCGACGGACACAAAGGGTAAATCATGAGCGCACGTTTCGCCTTTGCCGTGATGAGCGCTCTGGTGCTGTCGGCCTGTACAGAGGCGCCACAGGAAATGCACCCCAACGCGGGTCATAGCGTGCCCGAGTATGCCGGCACCGGCAGTAATTTTGTCGCGCCGGGTTGGAAACAGGGTGACAAGACCAGTTGGACCAGCGAGATGACCGCACGAACCCAGCGCGGGCAGAACGAGTACAACAAACTTAACTGACCGGAGATCGCCATGTTACGGTCATTTTCCCAAGGTAAGAAACGCCTCCTGGGGGCTTGGGGAGCGCTGTGCGCGGCGATGCTGGCGACAGTCGTATTGCTCGCGCCCGCGGCAGCTCAGCAAGCCGCTCCTGCCGCTGGCGGGCTGGGCGGTATCCAGAGCGCCAATATTTTTGAGGTCAAGCCTGATGCCAATGAGCAGCCGGGCTACGCCGAGCAAACCAATGCCGAGCGCGCCAAAGTGCAGCCTGGCAATAACGCACCCATGTGGCGCCAGGTCAATTCCGGCGAGCCGGGATACAGCAGCTTGCCGCATAGCCAAGCCCCTGAAGCCGGCGTGCTGATTCAGCGCTTTGTGCAATATCCGGGATCGCAATACACCACGGCTGGCGAAGCCTGGCGGCAGGTGCGAAATAACTGGCTGATTCCCTATGGCGGCGCATTGCTGCTGATTGCATTCGTGGCGATCGCGCTGTTCTATGTGGCCAAAGGGCCGATCAAGGTCCACGGCGCGGAAACGGGCCGCAAGATCGAGCGTTTCACGTATTTCGAGCGTGCCGCGCATTGGGTGAATGCGGCCGCATTCGTCATCCTGGCCTTGTCCGGCATCGTGATGGCGTTTGGTAAATTTTTCATGTTGCCATGGATGGGCTCAGCCATCTTTGGCAAGCTGACCTGGTTCTTGAAAACCGCACACAACTTCGTCGGTCCCGTGTTTGCCGTGTCTCTGATCGTCGTGTTGTTGACCTTTGCCAAGGACAACCTCTGGCGCCGTTACGACTGGACGTGGCTGCGCAAGGGGGGCGGTTTATTGCGCCCTCAGCATGTGTCGTCGGGGCGTTTCAACGCCGGTGAAAAACTCATGTTCTGGGGCGGCATGCTGTTCCTGGGCATGGTGGTGGTGGTGTCCGGACTGTTCCTGGACCATGTCGTGCCCGGGCTGGCATATACGCGTGGCAATATGCAGATTGCCCATATGATTCACGGGGTGTCCGTGACTCTGATGATGTGCATGCTGCTGGGACACATCTATCTGGGGACGATCGGTATGAAAGGCGCGTTCAAGGCCATGCAGACCGGATACGTCGACGAAACGTGGGCGCGCGAACACCACGATATCTGGTACGACGATATCAAGGCAGGCAAGATCCCGGCGCAGCGTACCGCCGATCGGGCGTCGAAAGGGCGCAGCCACGCGATGGTACGGCCGACATCGGGATCACATTGAACAAGCGAGTGCTTGCGCAGAAAAGTTTTGCGCAAGCAGGTCCGAGCCATGCGTGACATGGAAAGAGAGGACGGATGAAGACGAGATTCGCAGCATGGTCATTGGTGCTGGGAGCGTTGAGCACCCAAGCCGCATGGGCGGCAATGAGTGCTCAAGACGAGGCCAAGGCCGCTGAAGCCAAAGCGAAGGCCGCCTGGAGCACCAAAGTGGCCGCCTATCAATTGTGTGCGGCGCAAGACAAGGTCGCAGAGCAATATCGTGCACGCATGAAGGCGGCCGGCAAAGACGCGCCCGAGCCTGTGGCCACGCCTGCCTGTTCGGACCCGGGGCCGTTTGCGTATGTGCCTGCGCAACCGCCGCAGGCCCGAGAAGGCTCTGGGGCGCACTCCCCCGCAGAAACGGCATCGCAGCCACCGAGTTCCCCCCAGCCCGACAGTGCCGGCAAGCCGCTAGCTAAGTGAGCGTAATCCCGTTGTTGCCCCGACTGACTCAGGCGAGTGCGCCGTTGACCCGTGAGGTAACGGTCGTAAACGAGTTTGGCGCTGCAGAGACGGTGTCCATTCCGGCAGAGCGGCCTTTGACGATTTATGTCGATCGGCGCGAGATTGTGACCCTGATGACGTTAGGGGCCATGCCCGAGCTATTGGTGCTGGGGTACTTGCGTAATCAACGCTTGATCCGCGAGGCCAGCGACGTACTGTCCATCATGGTCGATTGGGAAGTCAATGCCGCGGCGGTGGAAACGCGCCACGGCATTACGGACATCGATGCCCGTACTGCGCAGCGGGTGGTGACGACCGGCTGCGGGCAGGGCAGTGTATTCGGCGGCCTGATGGAGGAGCTGGATCAAATCCAATTGGCCGAGCATGCGCGGGTGACACAGACCGAGTTATATGGCCTGCTCAATGCTATTCGTCTGCAGGAAACGACCTATAAATCGGCAGGCTCCGTGCATGGCTGCGCACTGTTTCGCGGCGCCGAGATGCTGATGTTTGTCGAGGATGTGGGGCGTCATAACGCCATCGATACCTTGGCTGGCTGGATGTGGATGCAGCCCCCGTCCCAGCAGCGCGGCGACGACAAGATCTTTTACACGACGGGGCGGTTGACCAGTGAAATGATCATGAAATCCGCGCAGATGGGTGTGCCGGTCGTGGTGTCGCGCAGCGGTATGACCCAGATGGGATACGAAATCGCGCGGGATCTCGGATTGTGCGCCATTGGCCGCGCCATCAATCGGCGTTTTGTTTGTTATACCGCGCCTGAACGTTTGGTGTTGCAGCCGGAGTTGGCGGCCTCGCGTGTGGCTGCCGATAGCCTGGGCGCCGCTCGAGGATCCTGATTGCCAGAGCGGCGCCTATGCCGGCGTCTCAGAGAAATAATGGTGTGCGTCAGCTCCCCTTGCGCGCAGCGCGCTTTGTTGGGCGGGTTTGCCGGTGTGTTTTCTGGGTATTGAATGTCCACCATGGCAACACCCGTTTCATCGAGAGTACTTGACCGCTCTGCATTGGCCCGTAGCCGGGCATCGAGGACAGCGCCGCCTGCCATTGCGGGCTGCGTAGAATAGCAAGCAGAGCCCGCGTAGAGGGCTGATCCAAGGTCGATTTGAGGCAGACTAGAAAATAATTTTCCTGCACCAGAGGAACATAATCCAGTGCATGTCCGCGTACGGCGGGCTCGATGCCCAGGCCAGCATCCGCATGGCCACTCGCCACGGCGTGGGCGACTGCGTTATGCGAGGGCTCCGTACGTTCGTAGCCATTGATTGCTGCGGCCGGGATGTCGGCTTGTTCCAGGAGCTCGTCAAACAGGACGCGGGTGCCCGTACCGAGGGCGCGGTTCACATAGCGCACGTCCGAGCGGCGCAGATCGGCCAGGGCGTTGATACGTTTGGGATTGTCGCGCGCGACGATCAGCCCTTGGCTGCGTTGGGCAAATCCGATGATTTTGTGCAGTCCGGGCTTGAGCAGGGGTTTGTAGATGCGTTCGGTCAACGAGCCGGGTACGGGGTCCTGCCGGGTATGAAAGCCCGCAATGACGCAACGCCCCTCGTTGAGCCCGCGGATCGCATCGACGCTGCCGGTATAGCGGATGTCCAGGTAGAGTTTGTCGCTGGTAACGGCGTGTTCGCGCAGCGCGCCCAAGGCATCGTCATGACTGGCGTACAACGGCACCACGTGAGCTGCATCATCAAACGCCATGGCGAAGGCGCGCTCTAGATCGGCGCGCAGCGCGTTGATCTGCGGGGCCAACCGGGCTTGTGCCTGGCGTTCGGCCCACAGCAATTTTTCGCCGAACTCGTTCAAGCGCGCGGGCTGCCCCTTGTCCCAGACGATGAGGGTGCGGTTCAGGATCTGTTCCCATCGTTTGAGCTCGCCCCACACGTGGCGGTACGACAACCCTAGCGCCTTGGCGGCGCCCGAGATTGAACCGTGCTCGCGCACGGCGAACAGCAAGTCCATCAGCGCGTTGCCGATGACGGAAGGGGCTGCCGACGTGGCGCCCAATTGGTAGGAGAGGTCGATACGATGCACGGCGGAAGTATGCCCTAAATGCGCGTTGGGGGCGGTCCTCTGCAGATAGTAAGCCATGCTATGCAAAAGTATTCATATGGTGAGCGGCGTTTCGGTGAGATACCCTCAGCACATTGCGCGGTTCGGTTCCGTATGCCTCATGCCGCGCGGTCGTAAATCCAGATAGAAAAATGACATCCTGCTCTCTGCTCGTCTCCCATGAATACCGTATCTGAAAGCGTATTGACGGCTTTTCAGCTGATCATGTCAGCGGATCCGGTGTTGCTGTCCATCGTACTGCGCTCGCTCGCTGTGAGCGCCTGTGCCTGTGTGCTGGCGTGCGCAGTAGGGATGGTGGCCGGCGCATGGCTGGCGGTCGCACGGTTTCGTGGCCACGGGTTCGTGCTGGTGCTGTTGAATACCTCGCTGGCATTGCCGTCCGTGGTGGTGGGGTTGGTAGTGTATTTGCTGCTGTCACATTCCGGCCCTTTGGGATTTCTGGGCTGGTTGTTTTCGTTTCAAGCCATGGTGCTGGCGCAAGCAGTGTTGGTTTGCCCCGTTGTGACGGCGCTCGTGCGCCAAACCATTTCCGATGCAGAGCGACTGCACGGTGAGCAATTGCGGTCGCTGCGCGCGCGTGAGTGGTTGCGCGGCCTCTTGCTGGTCTGGGATGAGCGTTTTGCGTTGTTGACGATTGTGATCACAGGCTTTGGCCGGGCGATTTCGGAGGTCGGCGCCGTGATGGTGGTGGGCGGAAATATCGAGGGCTACACACGCGTGATGACCACTGCGATTGCATTGGAAACCAGCAAGGGCGATTTGCCGTTGGCGCTGGCATTGGGACTGTTGCTGTTGTGCGTGGTCTTGCTGTTGAACATGTTGGCCGCGGTCGTTCGGCGTTGGCGCGAGCGGCGTGACGCGGGGCTATCCGGTTTGTTTGGCCGGGCGGGGGCGGGCGCATGACTCGCACATCGCCTTTCGATACCTTGTTTGATCTGCGCGATGTAGACGTGGATTTCGGCAGCGTGCAGGCCCTGCGTGCGGTGTCCCTGACGATACGGCCGGGCGAGTGCGTGGCGCTGGTGGGCGCGAACGGCAGCGGCAAGAGCACGCTGCTGCGTGTGTTGCATTGCCTGTTGCAACCCTCGCGCGGTCAGGCTTTATGTGTGGCGCGCAAGCACCAGGCTATGTTGTTTCAACAGCCGTATATGTTGCGCATGTCTGTGTTGAACAATGTGGCTTTGGGGCTTTGGTTGCGCGGCATGCGTTGGCGCGATGCTCGCGCGCAGGCTGGGCCTGCATTAGCCAGAATCGGTATGGAGGACCTTGCCGCGCGTAGTGCCAAGGCCTTGTCAGGGGGACAGCAGCAACGATTGGCGATGGCGCGCGCCTGGGCCCTGAAGCCGGATGTGTTGTTGCTGGACGAGCCAACGGCCAGCCTGGACCCTCACGCCAAGCGTGAGGTCGAGCAGATGATGCATGACTTCGTGCGACCGATGATGGCGCCAGATGAGGCTCCTGATCCGCCAGGCGAACGGCAGCGCCGGCCCGCAATGGTGTTCAGCAGCCACAACCTGGGCCAGGTCAAACGGCTGGCGCAACGCGTGATTTATTTAGAGCGTGGCCGGGTGGTGGTCGATTTGCCCGTTGACGATTTTTTTCATGGCTCGCTGCCCGAAGCAGCCAGTTTGTTCCTAAAAGGAGAACGCCTCTCATGACACTCTCGACTCTATTGCGCCGCGCCGCGATACCGGCATTGTTTGTCGCAGCCATGTGGGCAGCACCGGCGGTCCAGGCGGAAACCATTGTCATGGCTTCGACCACTTCCACTGAGCAGTCTGGCTTGTTCGCGCATTTGTTGCCTGCCTTTAAAAAGGCCAGCGGCATTGACATCAAAGTTGTTGCGCAGGGGACCGGTCAGGCATTGGATACCGCGCGTCGTGGCGACGCCGATGTCTTGTTCGTGCACGATCAAGTTGCCGAAGAAAAGTTCGTGGCCGAGGGCTACGCCACTAAGCGTTATCCTGTCATGTACAACGATTTTGTCTTGATTGGGCCGGCTGACGATCCGGCAGGAATCAAGGGCAACGATATCGTTCAGGCCCTGAGCAAGCTGGCCAAGGACAATTCGTCTTTTGTGTCGCGCGGCGACAAGAGCGGCACGCATGCTGCCGAGCTGCGATTCTGGAAAGCAGCGGGCGTCGAGGACATGGGCAAGGGCTATAAAGCCTGTGGTTGCGGCATGGGGCCGGCGTTGAATATGGCTTCGTCGATGGGTGCTTATGTTTTGTCGGACCGTGGCACGTGGCTCAGCTTCAAGAACCCTGGCAATCTGAAGATCCTGGTCGAAGGCGACAAGCGCTTGTTCAATCAGTATGGTGTGATGGTGGTCAATCCCGCCAAGTTCCCGCACGTTAAAGCCAAGGACGCCCAGCAGTTCGTGGATTGGGTGACATCGCCAGCGGGGCAGGACACCATTGCCAGCTACAAGGTCAACGGGCAGCAGTTGTTTTTCCCGAATGCGGAAAAATAAAGTGGAGCCTCTGCTATTTGCTGCATGTCAGCAGCCGCGGATGATTTAACGCTGAGGGGCTTGCATCGCGGATAGAGGGCATGGCAGTCAAATCAGGCTCGATGAATTCGAGCCTGATCTTTTTGCTGTCGCTTATTCCTGGGCGCTTTGTACCACCATGTCCAACACGTACACATAGCGCGACGCGTCGGCTGGCACCGGGTTGCGTTCATAGCGTTTTACGCGCAGTACGTTACGTACGCCCGGCTGATGGGTATAGCCTTCGATTTCGCTGTAAAAAGCCTGCCATTCGCCTCGACCGGTCTGAATGCCATTGGCATCGTATTGCACTTCGCGCACCTGCAGGCATTGCATATTGGGGATGACGGGGTGCGAGCAACGCATACGCTGCGAAGCGATCTCCAGGAACTGTATTTCGCCTGTGCCACCATAGCGGGTCTCGTCGGTGGGGGTGCCCGTCAGCGTCCATTGCGCGCCATCGGCAAAGCCTAGCGTCAATAACGGCCCAGTCGGGCTCTGCGTGATCTGCCAGGTGGAGGCTTGCGGCAAACGTTGACCAAAGGCATGTTCGTATTGCATGAGCGCACTGTCGTTGCAGGCCATCATCGTGCCGGCGGCGCCCGAGATTTTGATCTTGTTCGCATCCAGGCTATAGCCTGCGCCCAGCCGGTTGCACAGGCCAGACACGGAGAGGCGTTGATCCTTGAAACTCAGGCGCAAAGGCGCGCCATCGCGCGTTTTGGGCGGCGCCCATTCGGTTTGTGCGGCGCCGTTGGCATCGCGGGCAGCGGTCAAGTCCCAGTGATAGGCCGAGAGCGTTGATGCGGTGGTGTTTGTGTCCGTAGTGGGCGCACCAGTGGTAGACGTTGTGTTCGTGTTCATCGCGCAAGCACTCAGTACGCTGACCGTGGCAGCAAGTAATAAACGAGAAAGCAAAGTGTTCAATGGCATGGCGCGTGGTCCTGATAAAGCAAGTTCAAGGCTTGATTATGGACTGAATTGATGCGGATAGCTGGCATTGACAGGAATGCCGTGTGAAGAAGCGCTACGTCGTGATGATTTGTGTAATACGCAGGTGATTTGTGTAACGTTCACCTTGTTTGCCAGACGCCAGAGCTGCCACGGCGATGGCTGTCAACCAGATGCGTGTCTATCATTCCCGTGGCTTCCATCAATGCGTGCATGGTGGTTGGCCCGACAAAAGCAAAACCTCGCTTGCGCAGGGCTTTGCTCAGTGCAGTGGACGCCTCCGACACGGTAGGGATTTCCGCCAGCGTGCGGGGAGCAGGGGTTTCTGCCGGTTGAAATGACCAGATGAAATCCACCAGTCCGCCGTCGGCTCGCAGTGCGATCGTCGCAGCGGCGTTGTTGATGGTAGCCAGGATTTTCGCCCGGTTGCGTACGATGCCGCTATCGGCCATCAGGCGTTCGACGTCTTTTTCACCGAAAGCCGAGACGACATCGGGATCGAACTGGCGAAACGCAGCACGAAACGCCTCGCGTTTGCGCAGGATCGTCGCCCACGACAAACCCGATTGAAAACACTCCAGGCTCAACCGTTCGAACAAACCATGCTCGTCGCGTACGGGCATGCCCCACTCGGTATCGTAGTACTGGCGCATTAAGGGATCTTGCGCGGCCCAGGGTGGGCGCGCCAAGCCGTCTTCACCGATGATGACGCCGGTGGGTGAGTTCATCTGTTGCTCCGGAAAACTGCGGCATGCATGCTGGAAAAAAGGGCAGCGGCCATGCTGCCCCACGGAATAATAAAACGTCTACGCGGCTGTGGCGCTGTGTTCGAGGCCCAGCAGCAATTCCTTCGCAGGTAATCCGCCGGCAAATCCGGTCAGTGCTCCGGACGCGCCAACGACACGATGACAAGGTGCGACGATCGAGATCGGATTGCGTCCGTTGGCCGCTCCAACGGCACGCACCGCTTTGGGCCGACCGATTTGCGTCGCGATGTCGCGATAGCTGCGCGTCTGGCCGTAAGGAATGGTCAGCAGCGCAGCCCAGACTTGCTTCTGAAACTCGGTGCCGACGAAATCCAGCGGCAGTTCAAAGCGTTCGCGTCGCCCTACAAAATATTCTGCCAGTTGCTGCTCGGTCTTTAGCAGAATGGGGTGCTGGGTGTTCTCTTGCATCGGCCCCAGGCGTACACGGCCTGGCCGGTCGTTT